>Ga0247610_10008008_pt1 | contig 10793 bp, 10 predicted proteins | sample 174DNAGHGhighgp2_FD_193483 | JGI IMG/M metagenome (GOLD analysis project Ga0247610, IMG submission 193483) | Sheep rumen microbial communities from Palmerston North, Manawatu-Wanganui, New Zealand - 1742 DNA GHGhigh gp2 | ecosystem: Host-associated > Mammals > Digestive system > Stomach > Rumen... | reverse complement strand
GACGAATCTTGGGACATTCTCGGGCGAAGCGTTCGACGACGAGGTCGATGTTGCCTTGCACATAGTCGAGCATCTGCTGCTTCCACGCCCTACCCTCTTCGCTGTAACAAGCCATCACGCAATCGCAGGCAAAGACATTGCCGAGGTCTTGATCCGTGCCCCAAATGTAGTTGAAGTATTGCTCGCGAAGCTTCTTATCATAGACAATCGCCTGACTTGCCACGATGCCAGGCATATTGAAGGTCTTTGTGGGAGCCTGCAGAGTGATGCTGATGCGGCGGGCTTCCTCGCTGACGCTGGCAAAGGGAATATGTTTATGTCCAGGAAAGACCATGTCGCAATGTATCTCGTCGCTCACCACAACAACGCCTTCTTCTGCACAAATGCGTGCAACTTGTTGCAAATCTTCCTTCGACCAGCAGATACCGGCAGGATTGTGAGGGTTGCAGAGGATCATCATCTTGCAGCCTTTTATGTCGCGTCGAAGTGCCTCGAAGTCCATTGAGAAAGAGGTTTCCGTGCGACGAAGCGAGGACTGTATGACCTTTCTCCCACAGGTTTCGGGCACAAAGCAGAAGGGATGATAGACGGGCTCCTGAATGAGGATGCGGTCGCCTTTCTCTGTGAAGGCTTGCACGGCGAGGAAGATGCCCGACACCACGCCGGGAATGTAGCAAATCATCTCGCGCGTGACGTCCATTCCATGCTGCTCCTTGTTCCAACGACAAATGCTTTCGTAGTAAGGCGGGTTCTGACAAGTGTAGCCCATGATGCCCTGCTCAAGGCGCTTGCGTATGGCATCTATCACGAAAGGAGGCGTTCGGAAGTCCATATCGGCTACCCACATCGGTATGAGGTCATCGCTGCCGCACTCGTCTTTCACGCGGTCAATCTTAATTGCATCAGTTCCCTCGCGAGGAATTATCTCGTCGAAGTTGTATTTCATCATCATTCTTAATTCTTCTTTCTTAATTCTTAATTTGCTTTGTAAATGCCTATCTCCCCACTTCCGTAACAAATAGTCGCGTCAGCATCATAGATGCAACCGAACTGCCCGGGTGCTATGCCTTGTATGGGAGCATCACTGTGGATATGATAACCCTCGTCATCGAGACTGATGGTGCCTGGCATGAAGTGGTCCACATGACGGACTTTGAACTGAATAGGCACAGGTACTTCGCCCTTTTGAACAGGCAGAGGCTCCGTGATGAAATGGAAATCTGCCAATCGGAAGTCATGTCCGTACTGCAATTGCGTGTCCCATCCGTTCGCCACAAAGATGATGTTCTTCTTGATATTCTTCTTCACGACGAACCACGGACCGCCGCTCAAGCCCAAGCCCTTCCTTTGTCCGATGGTGTGGAACCAGAAACCTTTGTGCTTGCCGACAACCTTGCCTGTCTCGATATCTATAATCTTTCCCTCCTGCTCGCCCATGAAGCGGCGGATGAAGTCGTTGTAGTTTATCTTGCCGAGGAAGCAGATGCCCTGACTGTCCTTGCGCTTGGCACTCGGAAGTTTGGCGTCAAGCGCTATCTGTCGCACTTCGTCCTTCATGAGATGCCCTATCGGGAAGAGCGTATGGCTGAGTTGTTCGTAGCTGAGTTGCGCGAGGAAATCCGTCTGGTCCTTGACTGGGTCTTTTGCTGTTCCGAGCCACATCTTGCCATTTCGCACGACATTTGTGGCATAATGACCTGTCGCGATGTAATCGTAGTTGTGTCCCACCTTCTGCTCGAACGCGCCAAACTTGATGAGTCGGTTGCACATCACGTCAGGATTGGGCGTCAGTCCCTTCTTGATGCGCTCGATGGCATAGCCCACGACCTGTTCCCAATACTCCTTCTGAAGGTCAGTCACCTCGAGTTTCAACCCGTACTTGCGAGCCGTAGCCTGTGACAACTCGATGTCCTCTTCTGCCGTACACGACGAGTCCTCCCCGTCCATACCTATCTTAATATAGTGTAGGTCGGGCTTCAATCCAGCCTCGCAAAGCTGATGCACCACGACTGCGCTATCCACTCCGCCAGAGATGAGAACGGCAATACTGCCCTTTATATCATTGAACATTGAACATTGATTATTGAACATTAAACATTCTTTCAAATGGGCTTGAGTTTATTGTCTATACTAAAAAGCTATGCCTAACTTGAATTGTATGTTGTAATTGTAGTTCTTAGCCAAAACCTCCCATTTAAGGTTATTAGTATAGCCATATAGTTCATCAAGATATTCCTCATCACTCATATCCTCTGGTTGGACGAGAGTCCTATCATAGCTTACAAATCCCACATTATAGGTGAAGTCGAAACAGAAGCGTTTATACCAAAAAGCTATGCCTGTCTCAATTCCTGCATTGTATCTTCTTTGCTTCTTGAAATAAGGGTCCCAGCCTTCATCATCAATCTTGGCATTCCATGTATAACAGCAATATGTCTGATCTTCTGTTAAATCGTATGGCGTTCCTGCCATCTTTCCCGCATAATAATAAGCGAAGTATCCGCCAAGCCGCAAGTCAATCGCAAAATCGTGGGGCAAAAGGAATCTATAACCGAAGATTACAGGAGCCACCTTTATGCCATGATGTATCACATATCGATAGCATCCGCTTATCTTTGTGTCCTCCATATCGGACAAATAAATCTCTCCCAAATCATAGTAGCACCCCCTTGTCGTAAGACCCAGTTCTGCTGCCCAATAGAATTTTGTGTCCTTGATGTAACGAGAATATCCCAAATCTAAAGCTTCGCCAGTTTTGAATCTTCTGTAGTCCCCTAACCGACTATAATTTGCATCATAGAAATGAATCTTATTAAGAGCCATGCCAGCTTTAACATAAAACATCTGCTTCTTTGCTAAAGGGCTATTATAACTTTTCGTAGCTTTAACTTCTTTGCTTGTTTTCTCATCTATGTCTTGTGACTTAACAAGAGCGAACTCTTCTACCCTGCCGCTTTCGTAATGAATAGACGCAACCTTCTTCCTCTGTATTTGAATGACCGCATCTTCATTCGGATATGTGTACTCAATGTAAGACGGCGTTACCTTAAGGACTTTTACTGGAAGTTCTTCACCCTTTTTCAATTTAATAATGTCTTGAGCAGAAGCATATAAGCCGCTCAATGCTATTATTGCGAATACTAAAAACTTCTTCATAATTACATTCTTTAGTTGATACCTTTGTCACTTCAACAAGTTCCTGCCGCTGCTTGCTTCGAGGACTTGCATCTGTTGAATGGCGATCTGATTGAGCTTTACGAGACGTTCGCCTTGGGGGATGCCATCGTTGATGAGGACAGCGTTGATGTTCTCCATATTCGAGAGGCAGATGAGTTCATTGATGGTTGCATAGTCGCGGATGTTGCCTTTCAATTCCGGGTTGGCATCACGCCATTGCTTGGCAGTCATGCCGAACATGGCCACATTTAAGACATCAGCCTCTTCTGCATAGATGATGTTGGCTTGCTCCTTCGTCACTTCTGCGGGAATAAGATGACTCTTAATGGCATCGGTATGAATGCGGTAGTTTATCTTCGAGAGTTCACGCTTGGCCGTCCAGCCCAAGAGTTTCTGCTCGTCAGCCTTTAGGCGTTGGAACTCTTTGACTATATATATCTTGAACTCAGGACTTATCCACATGGCAAATTCAAATGCTATGTCTTTATGGGCGTATGTTCCCCCATAACGCCCTGCTTTGGCTTGCAAGCAGATAGCATTTGTTCTTGCCACGAATTCCTTTACACTAATCTTGAAACTATTTAAGCCCGCCTGGTTCCTAATTGTGGCGAATTCGCCATAATTAAATATGGGGTTATAAACCTTCTCCCAGATACCTATGAACTCCAACGTGTTGCGATTACGCAGCCAATCGGTTACGAAAAAGTCTCCGTCCTTTGCCCTTATCATGTCCGTCAAGCAAAGGTAGTCTTCTTCAACAACCTTGATAATGTTGATTTCAGTATCTTTCACAATTATCTTTGCCATGTTTCTTGTTTCTTTTTCTTATGATTTGCAAAAATACGATTTACTCTTCAATATCATCAATGTTCAGGAGAATTATCCAAAATGGTGAGGGCTATTGCGGAGCCTTTTCTTTATCTCCTCTAACTCCTCCGAAGTGATGATGTTTTGCTTCTGCAAGCGCTCCAGCTTCTGCAGTTCTTTGTCGGCACTTCGGCTTAACTCGTTGTACCTGAGGAGCAACTCCTGCTTCATCTCCTCGTACTTCTCGGCATCGATGAGTCCCTGGTCACGAAGCTTGATGAGGTTCTTTATCTCATGACTGAGGGAATGGTCTTCAGGTCCCAGCAGTCCGCCTTCGCCAAAGATGAAGGAATTGAACTTGAGCTTTATGGCAATCAAAACGATTGAAAACAGTATGACGCCCAGTATAACAGCAATTTCTTTCATAGTACCCGGTTTATGTTAAACAAGTTACTTCCTGAACCTCCAGACTTGCTCTCCTTTGAAGGTCTTGATGTGCAGGACGATGTCGTTTCCGGCTGGAATTGACTCGAGTTCATCCATGGAAAGACTGGCATAGACGTTCATCGTATAGGACTGTGGGTCGCCATTCTGTCGGTGATGAAGGCTGACGTGTGTGGTTCCGTCGTTTGTCTCGCCTATTCGATAGCCCCAATATTGCGTACCACCCTGCGTGAGTGGCGAGAGATGCATGTTGATGTAGCGGCCTGACTTCCACACGCTTGTCACCTTAATCGGGTCAGGTTCGTAAGCAACTTCTGTTGAGTCGTGAAGCATATAGGCTCCCGTCAAGCTATAGAGCATAGCAGATTGTCCGTCGGGGATATAGCCACAAACTGTGCGATAGTTTGCATTCTTGTCGTAACCCTTCTGCGGATTGCTGATAGTATAGGTACGCTCGTCGTCAGTCGTGAACTGCGTCATCGTACCGGAGTCATCGGTCTTCACCGTAGCAAACTCAGTCACAACATTCGGATAGAAGTCGGAAGCGTCGTCCCCGCCCTTGCAACAAGCAAGGACAAGGAGGAGCAAAAACAGCCCCCCTCTAACTTTTACCCTCCGTCGGGCAGAGCCCTCCCCAATTGCTCCGCTACCAACGGGCAATTGCCCAAAGGGGAGAACTCTATTTAGTTTCACTATTTTATGCTTTACAATTTCCAACTTTCAATGTTCAATTATAATGCTTTCAGTTTGTTAATGACTGGGTTGGCGTACATCGTGAGGATGCGTTCCCTGAGGAAAGCCTCGTCCTTGTTCTCTATCTTCACCATGTCGATGCGGCTCTGCAAGTACATTTCGAAGGTCTTCTTCTCCTCCTCGGTGTACTTATCCGTATAGTTTGAAGTGCCGTTCAACAAGTCGAGGGCAACATAATTGCCTGGGAAGAGCTGGTAGCCTGCATGAATCTGCTGGTCTATTCGGCGAGCAATCTCAGCATAGATTTCTGTCTTAGGCAGCTCTGAAACCTCATCCAACCAGCTATTAATGCAAGGCATTGCCTCGTAATGAATGCGTCCCTTCTGTCCAAAGATACCGGTCTTCATGTTGTCCAGGTCGTCCTGCTTCGACTTCTTGAACGACGGATTGTCGCGCTTCATTTGGAACTCCTGCGCTTTGAGGTAGTCGCAAGGGTCGTACTCGTAGCTGATGCTGAGCGGAACGAGGTTGAGCTCCTTAAGTCGGTCAACGATTTCACCCTCTCCTGCCATCGCAAACATCTTGAGCAAAGACTCTTGTGTCTGGTCGCTACTGTCCTTGGCTCTGCCTTCGCGTTGCGCTATCCAGATGTTCTCGTGCTTCTCCTGAATGGCGTAATGCATGTAGCGGCTCATTCTCTGGCTGCTCTCGAGCAGTTCCCTCGGACTGAGACCTCGCTTAACTGTGAATGCTTTGTTGAGCTTGACAAGTGTCTTAATCCACGGATAGATGAGGAGGTTGTCGCCTATTGCTATCTCGCAGGTCGTTGGGAAATGGTTCTCATGCAGCATCAGGTCGAGGATAGCGCTGTCTAGCACGATGTCTCGATGATTGCTGATGAATGTGTAACGTTCCGGTCCTGGCTCAATACCTGTGTAGGCAAAGGTGTAACCAGTACTGCATTTGCGCAAGATGCGCCTCAACACGGGCTTGATGAAACGAAGTTGGAACTGCAATGGCGTGTTGACGCCGACAAAAGCCAAGCGTATCAAACCATTTCGCATCCAGCCTGGCATCCAAGGCACAAAGCCTTTCAGCATCCGCGAGAACTGCCTGTCAGCAAGCAGACTCTCGACGGCCTGCCTTACCTCACCCTCTCCGAAGGGGCGTATCTCATCGAATTCATTGAACATTGAACATTGAACATTGAACGTTAAACATTGAGGGCGGTAGCAAATTCATGGATGCTCTAGCACCATGGCGCGATTGTTGTCGCGGAGCTTCATTCTTAATTCTTAATTCTTCATTCCCTCTTCTATGATATCCGTCATCACATCACGAATATCCAGACCTGCTGCCCTTACTTGCTGAGGAATGAAGCTTGTTGCCGTCATACCTGGTGTGGTGTTTATCTCGAGGAGGTTTATCTTCTCGCCTTCCGTGATGATGTAATCGATGCGGATAATGCCGTGACATCCAAGCAAGTCGTAAATCATTGAGGTCAGTTTCGAGACGCGCTCTGCAAGGCGTTCGCTGATGCGGGCAGGCGTTATCTCGTCGCTTTCGTTGTTGTACTTGGCTGCATAATCGAAGAACTCGTTCTTTGAGACAACTTCGGTAATGGGGAAGACCACGCTCTTCTGCTTCGTCTTGTAGCAGCCGCAGGTCAGTTCTGTGCCGCCCATAAAGGCTTCTACCATCACATCCTCGCCTTCCTTCAAGGCAAGCTCGATTGCCGGACGAAGTTGTTCCTGAGTCTTCACCTTTGTCGTACCGAAAGAAGAACCGCCACGAGAAGGTTTAACGAAGCAAGGTAATCCGATGCGGGACACAATCTCCTCGTCTGTCACTTCCTTATCATGACCTATCTTGACGAGCAGGCTGTCCGCAACAGACACGCCAAAAGCCCGCATGTAGTTGTTCAGCACAAACTTGTCGTAGGTCATTGCCTCCACGAGCACGCCGCAGGTTGAGTAAGGCATCTTGATGAGGTCGAAGTAGCCTTGCAGTTCGCCATTCTCGCCTGGTGCTCCGTGAATGGTGATGTAAGCGAAGTCGGGATGAACTTCCTTGCCTTCATACATGAAGCTGAAGTCGTCTCTATTGACTTTCGAACGAGTTCCGTCGGGAAGCAAAGCCTCCCACTTGCCTGCGTGAATCTCTACCTTATATATATTATAACGCGCGGGGTCGATAAACGAGGCGATGCCCTCCGCACTTCGCATGCTTACATCATGCTCCGAACTATCACCGCCACAAACTATTGCAACTGTTTTCTTCATATCATGATTCTTTATATCTAATTCTTAATAATCTCTTCTGCCCATAATGCTTTAAGGAAGTCGTTTGCAGGAAAGACCTCCACTCCGTTCATTGTGCGTTTGTATTTGTCGAGTGAGACAACTATGAGCCGTGCATCAGGATATTCCTCACTAAAGGCTTTCAGTCCCCTTGTGTGTCTCGACTTAACTTCCTCTGTGGATTTCACCTCTATGGCAACTCTGCCTTTCCCTATAATGGCATCCACTTCGTAGCCACTGCCTGTTCGCCAATAGCTCAGTTGTTCGTCGCTATGATGATAGCCTAAATAAGCGATAAGCTCTTGTATAATGAAGTGCTCGAATGCATGTCCGAAGTCTTCTGTGCCGGGCTTCATGTCTCTGCGTTTTGTCAGGTAGTTGGCAACGCCCACGTCGAACAGATAAAACTTTGGTGCAGCTATGGCCTTCCGCTTCGTTGTAGATGTAAAGCCAGGAACGAGATAGCCTACCAGCGTATCCTCCAAGATGGTGAAATAATCTTTTACTGTACGATAGTCGATTCCGCAGTCCTGCGCGATATTCTTGTAAACCAACATTTCCCCATCACACAGAGCAGCCACCTCAAGGAAATGTGAAAACGATTTCAGATTGCGCGTCAATGCTTCCTCCCTGATTTCTTCGTTCAAATACACGCCAATGTAACCTCGCAATCTTTCCCAGGGGTTCTGCACCATATAGTGACGGGGAATCATGCCGTTGTTAACAGCACGCAAAAGGTCAAAGTCAGGAATCTCCGCACTCACAAAAGGATACATCACCTCGCGTGTTGCCCTGCCCCCCAGAAGGTTCGTTCCCAGTCGTTTCAGTTTCCTGGCACTGGAGCCGCTGAGTATAAACCGAATGTTCTTCCGCTGGATAAGAGAGTGAATCTCGTCCAACAGGATGGGAAGCTTTTGTATTTCATCAATGACAACGATGTCATTCTCTCCAAAGTCGGCAAGTTCCTCAGACAGAAGTTCCGGATGACGGAGCAGACGGGCAAATTCCGATGGACGTAGCAGGTCGTAAACCCTTGCGTTGGGATATTTTGCTTGTAGCCAAGTCGTTTTCCCCACCTGACGTGCGCCCCATAGGAAAGCACTGTCGTTGTACTCATTGTCTATGTTTATAATCCTGCCATACATACACCTTATTGTCGTTTTATCATAATAAAACTACATTAACATGTTGCAAATATAGCAATTTTATTTGAATCACACCAACAAGATTGACAAAAAAATCACATATTATCTGCTAATGTTGCGAAGAACGTTTAGTTTCGCCGTACTAAATACTTTCTCCACTTGTTCAGCAAGGCTTCGAAGTCCTCGGGCAGTTCTGAGGAGAAGAACATCTCCTCGCCTGTCGTGGGGTGCTTGAAGCCGAGGGTCTTTGCGTGAAGTGCCTGACGAGGACACAGAGCGAGGCAGTTGTGAATGAAGGCCTTGTAGGAAGCCGTCTGTTCGCCTCTGAGGATTTGGCAGCCTCCGTACCTCTCGTCGGCAAAGAGCGGATGCCCGATGTGCCGCATGTGTGCACGAATCTGATGCGTCCTGCCTGTCTCGAGGTGACACTCCACAAGCGTGACTGGCCCGAAGCGTTCCAGGACTCGATAATGCGTGATGGCAGGCTTACCCACTTCTCCATCCATCGGATAGACATCCATCTGGAGACGGTCCTTGGCGTGGCGACCTATGTTGCCCGTAATGGTGCCCTCATCATCTGCGAAAGGTCCCCAGACAAGGGCGTTGTACTCGCGCTTGGTCGTATGATAGAAGAACTGCTTGCACAGGTCTGTCTTTGCATCGGCTGTCTTGGCGATAACGAGCAAGCCACTTGTATCCTTGTCGATCCGGTGTACGAGTCCCACGGTGGGGTCATTCGGGTCGAAGCCTTTGTCGTCGCGAAGATGCCAGGCAAGTGCGTTGACGAGAGTGCCGCTGTAATTGCCGCAACCCGGATGCACGACGAGTCCTGCAGGCTTGTTGATGACGAGCAGAACATCGTCTTCATAGACAACGTCGAGCGGGATATCCTCGGGAATGATTTCCCAGTCGCGCTTCGGGTGGTCGAGGACGAGGGTGATGATGTCGCCAGCCTTTACCTTGTAGTTGCTCTTGATGGGCTTGTCGTTCGCACGGATGCTTCCTGCCTCGGCAGCTTTCTGAATGCGATTGCGACTCGTGCCAGGCATGTGGTCCATGAGGAACTTATCCACACGGACAGGATTCTGACCCTTGTCAACTTCTATGCGCCAATGCTCGAAGCCATCCTGCTGCCCTTCGCTTTCATCGAGCGGGAAAGAATCTTCCAGCAGTTCATCATCAAGCAGTATGTCTTCCACGTTCACTCCTTTTCTTTTTCAACTTTTCACCTCTTCCTACAGTTCCTCTTCGTAGCCGTCGAGCGCCTCTGTCTCATCACTTTCAAGAGAATCGCCAAAGAGTTCGTCATCGGTATTTAACTCGCTGCTGCCCACGACGAGTACAACGGGAGCATCGCTGGGCACACGCTCGCCAGCATAGACATCTCGCCCGTTCACCTTGAGGGCGAACACCCAATCGTGATCACCTGGCACGAGTTCTATGGGACCTATCTTGAAGCCGAGAGCCCTGAGACGAGCTTCTGCCTCGCGACGAGAGCAGTTGCCTGCGATGTCGGGAATCGTATTCATCGGCGTTTGCTTCTGATTGATGGTGAGGTAAATCTCCCTACCCGACTTCACTTTGCTGCCAGGAGCGGGCTTCTGTTCCAACACGATACCGGCAGGCTGACTGCGGACATAAGCAGAATCGACGACAACAGCCACGAGTTCGACATCATCGAGGGCATACTCGGCATCGTTTATCATCATGCCCTTCACTTCGGGCACCTCCACACTTTCTCCATGCATCGTGTACCTGTCCATCCACACCCAAAGACCTGCAAAGAGGATGACAACGAACAGAACCATAGCAATCAGGTTCCAACGGACATAGGGACTCAGCAACTTATTCTTAAAATCTTTCAGAGACATAAAAATATTTACTATTTTGACGATTTACGATTTATTTACGATTTAGCCATTTACTTCTTCGGGCGCCCTCGCCGTTCCCTTGCGCTCCCCCAAAGGGGGAGACGGAGGGGGCTATTTGCCCGCAAAGATACTAATAAAAAAAAGAAAAGAAGTAAAGTTTCCCTTACTTCTTTTCCCTTTTTGTTGAAAATCGTCTTTACTTACCGTGTCTCTCGTCTGAAACAGTGAGCTTCTTGCGACCTTTGGCGCGACGGGATGCCAATACACGGCGACCGTTAGCAGTTGTCATTCTCTGACGGAAACCGTGCTTGTTGTTGCGGCGACGGTTGTGGGGTTGAAATGTTCTTTTCATATCT
>Ga0247610_10008007_pt1 | contig 10793 bp, 7 predicted proteins | sample 174DNAGHGhighgp2_FD_193483 | JGI IMG/M metagenome (GOLD analysis project Ga0247610, IMG submission 193483) | Sheep rumen microbial communities from Palmerston North, Manawatu-Wanganui, New Zealand - 1742 DNA GHGhigh gp2 | ecosystem: Host-associated > Mammals > Digestive system > Stomach > Rumen ... | reverse complement strand
CTGGTCTGGCTTAAATTGGATTACATTGCATCAAGGATGGCAGAAGTGCCTGAAGCAAAAAATAACCATGACGCTTTTACACGCCATGGTTATTGTATAGCAATCCAGTTTTACTTTGTCCGCTCTTACTTTATTTGTATCTGTTCTCTCATTTCACCGGGTTTTCATCTGTGCCGGCATCATTCAGGTATTTCACTTTGATGTCGCGATAGCGGCTCATACCGGTACCGGCCGGAATCAGCTTACCAATGATAACGTTTTCCTTCAGTCCCAGCAGCGGATCAACTTTGCCCTTAATGGCTGCGTCGGTCAAAACGCGTGTCGTTTCTTGGAAGGATGCCGCAGACAGGAACGAATCGGTAGCCAGAGAAGCTTTGGTGATACCCAGCAAAATGGGTTTCCCTTTTGCCGGTTCCTTACCCTCGGCCACAGCAGCAGCATTCTGTTCGTTATATTCGCCAACGTCAATATATTCGCCCGGCAGCATGGAAGTATCTCCCGCATCATCGATACGGATCTTGCGCATCATCTGGCGCACCATAACTTCGATGTGCTTATCGTTAATGCCTACGCCCTGGGATTTATAAACGCTGAGCACTTGCTGCACAATATACCGCTGTGTAGCCTGGGGTCCCAGAATCCGCAGAATATCGTGGGGGTTCAGTGAACCTTCTGTCAGACGGCTGCCAATTTCCACAGTATCGCCTTCCTCAACAGAAAGCTTGGCGCCGTACGGAATGATGTAGGTCTGCTCCACCACTTCATCTTCAGGACTCCCTGTAATGATGACCTTGCGCTGTTTCTGGCCAGCTTCCTCCACAATGTGGACCGTTCCCGCATTTTCTGCCAGAATACCAGGATGCTTAGGCTTGCGGGCTTCAAACAGTTCCTCAACACGGGGCAGACCCTGGGTAATATCGTCCGCACCGGCAACGCCGCCCGTATGGAAGGTACGCATGGTCAGCTGGGTACCCGGTTCGCCGATAGCCTGCGCGGCAATCGTGCCGACGGCTTCACCCACGTCAACATTATGGTCTGTTGCCAGGTTACGGCCGTAGCATTTGCGGCATACACCGAATTTGGATTTACAGGTCAGTACCGTACGAATCTTGACTTTATCGCGCATCACGGCAATCTGATCTGCCATATCTTCCGTAATATAATCATTGATGTGGAACAGCACATTGCCTTCCGCATCTTTGATATCTTCCGCCAGCGTCCGGCCGATGATACGGTCATGCAGTGATTCGATTTCCGTTCCGTTTTCGGTGATGGCTTCAATTTCAATTCCGTCAATTTCATTGTTCCGGACAGAAATCTCGCTCACGGTTCTATCCTGCAGAATCCGGTCAATATCTTCTTCCGTTAATGTAGCGCCAGCACCGACAAGCACTTCACCGCTGCCGTTGACAATATCTTCGGACACTTCTTTATTGGCATAGTGATGCATCAGCATCTCTTTAATTTTGCTGTTTGCAAAATCTTCAGGTATGTTGATTGCAACTTCTTCCCGTGCGTCTTCGCTGCCATCGCCATTCGGAGCATAGATACTGATGGAAGTAACATTCGCATCCATCAGGCGATTATATACATCATTGGTAATAATCGTATCAGATTCCGCAATCGGCGCACCAGTCGCTTCATTGATGATAGTTGCAGCGAGCATGCGGCCCAGCACTTTGGCACGAATCTTCTTCGCGCTGGCGCCAAGCTCTGCCTTACACAGACGGTTCCGCTCCTTCACCAGGTTGCAGGTATGGATATCGCAGTCGTCTTCCCGTACGATAACGTCCTGCGCCACATCGACCAGACGACGGGTCAGATAACCGGAGTCCGCCGTACGCAGTGCGGTGTCAGCCAAACCTTTACGGGCGCCGTGGCTGGAAATAAAGTATTCCAAAATGGTCAGACCTTCACGGAAGTTAGACTTTACAGGACGGTCAATGATACGGCCGGAAGGATCCGCCATCAGGCCGCGCATTCCGGCCAGCTGTTTGATCTGGTCAATACTGCCGCGGGCGCCGGAATCTGCCATCATAGCAATCGGGTTGAACTTATCCGCCGTGTTGGCTTCTTTCAACAGGTCTGCCACATCATCCGTCGCTTTATTCCAAATATCTACAACTTTCTTATAACGTTCGTCATCGGTCATCAGGCCGCGGCGGTACATTGCCTCCGTCCGGTCAACCTGCTTTTCCGAATTCTGGATAATCTCCTGCTTGCCCTGCGGTACATGAATATCGGACACCGCAATGGAAATGCCGGAATTGCAGGCATTGTCATAACCCATTTTCTTTACGATATCCAGTACGTTGGCGGTACCCAGGTTTCCATAGAGCTTATGAGCCTTGGCCACCAGTTTGCCCAGTTCCTTTTTGGTGATCAGCTGACCCAGATGCCAGAACTCTTCACCGGTTTCTTCGTCTTTGCGTTTACTGAAGAAGCGCAGTTCTTTCGGCAGTTCTTCATTGTAAATCGCATTACCGATCGTCGTTTCAACCAGGCTCATGCCCTCATTTTTCGGCTCATCCACAATATCTTCGTTGGGAATCAGGATCCAGACCTTTGCCTGCAGATCCAGATATTTATGGTAGTAAGCCATCAAGGCTTCGTGGAAACTGCTGTAACGGTTGCCTTCGCCTTTGGCTCCGGGCCGTTCAATCGTCATGTAATAGGCGCCCAGAACCATATCCTGCGTAGGCACAGCTACAGGCTTTCCGTCCTTCGGAGCCAGAATATTGTTCACGGACATCATCATCAGCCGGGCTTCTGCCTGCGCCTCAACGGACAGCGGCAAATGAACTGCCATCTGGTCACCGTCAAAGTCCGCGTTATAAGCCGTACATACCAGCGGGTGCAGTGTGATGGCACGACCTTCGGTCAGAACAGGCTCAAACGCCTGAATACCCAGACGGTGCAGCGTCGGTGCACGGTTCAGGAGCACCGGATGTTCTTTGATAACCTCTTCCAATACATCCCAGACTTCCGGAGTTGCCCGTTCCACCATGCGTTTTGCCGCACGGATATTCAGATTAGAATCATTATCCTGCAACCGTTTCATAACGAAAGGTTTGAAAAGTTCCAACGCCATTTCTTTCGGCAGGCCGCACTGATGCATCTTCATTTCGGGGCCTACCACGATTACAGAACGGCCGGAATAGTCGACGCGTTTGCCCAGCAGGTTCTGACGGAAACGTCCCTGCTTGCCTTTCAGCATATCGGACAGGGATTTCAGAGGCCGGTTGCCGGGTCCCACAATGGGACGGCCGCGGCGGCCGTTATCGATCAGGGCGTCTACAGCTTCCTGCAGCATACGTTTTTCATTACGTACAATGATGTCAGGCGCATGCAATTCCAGCAACCGTTTCAACCGGTTGTTACGGTTAATGACACGGCGATACAGGTCATTCAAATCACTGGTGGCAAAACGTCCGCCATCAAGCTGTACCATAGGACGCAGGTCCGGCGGGATGACAGGAACCACATCCAAAATCATCCAGGACGGCTTATTGCCGGATTTTTCGAATGCTTCCGCAACTTCCAGACGGCGTACAACACGTACTTTCTTCTGGCCGGTCGCCTCTTTCAGTTCTTCCCGAAGCTCGGCAACCAAATCGGGAACATCAATTTCCTCCAACAGCTCTTTGACAGCAGAGGCTCCCATCTCCGCGCGGAATGCATCGCCGTACTTCGCACGGTTGCTCATGTATTCTGCTTCCGTTAAAAGCTGTTTTTTCTGTAACGGCGTATCACCCGGATCCAGTACAATGTAGTTTACGAAATACAGCACACGTTCCAGACTGCGGGGAGATACATCCAAAATCAGGCCCATACGGCTGGGAATCCCCTTAAAATACCAGATGTGGGATACCGGCGCCGCCAATTCAATATGTCCCATCCTGTCGCGGCGAACCTTGGAACGAGTCACTTCAACGCCGCACTTGTCACAGACGATCCCTTTGTAGCGGATCCGCTTATATTTTCCGCAATGACACTCCCAGTCTTTGATGGGGCCAAAGATTCTTTCGCAGAACAATCCGTCCGTTTCAGGCTTCAGTGTTCTGTAATTAATGGTTTCAGGCTTTTTTACTTCCCCATACGACCATGACCGGATCAGTTCCGGAGAAGCCAGCCCAATGCGCATGGAATTAAAATTGTTAACGTCTAACAAGAACCCCTCGCTCCCTTCTTAATTAAACTCATCAGCAGAACTGGACAGTTCTTCCATCGTTGTTTCGCTTAAATTGCCTAAATCGGCAATGCTGTCATCTTCCTGCTCGGTACCATTATACTGCTCGTCTTCATTATAGGCTTCAGAATCTCTTGGACCGTCCGGAACTACAACCGGGGCATCCCCCTGCAGTTCAGCCAGGGTTTCCGGAGAAACTTCCACAGCCTCTTCTTCTTCATCCTGCAGAGAAATATCTTCCCCGTCTTCGTCCAGCACACGGATATCCAGTCCGATGCTCTGCAGTTCTTTTACCAGCACCTTGAACGATTCGGGAACACCGGGTTCCGGAATATTTTCCCCTTTGACGATGGATTCATAAGTCTTGACACGCCCAACCACATCGTCAGATTTTACAGTCAGGATTTCCTGCAGTGTATACGCCGCGCCATAAGCTTCCAGCGCCCAGACTTCCATTTCGCCGAAACGCTGTCCGCCGAACTGGGCCTTGCCGCCCAACGGCTGCTGGGTAACCAGAGAGTACGGGCCGGTAGAACGGGCATGAATCTTGTCGTCTACCAGATGATGCAGTTTCAGCATATAAACGCAGCCCACGGTTACGGGGTTGGCAAAAGGTTCGCCGGTACGGCCGTCATACAGGATCGTTTTTCCCATAGGACTTACACCGGACAACTTCACCATGTTCTGCAGATCTTCTTCATTCGCGCTGTCGAATACAGGAACCGCCATCTTAACCGCGCTCAGTTTTTCATTGCCGGCATATCCGATATCTGTCAGTTTCGGCATGCCATATGCGGCACGGTCGTAACCGGTTTTTTCCAGCTGCTCCCCAATGCCGTCTTCATCCCGCTGGATTTTCATGCCTAACGCCAGCGCAGCCCAACCCAAATGAGTCTCCAGGATCTGGCCGATATTCATACGGGAAGGAACGCCTAAGGGGTTCAGAACGATCTGGACCGGTTCGCCACTGGGCAGGAACGGCATGTCTTCCCTGGGTAGAATGCGGGATACGACACCCTTGTTGCCGTGACGGCCGGACATCTTATCGCCGGCACGGATCTTGCGCTTCTGCGCAATATGGATGCGGACCTGCTCATTAACTCCCGGAGGCAGCTCGTCACCGTTTTCACGGGTAAACACTTTGACACTGACGATAATACCGGTTTCACCGTGGGGCACACGCAGCGAACTGTCCCGTTCCTCACGGGCCTTTTCATTAAATACGGCACGTACAAGACGTTCTTCCGCAGACAGCTCGGTTTCACCCTTCGGTGTAACTTTTCCTACAAGGATATCACCGGGGCGTACTTCCGCACCGATCCGGATGATACCGCGCTCATCCAGGTCTTTGCGCGCCGCTTCCGAAACGTTGGGGATGTCCCGGGTGATTTGTTCCGGTCCCAGCTTGGTGTCGCGGGAATCACAGTTATATTCTTCAATATGAATTGATGTATAGGTATCGTCCCGTACCAGGTCTTCGGAAAGCAGGATCGCGTCTTCGTAGTTATACCCTTCCCAGGGCATATAGGCTACGATAACGTTATGACCCAATGCCAGTTCGCCCTTGTCTGTAGCAGGACCGTCTGCCAGCACCTGGTTGGCCTTTACATGATCGCCTTTGAAAACAATCGGTTTCTGATTTACACAGGTACTCTGGTTGGAGCGTTTGAACTTCAGCACTTCATAATGATCAATATCGCCGTTCTCCGTGCGAACCTGGATTTCATCGCCGGTTACCCGGATGACTTCGCCGGCATGTTTTGCCAGGATACAGTTGCCGGAGTCAGTCGCCACTTTATATTCCATACCGGTACCCACAACCGGAGCCTGCGGAGCCAGCAGAGGTACCGCCTGACGCTGCATGTTGGCGCCCATGAGCGCACGGTTGGCGTCATCGTGTTCCAGGAACGGAATCAGGGCCGTTGCGATAGATACAACCTGCTTCGGCGATACGTCCATATAATCCGCCCGTTCCGGAGGGATGCTCAGTACGTCGTTCTTACGGCGGGCCGTAACACGTTCGCCCAGGAAATAACCTTCGTCATCCAACGGTTCGTTGGCCTGTGCAACGATATATTTATCTTCCTCATCAGCGGTCAGATATTCAATTTCATTGGTAACGCGTTTATGCGCCTTATCCACTTTGCGGTACGGTGTTTCAATAAAACCAAACTGGTTAATAACCGCAAAGGTAGAAAGAGAACCGATCAGGCCGATGTTAGGACCTTCCGGCGTCTCAATGGGGCACATACGTCCGTAGTGGGAGTTATGTACGTCACGGACTTCATAACCGGCCCGTTCACGGGACAGGCCGCCGGGTCCCAATGCAGAGAGACGGCGTTTATGCGTCAGCTCTGCCAGCGGATTGTTCTGATCCATGAACTGGGACAGCTGGCTGCTGCCAAAGAATTCCTTAATCGCCGCCACCACCGGACGGATATTGATCAGCGCCTGCGGAGTGACAACATCCACGTCCTGGATGGTCATGCGTTCTTTTACCACACGTTCCATACGGGCCAGGCCGATACGGAACTGGTTCTGCAGAAGTTCGCCTACGCAGCGGACACGACGGTTGCCCAGATGGTCGATATCATCTTTTTCACCATGTCCGTCCATTACATTCAACAAATAACCAAAAGAAGCAAAGATATCTTCTTTGGTAATGGTGCGGAGGGTTTCAGGAATTCCGGAAGTAAAGACGATACGCAGTACTTTCCCGCTTAATTCTCTGATTTTCAGCTGATAAAGTCCGTATTCTTTATAAACCTGGCTTTCTTCCACTTTATCCAGCATCTCGTCAGTCATCATGGTTCCTTCCGGAATGATGATTTCGCCGGTTTCCTTGTCAACCAGCGGTTCTGCCAGGACACAATCCTGAAGCCGGTTTCTCCAGCCCAGTTTTTTATTCAGCTTATAACGACCCACATAAGCCAGGTCGTAACGTTTACTGTCAAAGAAAGTCTGTTCAATCAGTTGCTTGGCATTTTCAAACGCCGGCGGTTCACCGGGACGAAGCTTTTTATACAGCTCGATCATCGCTTCTTCACAATTGGTCGTGCTGTCTTTTTCCAGTGTTGCCTTCACGGCTTCAATAATTTCGGTCCCGTCTTCCGTATGGTTCTCGATCTGGGTATCGCCAAAGAATTCCAGGATTTCTTCATTGGTTTCCATACCCATAGCCCGAAGCAGCACAGTGACCGGCACCTTACGTGTCCTGTCCACACGCGCATAGATTACATGGTTCAAATCCGTTTCGAATTCAATCCACGCACCGCGATTCGGGATAACCGTTGTTCCATATAAGAAGATTGCGCTGGGATCCATTATTTTATCATAATAAACCCCGGGAGAGCGGACGAGCTGGCTGACAATGACACGTTCTGCCCCATTGATAACGAAAGTACCCGTAGGGGTCATAAGCGGGAAGTCGCCCATAAACACACGGGATTCTTTGATTTCCCCCGTATCTTTATACAACAACAGAACGTTGACATTCAACGGCGCAGAATAAGAAGCATCCCGTTCCTTGCACTCCTCAATGGTATATTTTGGCTCGCCGATTTCAAAGCTTTGGAAAGAAAGCTCCAGGTTTCCGTTAAAGTCCTTAATCGGAGAGATGTCACGGAAAATCTCATTCAATCCATCGCTCATGAACCACTCATAGGATTTCCTTTGCAGGTCAATCAAATGAGGCATTGGCAAAACTTCTTTGATTTTGCCAAAGCTATACCGGGTCCTGTCACCTGTCTGAACCGGTTTAAACATGTAGGTCTTCACTCCTTGTTATATAAGTCAGGCAATACAAAACTATGCACGTTGCCCAAAGTCAAAAAAAACAAGGTTCTTACCGCAAGATCACCCTGTTATTCAAATCAGACGAACGTACTTCATCCCAACGATATGGCAGCCGATGTGAACCACTACACTATCTGGCCGTTGTAGTCAAGCCTGCATTTTGGTCACAAACACAAAAAGCATAATTGTGGTAAATAATGATACCACAACAGTCAACAATTTGTCAACTCCCCTTTTACTATTTTTTTGCAACTGTGAACAGTAACATAAATTCTGCGAGTCGTTTTGTCTGTCCGTTATCCTGGCATTTAGCAATCCAACCCCGAATCCGAAATATCCGGTAACACAATACAAAAAGACCGGCTCCTTTCGGAACCGGTCCTGATGACGTACGGTTAAATTATTTTACTTCAACAGTAGCGCCGGCAGCTTCCAGTTTTGCTTTGGCTTCATCAGCGTCAGCTTTGGAAACTTTTTCTTTAACAGCTTTCGGAGCGCCGTCAACCAGAGCTTTAGCTTCTTTCAGGCCCAGGCCGGTGATTTCGCGAACCGCTTTGATAACGTTGATCTTGCCCTGACCAGCATCTTTCAGGATTACGTCGAATTCGGTCTGTTCTTCTTCAGCGGCAGCAGCAGCCGGAGCAGCGCCAGCAGCAGCAACAGCTACCGGAGCAGCAGCGGATACGCCAAATTTTTCTTCCAGAGCCTTAACCAGTTCAGCCAGCTCTAATACGGTCATTTTCTCAATTGCTTCAATAATCTGATCTTTATTCATTATAATTTCCTCCATATCAATTTAATAATTTAATTTTTTTATTTTTTTCAACCATGCATTATGCAGATTGCTTTTCTTTTTGTTCGCGTACTGCATCCAATGCATACACGATCTTGGCGACGGTTCCGTTGAGTGTACGAACCAGGCCGGAAATAGGAGCGTTCAGGCTGCCCAGCATTTTGGCAACCAGCACTTCTTTCGGCGGCAGTGCTGCAACGGCCTTAACTTCATCAACAGTAACCACTTTGCCTTCTACAACACCGGCTTTCAGCTGCATCTTTTTATGATCTTTAACAAAATCACACATTACCTTGCAGGCTGCTACCGCGTCCTGTGAAGAAGAACAAATTGCAGTGTTTTTCTCCAATACGGGAGCCAGGTCATCCAGGCCGTATTCTTTTGCTGCCAGAGCAATTAAAGTGTTTTTGTAAACGGTATAGGAAGCGCCGGCTTCGCGAACCTTGCGCCGCAGTTCCGTATCTTCCGCAACAGTCAGACCGCTGAAGTCAACCAGTACGGCTCCTTTAGCTTCGGCAAACAGCTTTTTAATCTCAGCTAACTGGACCTCTTTCTCTGCTTTTGTTTTCAATGAGTTGCACCTCCTTCTTTCAGATTTTGACTTACGTTTTATAAATCAAAAAGACCTCTCGGCCGAAGCAGCCGGAGGTCGTGAAAGATTTGCCTGTCTATCTTTAACGTCTCCAGCCTCGGCAGGCGTGCGAATCTGCACTTGCGCTTACGCACCTGCTGTCTGTGGCCCGATTATCTTCTGATTTAAAAATTATGTCCCGGATTATTTTGCACTGTCTGCTTTGAGGACATCAATCTTGATGCCAGGTCCCATCGTAGTAGATAAGGTAACAGATTTAATGTACTGACCTTTTGCTCCGGACGGTTTTACCTTGATCAAAGTAGTAACTAATGCAATATAGTTATCCAGAAGAGCTTCTTCCGAGAAGGAAGACTTACCAATCATCGCCTGCACATTACCGGCTTTGTCTGCACGGTATTCCACTTTACCGGCTTTGATTTCATTAAGAGCCTTGGTGATATCCATGGTAACGGTACCAACCTTCGGGTTCGGCATTAAGCCCTTCGGGCCTAACAGCTTACCAAGGCGGCCAACCTTGCCCATCATGTTCGGGGTCGCTACGCAGACTTCAAAGTCAAACCAGCCTCCCTGAATTTTTGCCACCAGATCATCTCCGCCAACATAATCCGCACCGGCAGCTTTTGCTTCTTCGGCCTTTGCGCCTTCCGCAAATACCAGAACCTTTTTGGATTTACCGGTTCCATGAGGCAGCACCATTGCGCCGCGAACCTGCTGGTCAGCATACTTCGGGTTGATGCCCAGACGGAAAGATGCTTCCACGGAGCTGTCAAATTTGGTAACTACAGTCTTTTTTACCAGTTCAACTGCTTCTTTCGGCGAATACAGCTTGGTTTCGTCAATCAGTTTTAACGCATCAACATACTTTTTGCCATGTTTCTTTGCCATTATAAATTCCTCCTTGTGGTCCGAACGGCTTCCGCCTCCCACTCATTGAACTGACGATCAGTCAGTAATTACAATGCCCATGCTGCGGGCAGTGCCTTCAATCATACGGGTTGCTGCTTCCACATCAGCTGCATTCAGATCTGCCATCTTGCTTTCCGCAATTTCGCGGGCTTTAGCGCGGGGCAGTGTAGCAACTTTCTTCTTATTAGGTTCACCGGAAGCTTTTTCCAGACCGGCAGCCTTTTTCAGCAACACTGCTGCAGGCGGGGTCTTGGTAATGAACGTAAAGGAACGATCTTCATACACCGTAATCTCAACAGGGATGATCAAACCGGCCTGCTGTGCGGTACGGGCATTAAAGTCCTTTACAAAAGCCATAATGTTAACGCCAGCCTGGCCCAGTGCAGGACCAACCGGAGGTGCCGGAGTAGCTTTACCGCCAGGAACCTGTAACTTTACAACCTTAGCAACTTTCTTTGCCATGTTTCTTACACCTCCTTATCATTCAATTTCTTCCACTTGGGTATAATCAATAT
>Ga0247610_10008005_pt1 | contig 10795 bp, 12 predicted proteins | sample 174DNAGHGhighgp2_FD_193483 | JGI IMG/M metagenome (GOLD analysis project Ga0247610, IMG submission 193483) | Sheep rumen microbial communities from Palmerston North, Manawatu-Wanganui, New Zealand - 1742 DNA GHGhigh gp2 | ecosystem: Host-associated > Mammals > Digestive system > Stomach > Rumen... | reverse complement strand
AAAAGTGCAATTAAAAACTTTGGTAAAAGAGTTACCGGAGAGGATAAGAAGGATGCGCGTAATTCAATAATATATCTTGTTTATCTCGTTATTTTTGTTATTCTTTTAAAAATAGCATTTATTTTTGTAAGAGATATGGGAGAAACTTTATTCTTAAATGCCTTTAATGGAATTTCATATAAGGTATATGGAATTATATTTGAAATATTATATATTGTTTCAGCAGTAATTCTATTTATTCATTTATTTAAAAAGAGATTTTCATCATAAGACGATTAATCGTCTTTTTTTATTGCAAAAGTGTAAATTTTGTTGTATTATCTTTTGGTATTCGTTTGGAGATGTTTCATATGGAAAAGATTATAAATATTGCTGTTGTAGCCCATGTAGATGCAGGTAAAAGTACATTGGTTGATGCACTACTTGAACAAAATGGGGTTTTTTCTGAAAGAGAAGAACTAGTAGATTGTGTAATGGATAGTAATGATATTGAAAGAGAAAGAGGAATTACTATTTATTCTAAAAACTGTGCTATTAGATATAAAGATTACAAAATTAACATTGTAGATACTCCTGGTCACGCTGATTTTTCAAGTGAAGTTGAAAGAGTAATTAGAACTGTTGATACTGTTGTATTATTAGTTGATTCTGCGGAAGGACCAATGCCTCAAACAAGATTTGTTTTAAAGAAAGCTTTAGAACAAAATTTAAGACCTATTTTATTTATTAATAAAATTGATAAAAAGGATGCCAGAGTTCAAGAAGTAGTTGATATGACATTTGATTTATTCCTAGATTTAAATGCTACTGATGAACAATTAGATTTTCCTATTATATATGGTATAGCAAGAGATGGAATTGCTAAACTTTCTATGGATGATGATTCTGATTCAATTGCACCACTTTTAGAAACAATTATTAATTATGTTAAACCATTTGAGGGTAATGAAAATGATGACTTACAGTTACAAGTTTCAGCTCTTGACTATGATGATTATATCGGTCGTATTGGTATAGGACGTGTTAATAAAGGTAAAATTAAAAATGGCGAAACAGTAACACTTGTTACTAATGAAGGTAAAGTAACTTCTTTTAAGATATCTAAGTTATTCGTAAATGAAGGTATTAAAAGAGTTGAAAAGAATGAAGCATTCTATGGCGATATCGTTTGCGTTGCTGGATGTTCAACTATTTCTATTGGGGACACTATTTGTGAAAACGGTAAACCAAATGCTCTTCCACCAATCAACATTGAAAAACCAACACTATCAATGAACTTTTTAGTAAATAGTTCTCCATTTGCTGGAAAGAGCGGAAAATTCCTAACTAATAGACATATTAAGGAAAGGCTTGATAAGGAATTGGAAACTAACGTAGGGCTTGAAGTAGAACCACTAGAAAATGCCGATGGCTACAAAGTTAGTGGACGTGGAGAATTACACTTATCAATTCTTCTTGAAAATATGAGACGTGAGGGATATGAACTTTCTGTATCTAAACCAGAGGTTTTATTAAAAGAAATAGATGGTGTTAAATGTGAACCATTTGAAAGAGTAATTATTAATTGCCCAAATGACTATTCAGGAACAGTTATTAATGATATTCAAGAAAGAAAAGGTGTTTTAGTTTCTGTATCTTCAGATTCTGATAACTTTACTCATCTTGAATTTAGTGCTCCAACAAGAGGATTAATTGGATATCGATCTGCATTTATAACTAACACTAAAGGTGAAGGTGTAATGGTTAGATCATTTGATAGTTATAAACCATATGTTGGACCAATAACTAGAAGAAAAAATGGTGTTCTTGTATCAATGGAAAATGGTAAAGCTTTAGGTTATTCACTATTTAATTTACAAGATAGAGGAACACTTATTATTGAACCTTCAACTGAAGTATACTGTGGTATGATTGTAGGTATTCACAATCGTGATAATGACTTAGATGTAAATCCATGTAAGAATAAAAACTTAACTAATACAAGATCTAGTGGAGCAGATGAAGCCATCGTTTTAACTAAAGCTAAAACATTTACTTTAGAAGAAGCATTAGAATTCATTGAAGATGATGAATACGTTGAAGTTACGCCAGATGATATTAGATTAAGAAAAAAATATCTAGACCCAAAAGATAGATTTAGAAATAATCGAAATAATTAAAAAAAGAATTAGCAAGTTAGTTGCTAATTCTTTTCTTTTTTTAAAATCTCAACCGCACCACTTATTTATATTTGTGCTCTACTATTTTGGTTTTCTTCTATTGAATCTTGAATATTTTTTGAAGGCCCTTCTATACCAGCTTCTTGATTATATTTTTTTATTTCTTTTTCAAATTCCATAATATAGCCTTTTATAAATTCAAGGCTAGCATTCTCACCATAATTACGTTTTATATTTTCAGTAACGACTTTTAGGTTTTCTAAAGTTTTGATAGCATTATTAACTCCTATTTTGTTAAAACTGTATTCTTCAGTATTGTTTTTAATATCTTCCATAATTCCCACCTTACTTATATATTTACTTTATTAACACTATAGCTTCTTGTACCATTAGCTCTTAATTTATACTGAACTAATACTTCATTAGTACTATAGTCTTTAACAATTATTGTTGTTTCATAACCAACCATACCAGTATCAGTTAAGTTAAATACTGGGATGATAGATACATCAAGAACAACGTTTCGATTAATATTTGCATTTCGTAATTGTGTAGTAAGTTTTTCTGTATCTGTTTGTGCATTTTTCTGTGGAGTTCCTATTAGTTCTCCTGTTTTAGCATAGTTCGGATCAACAGCACATCCGTTTTTGGTTACATTATATGAAAGAATGTAATTTTTATTATAAGATGTGTTACCAAATTCACAACCTTTTGGTTTTTGAGGAGTTGGTGTTGGAGTAGGAGTTGGTGTTGGAGTAGGAGTTGGTGTTGGAGTAGGAGTCGGCGTTGGAGTTGGTGTAGGAGTTGGTGTTGGTGTAACCACAGGTTTTTCGTTTATAGTTAGTTTAACACTAGCAACATCACTTTTATTATTATCATCATCATATGCATATAACTTAATGGTATGCGTTCCAACTTCTTTTATATCAATATACTTTTTATCAGAATAAGCATACTGACAAGGTTTTCCACTATTATCAATACAACTTACAATGAAATTATCTATTGTATAAGTATCTCCTTCAGTAAGTACAGCATCTTTGGTAATTAATACTGGTGCTTCTTTATCATATACTGTTATAGAAGTAGTATAATCGTTTTCGCCGATATGAATTGAAACAGTATATTTACCTGTTGCATAATATTTATTATCAATTATATTTTTTTCTTCATACTTTATAGTATCTGTTTCAGTTTTGATTTTCTCGTAGTTTTTAACGTATTTATCGATTCCTGGTAATTCTTCACCTATACCAACTTTTACGTTATCTTTAATCATTACTTTTTCATTTTTAGGAACCACAGGTTTAGGTGTATCTTTAGAATCTTTTGTTTTTTGTTTAGTGCATGTCTTAGCACAAATGATTATGATTGCAAGTACAAGTAGTATTAATAAGAATGGAATAGCCTTTTTAAAATAGTATCTGATCTTGTTAAATAGCATCTTTAAAGAAAATCCCGATGAATTACCATCTTTTTTCTTTTGCTTATTGTACGTTTTCTTACGTTTTACATTTTTACTACTATCACTATCTTCATCAAAAAAGAATTTTTTACCAAATTTAACCATAAAATCTTCCTTTACAATGTATATTCTTCTTAAATATATCATAGTTTTGAATGGTAATGTTTATAAAATTGAGCGAAATTTACAAATATACCCTTTTTTTACACAAATAATGCCCAAAAAATAGTTGTTTTATCATATCTTTTGTGTTAATATCTATATTGCAGTTATGTTTATATATAACTACATGTTAAGTGGAAAGGAATATTTGCGGATTACGCCTGTACCACTTACGCGAAAATTATTTATATTTTAGGAGGTGTTTTCGTGGCAAAGGAAATCGTAAAAAAGATTAAATTACAAATCGAAGCTGGTAAAGCAACACCTGCTCCTCCAGTTGGAACTGTTTTAGGACCTGCTGGTATCAACTTACAAGAGTTCTGTTCAAAATTTAATGAAGAGACTCGTGATAAGATGGGTGATGTAATACCTACAGAAATCTCAATTTATGAAGATAGAAGTTTTGATTTCGTACTTAAAACTCCACCAGCTGCATTCTTAATCAAGAAAGCTGCTAAAATTCAAAAAGGTTCTCATAAAGGTGCTAATGAATTAGTTGCAACAATTTCTAAAGATGAACTTAAGAAAATTGCTGAAACTAAATTACCTGACCTTAATGCTTATGATGTAGATGCTGCAATGAATATTATTGAAGGTACTGCTCGTAACATGGGTGTAGCTATTAAAGGTGTTAATGACGCTGAAATGGCTGAACAAGCTAAGGAAGCTGCTAAAGAAGAAGCTGAACAAGCTAAAAGAGATGCAGAACTTGCAGAAATGGAAGCTGAAGTTATGGCTGATGCAGACGTTAATGTTGAAGTTATTGGAGAAAATAAAGAAGAATCTGAAGATAAATCTGAAGAATAATTTGAATTTTAATAATATTATATGTTATCCGCTAATATACCACAGTTAGGAGGTAAATCTATGAAACGTTATGGAAAGAAATATGTGGAAGCTTCAAAGAAAGTAGATAAAACTAAATTATATACTTGTGAAGAAGCAGTTGAACTAGTTAAAGCAACATCAACTACTAAGTTTGATGCCACTGTAGAAGTAGCTATTAAACTTAACATTGACCCTAAAAAGTCTGATCAACAATTAAGAGGTTCTATTAAGTTACCTAATGGTACAGGAAAAACAAGAACAATTTTAGTTCTTGCAAAAGGAACTCAAGCAACTGAAGCAAAAAAAGCTGGTGCTGATTTTGTTGGTGATGTTGATATGATCGAAAAGATCGAAAAAGAAAACTGGTTTGATTATGATGTTATCGTTGCAACACCAGAAATGATGCCACTTCTTGGTAAAGTTGGTAAACTTTTAGGACCTAAAGGTTTAATGCCAAATCCTAAAACTGGAACAGTTACAACAAATGTTGTAAAAGCAATCGAAGACATTAAATCTGGTATGGTTGAATATAAAAATGATACTTATGGAAATATTCATATGGTATTTGGTAAAGTTTCATTCGATGCTAAAAAATTAGCAGAAAATTTAAAATTTATCATTTCAACTATTATCAAATCTAAACCATCAACTGTTAAAGGACAATTTATAACTAATATTTCAATTTCTAGTACTATGGGTCCTGGAATTAAATTAGATAAAAATTCTTTTGACAATTAATAAGATGGTGTTATAATACAAGTTAGTTAAAGCAATTACCAAAGACAGCAGGGACTTTATATAAAGTTTAATTATCCTGCCGAGGGAATTCTAAAAATACTTTTAATATGTTATTTTTAGCTTTCCGTTTTGGGAAGCTTTTTCTATATAATACATAAGGAGGAAATATGGCAAGCGAAAAGATCATAGATGCTAAAAAAGCTATTGTTTCTGAGATTGTTGATAAAATTAAAAATAGTGAATCTGTTATAATTTTTCAATATCAAGGATTAACAGTTAGTGAACTTAGTGATCTAAGAAACAGACTTAAACCAACTGATGCTGAAGTTAAGGTTTATAAGAATACTTTACTTAAAAGAGCACTTGATGAAGTTAAAGTAAACTTAGATGAATTCCTTGAAGGTCCAAACGCTATTTTATTTGGTAAGAATTTACTTGAACCAATTAAAGTAATTGCAGACTTTGCTAAGGAAAACGAAAAACTTGATATTCGTGTTGGTATCATAAGTGGCGATAGAGCTGAACTTGATACTATTAAAGAATATGCATCAATCCCATCAAGAGATGGATTATTAACTATGATTGCTAGTGGAATGATGAAATATGCTCGTGATTTAGCTATAGCAATCAATATGTATGCTGAAGAAAAGGAAAAAAATAATTAATTAGGAGGAAAGAAAACATGGCAAAATTTACAAAAGATGAATTTATTAAAGGAATAAGCGAAATGACTATTCTTGAACTTAAAGAATTAGTTGACGCTATGAAAGATGAACTTGGAATTGACGCAACTGCTGTTGCTGTTGCTGCTCCAGCTGCTGGTGCTCAAGAAGATGCTGGATCAAGTACTAAAACTGTAGTATTAAAATCTGCAGGTGGAAACAAAATCGCTGTTATTAAAATCCTTAAAGAAATTACTGGTTTAGGATTAGTTGAAGCTAAAGCTCTAGCTGATAATGGTGGAAACGTTAAAGAAAACGTTGCTGCTGATGAAGCTGAAGCTATTAAGACTCAATTAACTGAAGCTGGTGCTGAAGTAGAATTAGCTTAATTCTAAAAAAATACAATGCTTGATGCATTGTTTTTTTTTATTCTTTTTGTTAGAATATTATTTGAGTATTTGAGGTGGGTTTATGAAATTAAATAACCATGGTTGGGGCTATAAATCATTAATAATATGGAGCTCTGTATTTATTATTGCCCTTTTAATTGCTTCATTATGGATTAGTAATCTTGTTCGTCGTTATAATAGTGATAAAAAAAGTGATAAAACAAATAATGTTGTTGATGCTAATAAACCATATTATGATTTAGAAAATATAATGAGAAATGCAGGTATAGAGTATGCAAGTAATCATAATACGTTAATAACTTTATCAAATGCAGAATTAATAATTCCTTATGATGAACTATATGAAGAAGGTTATTTGGATAAGTTAATGGATCCTAAAAATGAAGACGAATGTACTGGATATGTTGTTATTAAATCATCATCTGATACAGATGCTTATATTAAATGTAGTGGCTATATTACAGAAGATTATTATTCTAGAATGGAATAGTCTATGAAATCATTTAATAGAATGTTTATTATATGGATTATTATTGTTATCTTGATTTTTGGAGGTTTAATAACATTTGGTTTTTTCTATAAATCCAAAATTAAGAAGTATCAAAAGTTTGAAGATGTCATTGTAAGTAAAACCGAGGAATATACTAAAAAAGAGAACATTTATCCTGAAAAAAACCAAAGTATTAAGATAAGTATTAAAGATTTAGTATCTGCAAATATTCTTAAAAAGAAAGATGTACTTAAGACTTGTGATGGCTATGTTACCGTTTCAAGGAATCAACATATTAAATATAAACCATATATTAAATGTAAGTACTATGTTACAAAGAATAAATAATATAATTTTATGTTTGACAATATAATGTAATGATGATATATTATTAATGCGTTTTTAATTCGGTTCTACCTAGCGTAGAACCAAATTTAATAAATTGTATGATACACCTGGTTGTGTGTACATCGGAAGGAGGATTTTAAATGCCAACAATAAACCAATTAGTTAAGAAAAAACGTAGTAAGAAGACTAAAAAGAGTAAGAGTCCAGTTTTAAATGTAGGTTATAATACACTTGAAAGAAAGACTACTGATCAAACTAGTCCACAAAAAAGAGGAGTTTGTACTCGTGTAGGAACAAGAACACCAAAGAAACCAAACTCAGCTTTAAGAAAATTTGCTCGTGTTAGATTGTCTAATGGTAAGGAAATCGATGCTTATATTCCTGGAGAAGGACACAATCTTCAAGAACACAGCGTTGTATTAATCCGTGGAGGACGTGTTAAAGACTTAATCGGAGTTAGATATCACATTATTCGTGGTACTCTAGATACTCAAGGAGTTGCAAATCGTCAACAAGGACGTAGTAAATATGGTGCTAAAAAACCAAAAAAATAATAGTTAAGGAGGAAATATAATATATGCGTAAAAGAAGAGCTGAAAAAAGAGATGTACTAGCAGATCCTATTTATAGTTCAAAGGTTGTTACTAAATTAGTAAACCAAATTATGAATAATGGTAAAAAAGGTACTGCTCAAAGAATTGTATATTCAGCGTTTGAAACAGTAGAAAATACAACTAAAAAGCCTGCTCTTGAAGTATTCGAAGCAGCTATGGAAAACATTAAACCTGCTCTTGAAGTTAAATCTCGCCGTGTTGGTGGATCAAACTATCAAGTGCCTATTGAAGTTAGTGAAGAACGTAGTCAAGCTTTAGCTTTAAGATGGTTAGTTACATATGCTAAATCTAGAAATGGAAAGGGTATGGCCATTAATTTAGCAAACGAAATAATGGATGCTGCTAACGGTGTTGGTGGTGCTGTTAAGAAAAAAGAAGATACTCATAAAATGGCAGAAGCAAATAAAGCATTTGCTCATTATAAATGGTAGGAGTAAGTTATGGCAAGAGACGTTACAATTGATAAAATTAGAAATATTGGTATCATGGCTCACATCGATGCTGGTAAAACAACTACTACTGAAAGAATTTTATTCCATACAGGTATAACTCATAAAATTGGTGAAACACATGATGGTGAATCACAAATGGACTGGATGGAACAAGAAAAAGAAAGAGGTATCACAATTACTAGTGCTGCAACAACTGCTCACTGGAAAGGATACCGTTTAAATATCATCGATACTCCAGGTCACGTAGACTTCACTATCGAAGTTCAAAGATCATTAAGAGTTTTAGATGGTGCTGTTGCTCTAATTGATGCACAAGCTGGTGTTGAACCACAAACTGAAACAGTTTGGAGACAAGCTAATGAATATAAGGTTCCAAGAATGATTTGTGCTAACAAGATGGGTAAACTTGGTGCTGATTTCTATTATAGTTTAGGTACTATTAAAGATAGATTAGGTGCTAATGCTGCTCCAATTGAGCTTCCAATTGGTGCTGAAAATGAATTCCACGGAGTTGTAAACTTGGTTACTATGAAAGCTTACAAATTTGATGGAACTGAACAAGAAAATGCAGAAGAAATTGCTATTCCTGAAGATATGGTAGCAAAAGCTGAAGAATATAGAACTAAATTAATTGAAGCTGTAGCTGATTTTGATGAAGATTTAATGATGACTTACCTTGATGGTGGTGAAATCACTGAAGAAATGCTTAAAAAAGCTATTCGTACAGCAACACTTTCAGTTGAGTTCTTCCCAGTACTTTGTGCTGATGCTTTATCTAACCAAGGTATTAAACCACTTCTTGATGCAATCGTAGATTACTTACCAGCTCCAACTGATGTAGAAGCTATTGATTGTACAGATAAAAACGGAAATGATGTTAAACGTCATCCAAGTGATAGTGAACCATTTACTGCACTTGCATTTAAGATTATGACAGACCCATTCGTTGGTAGACTTTCATTCTTCCGTGTTTATTCAGGAGTTTTAAAATCTGGTTCTTATGTTTTAAACTCAACTAAGGGAGAAAAAGAAAGAATCGGACGTATACTTCAAATGCATGCTAACCAAAGAAAAGAAATTACTGAGGTTTATGCAGGTGAAATTGCTGCTGCAGTAGGACTTAAAAATACTACAACAGCTGATACTCTTTGTGATGAAAAATCACCAGTTATCATGAAAGGTATGGAATTCCCAGAACCAGTTATTGATATTGCTATTGAACCAAAGAGTAAAAATGATCAAGATAAGATGGCAATTGCTATTCAAAAACTAGTTGAAGAAGACCCAACTCTAAGAGTTAAAACTGATGCTGAAACTGGTCAAACAGTTCTATCAGGAATGGGAGAACTTCACTTAGATGTAATCGTTGATCGTATGAAAAGAGAATTTAACGTTGAATGTAATAAAGGTAGACCTCAAGTTGCTTACCGTGAAACAATTACTGTTGCTGGTGAGTGTGAAGGTAAATACATTAAACAATCAGGTGGACGTGGACAATATGGACATGTTTGGGTTAAATTCGAACCAAATAAAGACAAAGGATATGAATTCGTTGATGCTATCGTTGGTGGTGTAGTTCCTCGTGAATATATTCCAGTTACAGATAAAGGATTACAAGAAGCTATGGCCGGTGGTATCCTTGCTGGTTATCCAATGGTAGACGTTAAAGCAACATTATTTGATGGATCATACCACGATGTAGACTCATCAGAAATGGCCTTCAAAGTTGCTGCAAGTTTAGCTTTAAAAGAAGCTAAGAATAAATGTAAACCAGTTCTACTTGAACCTATAATGAAGGTTGTTGTAGATGTTCCTGAAGAATATATGGGTAATGTAATGGGAGACTTAACTAGTAGACGTGGACGTCCACTTGGACAAGAATCTATTGGTAATACTCTAAGAATTACTGCTCTAGTACCACTTTCAGAAATGTTTGGTTACGCAACTGATTTAAGAAGTAATACTCAAGGTAGAGGAAACTTCCAAATGGAAAAAGACCACTATGATGAAGTACCTAAATCAATTGCTGATGAAATTATTAAGAAGAACAGTGCTAACGCTTAACAGTTAGCTCTCTTCTCTTTAATAAATAGTACTTGAAAAAAGTACGCTATTTAGATAAAATATAATATGTAAAAAAGGAAAGGAAAAAAATATTATGGCAAGAGAAAAATTTGATAGATCAAAAGAGCACGTTAATATTGGTACTATTGGACACGTTGACCATGGTAAAACTACTTTAACTGCTGCTATCACTAAGTATTTTGGAAAATTTGTTGATTACGCTGATATCGATAAAGCTCCAGAAGAAAGAGAACGTGGTATTACAATTAATACTGCACACGTAGAATATGAAACAGAAAAACGTCACTATGCTCACGTTGACTGCCCAGGACATGCTGACTATGTTAAAAACATGATCACAGGTGCTGCTCAAATGGACGGAGCTATCCTAGTTGTTTCTGCT
>Ga0247610_10008004_pt1 | contig 10796 bp, 9 predicted proteins | sample 174DNAGHGhighgp2_FD_193483 | JGI IMG/M metagenome (GOLD analysis project Ga0247610, IMG submission 193483) | Sheep rumen microbial communities from Palmerston North, Manawatu-Wanganui, New Zealand - 1742 DNA GHGhigh gp2 | ecosystem: Host-associated > Mammals > Digestive system > Stomach > Rumen ... | reverse complement strand
CGGGTAATCTCTTTATTATTCTTTGTATTTGTCTCCTCATTCTTTGGGATACCCTCCCCCACATCCTTGGGAGATATACTCCCATTTTTGGTGGAGAGGATATCCTTATCATTTGTTAAGATTTCATTTATGTCAGAAGCATCTTCAGTAATCCGGCTCACACCCTCCGGAATCAGATTTATATACATGACATTTGGAGTCTTCTTTTTAAGTTCACCCTTTTCAAGAGTGCGAAATTCCCTCTTTATCACTCCCTGTTCTTCGAGATAACATAAAGCTTTCCTTACGGTCTCTCTCCCGACTCCGTATTTCACCTGAAAATCTGAATAGCTTTTCTGAAGAAGATCATCGCTGAATTTCTTCCTATAACCGGTTACATTTCCATGTTCATCTTTTTCTTCAGAAGGCTTATACCAGTACACGATTTCTGCAAGAATTTGAATGGCAAGAAGATATGGTTTTCCATTCTCCTTGATCACATTTTTGTACCAGTTTTTATGAATCATATTTCCGGATATATTCATACCGGCTATTGCATCAACAGCTTCATTTCCGCTGCTGTATAAAACCCTATCTGACATCCTTAATCGTTCCTCTCTTTTGTTAATACGGACTTGTTATCCTTAAGCCAGGAATACAGATCTCCCCACATAACGAACTTTCTTCTTCCAATCTGAAAACAGGGGAATCCGGGTTCTTTGAACATCGCATATGCCACGGTCTTACCAATCCCTAAATATTCTGCAGCTTCTTTCGGAGTAAATACCTTCTTTTCATCTACCAGATCATTAATTGTCGTCATATTTTTTCCCTCTTTCCGCTTCATCTGATTTGTCATAAATTTGCTTATTCCATCCCATGGCAATACCCAGATCATCCCTATGGGCTGATTTACTATGCGGATTCCAATACCTTGGTGAAGCCATATACCTTATCAGTTCAGATTTGGTTACGTAGTAATATCCTCTGCACCGAAAAGCACTGAGGTATCCCCGGAATATCCATTTCTTAACAGAATTCTTGTGTATTCCCGTTATATTGCATATCTGACTGATTCTTAATACGTCGGGTTCTTTACTCAGGATTGATTCAAGTTTTCTTACCTTTTCCGGATCCGCTTCAGATTTATATCCTTCAGATCTACTGTCCATATACCTGGCAACATGCTCTGCTCTGATCCTGTAATACCGGACTTTACCGACACGTTCGATTACATATGGAACTTCTCCGGTTTTAGTCGCCAGATAAGCTGTTCTGGAACTGATACCGGATATATCCATAAACTCCTTCTGGGTAAGATAATCCCCATACTTACTCCGTATTTCTTCTGTCAGTCTGTCTAATTCGGTCATTTTGCTACCCTTCTCCTTCCTTTGCTTTTTCTGCTAAAAACCGTTAGTTCTCTCCGAGTTCTCTCCATTATTTCAATAAAAAAACTTCCTCGATTTCTCAAGGAAGTTCAGTAAAATCAATATTTCATTTAGTTTTCACTGATAAACAGTGGATTTGCACGTGTCAAGATAATTATTACGTCACTATATTTATCTTGATATTTTTAAGTATTTATTTAAGTGCAAAACACTCGAAATGCGTTTGCCCTCCGGGGCACGAGGGTTCGAATCCCTCCGTCTCCGCTGGCTTCCGCCGATTTGGCGGAGGCCTTTTTTTGTGAGTTCTACCAAAAATTCTACCAAATCTATATTAACTATAAATTCCATTATGGATCTATAGGCAGTATTCCCTTTTATCCTTCTCGTAGATGATTCTTATTTTGTACTACAAGTACGATGACAGGCCTCTTTAAATATGCTATGATGCATTTTGCAATCGAAAAAAGTCTACATTTTTTTCGATTATAATCAAGGAAATGCCGAAAACTAATCGCGGAAAATGTAGAATTCTACATATTTGGGGATTATAAATGATAAAAAGAGACAAATACCTGAATCAACTGATTGAAGCGCAGAATAATGGATTTCCTAAGGTTATAACAGGATGTAAACGGTATACTATTTTCCATAGCTGACGGCATTTAAAATTCCATAGTTTTTCAGATATCAATATTTAATGTGATTCTATGTGTTTTTATAGCAACAATCTTGTCAGTTCTTATATCCTTATACCGATATATCGAAAGGACCAGTCCAATAAGCACATAATCAACTATCATTGTTCCGGTTCCCCTTGAAATAAATGGCAAGCTCGATCCGGTTAAAGGAAGCAATCCTAATACGATCAGTAAATTGCAGAGGCTTTGAAGTCCTATTATAATTCCACATGAACATCCGACAATATATCCAAGCTGATTATTCTGTTTCACGGATATAGAGAAGATATATGCAGCCAGCAGGAACAGGCTGATCATGATCCCAACAACTGCAAGGATTCCGAAATGTGCCGATATCGTTCCGATTATAAGGTCATCCTTATATCCGGGAATGTTAGTCATTATATGAACCGCTTCATAGTTCTCCCCTATCAGATCACTCTTTCTAAACACTTCCATCAGTTTTGCATTGACATAGTTAGCTCCGGAATTGTCAGCAACAAAATTACCTATTCCCAATCTGCCAAGCCATGTTTTAATGCGTACAAACTGATAGTACTCAACTTTTTTGGAGAAAAAAAACATCACTAACGATGCATAAAGCAATACTATACCCATTCCGCAAAACACATTTTTCCGATCAACACCATACCATCTCTTATGTATGGCAAGCATCAATAGCACCATTTCAGATATAAAGATAAACGCCGCTACCGGAATAGAGTGATAATCGCAAAACCACATACTGATCAATGGTGCTATCATCCAAAAACCAATCGAAATCAGCATCTTATTTTTACAGCGATATTCATATAGAATCCCTGCAAATACAGGAAGATACAGAAGATATAACGGGCGTGCCAAGAACACTAATGAGCCTGCAGACATCCACCAATTTCCGCCGTACATATTAATCCCAAACAAAGCAAAAAACAGTGTCAGGATTCCAAGAAAAATCCCGCCTATAGCGCGGCTCCTACCGATCAAAACAGTATAGTCTGCACGGTACATGGCAAACATAGCTATTATCCCCAATACCAGACCAGTAAGATGATGTCTTGATACATGAATCATCATAGGTCCAAGAATGATAACGCCACCATCCATAATACCATTGATAAGATCATTGATCTCAATACTGACCAGGCTTATGAGCAGGATAAGTAAAAGGAATTTCCATTCCATATGAGGCCGGTGTATCCGGTCGAGTTCTGCCCCTACAGCAATCGGATCTCCCATATCCACTACAGCCTTTGAATATGCCTCCTCACGATCCATACCGTCGTTCATATATGCTGATGCCTGCTCTTCTATATGCGTTCTGATCTCATCTGAAACAAACCCCTTTGCATGTTTATCTCTGATCTGATCCGCAACAGCACTCAGATATTCATCCATATTCATAGTCAGGCCTCCTATATAGCGAATGCCAGGACATTGGAAACAGCCGAAGAATACTTCTCCCATTCTTCAAGCTTGGATTTCAGAAATTTTCGTCCATCTTTTGTAATGGAATAATACTTGCGTGTCTTTCCTACTCCCTCCTGTTCATAGGAAATCAGGAAATTTTTAGCCTCAAGAGAATGAAGAAGCGGATAAAGAGTCCCCGCCTTAAGGTCAAATACATTCTCGGATCTCGAACGCAATGTTTCTATCATCTCATATCCATACATATCCTTTTCCGAAAGCAGTTTTAAAAGCATTGTTCCCATACTGCCGGAAAGAAGCATCTTATCTATATCGCTCATATCAGCCTCCTCTTATTGGATATCATTATATCGACTATCTACATATTATATCGATATTCTATATATGTCAACATAATAGAACGGAATGAACTTATCGCTCATTCCGTTGGCAACTTACTATAATCAAGAAATAGGTTTCTTTATCAGACTTCCGATATAATTTTATCAAATAATTCCTGAATTTCTTTTTCCTCTGATTTATCTCCTGTCACACGCAGTGTATAGAAAACATTGTCTCTTACCCAGTAGGCTGTAGGATCATAATAATCTCCATTGTAATAACCAAGATTATTCTGTCCGTCAGTAATCACAACCAGTACAGGTATGCCCGACCCGGTAAAACCAGTTTTGTGATCATACGTTGCCATTCCACTGTATCTACTACCTATTGTATATATATCATCCCTTGATGAAACCACTGCCATTAATGTAATTCGAATTCCTTCGCTATTATAACCGGATGTGATAGTTATTTCATTCAACTCCCGGCCATTTATCTGTGAAGAGGCATTTGCCATTGCCTGAACATGAGATATATCAGGAACTTCCATACCAAAGTACCCAACCTTTTCAAGCCAGTCAAATCCTTCAAGAGGATTATATATTGTGAGTCCGATAGTCTCTTCACATTCAGTCCAAGTTTCACAGTCAAAAAAGATCATACCAGGGATACTGCTTGAAAGCATGCGCTGTTCAGAGGTCATATTATCCCATCTGTTCCATTCCTGCTTAATCATGTCAGAAAGAGATTCCGATATAACAGAAAAATCTGTAGCCAGAAGATCTGTTTCAACCCTGTAAGAAGACTCTTCTTCATCGTTTTTTTCTTCTATAAATCGAACCTCAGAAAACTCTTGTGATTCGTTGCTAAATATAACTTCAACATTCTGGTTTCCATCAGCACTATTGCCCATATCAAATTCTGCATACAGAAGATATGTATCGTAGCCACCATCAGTCTTGAAATGCATCACTGATTTCACTATCCGGTAATGCCCTGCAGGCAGCTGACCGCATATAACTTCCCACGTAACGGATAATTCTGTAGTAGTGCCTTTCAGTATGTCATATGCAATTTCATTCCAGGCAAGAGTTTCAGGGAAAAAGCTGACCCACTCTCTGCTCTCGTTAAGCTGCTGGAGATCATAAGCGCATCCTGTTATCAATGAGCCGTCAACAGATACTCCCGACTGTTCAAAGACCAAGTCGCAGCCGCCCGGTCGTACAGTTTTCACGCTCATGGTAAGGCCTATTGGATTATCGATTCCAATATCAAAATAACGGTTGCCTACAGCAGCACCGACGTTTAATTCAAAGCCCTCATAGACATATACTTCCGACAGATGATCGTATCCTGAAACACTTCCATACTGATCTGTTATGATCACATAATTGCCACGTTCATCGTCATAACCGACTTCTGTAACTGTTCCTGCATATACCGTATAAACCACAACAGCCTGTGCCCCAACAACTTCAGTAACAGTACCTTCGGAAGAAGTAAGCCTTGATTCAGAACCGCCCTCCATCGTCAGATAAAAGGAATAACATGCCGTACCTTCGGGCCACGTTCCTTTTACCTCAAATATAAGTCCGCTTCCTGTCTGAAAACCTATCTCTCCCGTCTCAGGATCATATGAAGCCTCACTGTAATTATCCTCATAAGAATCAGGATCGTTCATGAAATTTTCAGACCAGTATCTTACATATACGCTCTCAGGCTCTCGTGCAAATGACAACCACATATGGCCAACACTGTCGTTCATATCGATCAATCCGTCATTCGTATATTTCATAAAAAGCGGATGTTCGCTATCTACATTGACACCATGTCCCATTCCGTCAGTTCCATAGTACATCCAGGAACATGAACCGAATGTTCTTTTATACTCTTTTCCGTTATATATAACCATAAGGACTGGTGGTTCATATAAAGCGGACTCACCTGTTATATCTGCAGGGTCATTTGTTACTGTCGGATTTGTCAGGAAACATACCGCCACCACTATACAGGCAATCACAGCGATAATGATCACCCAGAAGGCAGGCTTTTTATAATTCAGCACATTCTTGACACGGCTCTTTACATCCGTTTCTCCGAATGCTACAGGGCATGCAGTGATCAGCCGGCGGTGAGTCGCACATGTAAGGAGTGCCTCCGAATATCCCGAAATCTTCTCCTTATCCATTCCTGAAATGACTTTTTCATCACATGCAGCTTCTATATCCCTGCATAAAAGTATGTAAGATACCCAGATGACCGGATTGAACCAGTGGATAGAAAGTATAAAGAATCCCAAAGGCTTCCAAAGATGGTCAAGCCTTCTGAGATGTGCCTGTTCATGTGCGATGACATGCTCCCGGATCTCATCCGGCATTCCAGAAGGGATATAGATCCTGGGCATTATGATCCCAAGGATAAACGGAAAACTGATATCATCACAGGTATAGATCCTGCCCTCTTTACGTACAGATGCAGCCACTTCCCCCTTAAGCCTGAAAAAACTGATCAGGGCAGATAGGATCATGACAGCAAAACCGATTATCCATATATTGATGATAACAGGAAGATACAGATCCTCCGTATGCGATGTGGTAACTTCCTGCCCAACTGCATACTCTTCGTGACCGACCGCAGGAACCGTGAATACTATCTCCGGCTTTTCAGCATGTGAGGTATATTGAAAATACTCTATCTGACCGGATTCATCAGTAGGAACATCCATCACGTTATAGAATGAAAGATTACTGAAAAATCCCATAGGAATGATCAGCCTTATAGCTACAAGTGCCCACAGAATGCAGATATATTTCCTGGGAACCTTTTTCAGGATCAGTCTTAGCAGCATGACAAAGACGGCAAGAACGCTTGCCATTATGCTCATATTCAGAAGTTTTGTGAACACTTCATACATGATCAATTCCCCTTATAATCATCGATCATCTTTCTTATCTCTGCTATTTCCTTCTTGCTTACTTTCTTGTGCGAAAGAAAAGCGGTAACAAATGCAGGAAGCGATCCGTCAAAAGTATCTTCGATGAACCTCTCGCTCTTTGTCGCCAGAAACTGCTCCTTTGATACCACAGAAGTGACAATGCCACCTTCATTTTTGAAAAGGCCCTTCTCACACAGCTTCTTTAGGACTGTATATGTTGTTGATTTCTTCCAGCTAAACTGCTTCTCACATATAGTCACGAGTTCCCCGGAAGATACAGGCTCATTAGCCCATATGATGTCTGCAAACGCTGCCTGAACCTCACCAAGCTCTATTTCCATACAAATCCTCCATATTTCGACATCATTTCAGTCTATTCATAGTAGACCTTTTCTTGAGTCTATTATAAATAGACCAGTTTTGTCAATAACGTTTTTCAATCAGGATATGTTTAGCTTTTCAAAAAGATTTAAATCTGATGAAATCAATTTAAAAAACATTGACTTTTTTATTACGTATTGGTTACACGTTTTTACTTTTTTGCACTAAAGTTACGATTCAGTATCATTTCAAAATTTAACACTATAAGCTATTTTTGGCCCATAACTGGAATTTTGATGTATTTTTGGCGTCATAATTCCAATTATCGGCAAATATTTGCGTATATTTGGAATTTGGAGTATGATGCAGGTAAGTGAAAATCCACTCCTTAAACCATTCATGTTATTCCGAAAGGAGATGATAAGTTTGAAAATAATTGGCCGAAAATCGGAAATAAACGAATTAGAAAGATGTGAAAAATCCTCCAAACCAGAACTGGTATGCGTCTATGGCAGACGCCGCGTCGGAAAAACCTATTTAATAGAACAGACATTTTCAAATTACTTTGCATTCAGGGCAACCGGTGTAGAAGGAGGAAAAACCCGGGATCAATTAATATCATTTAATCAAAGACTTAAGGAATATGGTGACGAAGAAAGAAATATCCCCAAGAACTGGTTTGAGGCTTTTTCAAGATTAGATGCTATATTAAAGAAAAATTCGGTAAGGAGATCTGCTCACGGAAAAAAAATAGTATTTTTTGATGAATTTCCCTGGTTTGTCACAGCTAAATCTGATTTCCTTATGGCATTTGGAGAGTTTTGGAACAGATGTGGATCTGCTAACCAGGACTATATGTTTATTATCTGCGGAAGCGCCACATCATGGATAATAAACAATGTCATAGAAAATACCGGCAGCTTATATGACAGGGTAACCTGCCAGATATTTCTTAAACCTTTTTCTTTGAAAGAGACTGAGGCTTTATTTAAAGATTTAGGTTTTGGATGGTCCAGAAAGCAGATAATAGACTGTCAGTTGGTGTTCGGTGGATTACCGTATTTCTTCAGTCTGATGAATTCAAACGAAAGCCTGACTTGGAATATAAATAAACTATGCCTGGAAGATCATGCATTACTTCAAAATGAATCAAAAAAACTGTTGGAAGCTACGTTAAAAGAGTCACCTGTTTATAACCAGATAATGGAATACTTATCCCAGTTTCAATATGGCACTCTAAAAAGCGCCTGCAGAAACTGCCTGAATATCCCCGCAGGAACTTTCACAAGGGCTGTAGAAGACCTGATCAAATGCGGATATGTGCATGAATATAAAGACGTATATGTAAAAGGACAGCCTCTTAAACTTCAATTAGTAGATCCTTTCCTACTGTTCCATTATAAATTTTTATCTGCGGAAAAAGCCAAAAGGTATACCGATTTTAACGATTACAGAAGTGATACGGGAAGATATACAAACTGGCGCGGACATGCATTTGAAATATTATGTATGTATCACATTGACCAAATAAAAAAGGCTTTAGGAATATCCGGTGTCCGCACCACCGAGTATCAATGGACAAGTGCAGCCAGTAAAGATGGCGCACAAATAGATCTGGTAATAGATCGAGATGATGGCATAACAAATATATGCGAAGCAAAATACACAGATACACCCTTTTCGATAAGCGAATCATATGAAGCAGATATGCTGAATAAGATCAAAACCTTTAAAGAGGAGACCGGAAATACAAATGCTCTAAAAATTGTAATGATCTCCGTTTCCGGGATAGCAGGAACAGCTCATACCGATCATATATCCAAGGTATTAACGCTGGATGATCTTTTCGAGTAATCTATAATCAAAAAATGGCGGGAAATTCTTCCCGCCTACAGTGGTCCAAAGAGCTCAACACTCAAACCGCCAATATTATAGCATTATAAATTCAAAGTTCAAACCAACTGAAACCCTATTCAATTTCTTTTTGCCAGCGCATAATCTATTGCATTTCTGATTTCCTTAAGCTGCCGGAGTTCTTCATTGATTGATTTAAGGCTGTCATATTCTTCCTGAAGTTTTGCCTTGTCAATTTCAAGCGCATTTTGCCATCCGGCAAAAAATTCCTCAGGTTCTCCTGTCAGTCCCTGTTTTGAAAAATATCTTTCTGCTACATGATACCGTTTTAATTCGTTCTGATGCTCATTCTGAAACCTTTTTCTCGTTCCTGGGAAGAAGATCTTTTGAGACTGTTCATAAATATCTCTTGTCTCCGTAAGCATTTTCACCCATATAAACGACATATATTAATATAGTTAACACATTTTCACGATATCATTTATATGCTGAATTGTATTTTTAAAATATAATTGGATTATAACTGTAATTCATTATCTTTGCTCCAACTTTATCGATACAGAGCCTCCCACCGTCCCAATTATTATGTCTGCATATTCAAAATACGGTTTCACTTCTGTATTAAATGTTTCAAGATCAGTTGTTTCAGGGACATCATATACCACTTCGTTAATTTTTGTTCCGTTTGAATCTAAAGTGAACATATCGAAATGATACTTAGTACTTGCATTGTACTCAATAATATAGTCTATTGTTCCTGGAGCTTCATAAAAATAGAACGAATTCTGATCTTCCTCATCAAGTCCCATAGTAAATTCCCACAAAACATTGCCCAGGCCATCCTCAACCCATATTCTTATTGGTGCAGAAGCATCCGCCTGGTTCTCTATTGCATCGAAACAGACCGATCCTAAAAATCCAGCACCAAGAAACGGTCGTCTGTTAATATGGCTCAATGCCTCTTCTCGACTCTCATTAATAGTTTCATGCATTTCCTGAACTCTGGCTGCCCGCTCCTGCTCCTGTTCCAGGATTCGCTCGTCAAGATTCGCAAGCCATTCATCGTTTATTTGTTCTTTGGGGACGAATCTTGTGCCATCATTCAAATCCACATAGATAAAAGTATGCGAAGATTCCTTGTCATATACGAGACATCCATCAATAACGGTAAAGAAGATATCCCACTCTTCGCCATAACCTGTATCTTTTAATGTTAGTTTATTCTCCGAATAATCCCATGAGCCATATCCTATATAACTGCTTAATGACCCTTCATAATATGAAAACATACCGTCTTCTTGCAAAGTAAGTGTGAACATTCCACCGAATCCGGGTTCTTCGCAAATATATTCTCCGCACAACTCTTCTTGTGTAATAGTAATCGCACCACCATTCAGGATCAGATATGGCTCTTTCCCATCTATAGATTCATCCCAATTCTTCCAACGAAAAATCAGAGAAGAAGAATCGTTAGGATTAATATAAACATATCCATCCACTGTGCTGTCTAAATCGCTTTTCATATCCGAACCAACATTATTGGTTTCTCCGATTATTTCAGCATTCTCCGGAAGAGAATAAATCGCTTCTCCTTGATGCGAATATATATTTCCATCATAATAAACACAAGCAGGCAATGCTACAGGCAATTCAGAAGGCTTTTCACCCTCATATGCCGCGCAGCCAAACATTACTATCACACATAACAGGACAATTGGAAAAAATACTTTTTTCAACACAATCAGGCTCCTTTATTTATACACCTTCAGTTCTGAATCCATAGTCGAAACAAGCATAACTGCATGTTCCAGATATTGTTCAGCAATAGTCTTACACTCTTCCACACTTTCTTTGGTACCATCACAGCTGATTACTTCTGACATAATGAAT
>Ga0247610_10008002_pt1 | contig 10797 bp, 7 predicted proteins | sample 174DNAGHGhighgp2_FD_193483 | JGI IMG/M metagenome (GOLD analysis project Ga0247610, IMG submission 193483) | Sheep rumen microbial communities from Palmerston North, Manawatu-Wanganui, New Zealand - 1742 DNA GHGhigh gp2 | ecosystem: Host-associated > Mammals > Digestive system > Stomach > Rumen ... | reverse complement strand
ACCTCAATTTCAACTACACCCTTTTCAATGGCTCTTTTTATAATGGATTCTTCTATAAACCCCTTAAACATTAAAGGAAATAGAGTCAATATTTTTATTTTCACAACAATCCCTCAATTTCTTTTAATTCGATATAATCTTTAACCTCACCAATAAATTCATTAATAAATGGGATTAAATGATTCTTGCCATTATATTCAACAACTAAATATTTAGCCTGGGGTAATTCTCTAATATCCTTTACTATACCTCTTTTTTCTCCATTTTGATTGATAAGCTCCTTACCAATCAAATCCGTATAATAATACTCACCCTCATCTAGAGAATCATTTCTATCTAGTTCTGAAATATAAATATCATCACTATGATATTTTTCAACTAGATTAATATCTTCTAATTCCTCAAATCTAACTAAATAGCATCCATTATAATCAGATACCTTACATACCTTAACCATTACATATTCACCATTATGTAATATATATAATCTAGCACCCTTTTTAAAGCGTTCAAAATCGGAAAAGCTTTTCACCTTTAAATCGCCATGAATTCCATGGGTAGTTAGAATTTTACCGCATAAATAATATTCCATAAAACCGCCTCACTATTTAGTTTTAGTATACTATTTTACTAGCTAAAAATCAATAAAAGGGCCACCGCCCTTTTATGAAATCTCTATTTTTTTTACTTCTTTTTTTAGAATAGATAACAAATATAAGTTGATATCTAAATTTGATATGCTGTTGACGTATTTTTTATAGATTGATAACTGTCTTTCATATTCGATAGAATCAAGATTAGATAATTTATAATCAATGATATCAATATGATCTTTATAAATAACTAATAAATCAATTACACCATGATAATTATCTAAATTATCCTTAAAATAGAATTCTAGTTCATGATAGGTTTTAGCTTCCTTTATATTTTTAAATACATCTAGGTCTAATATATCTTTAAGATTTTTCTTCATGAAATCATCTATAGGTAGTGTATCTATATCTGGATTATTAAAATCAAGAGATTCTAATGCCTTATGGAATTCTATACCTAGGGCAATAGAATCCTTTTGTTTTTTATCAGGTAAGGATTTCATTTCCTTAGAGATTCTTTTTTTATCAACTCTTTTAATATCCTCTATTGCCTTATAAGTGATTACCTTTTTACCTGTAAATTTTAAACTATCATTCTTGGATAGATTATAGTTTTTAATATTACATTTTGTTAAATCTATTTCTCTTTCATATGGAGCTAATACATTAATATATTCTAGCATTTCAGCAAATGAAGAGAATTTAGATGGCTTTAGATGCTTATATTCTTTATGAGGATATACTAATATCATTTTCTCTCTTGCGCGAGTTAGGGCTACATAGAATAATCTAACCTTCTCAGATATATCTAAAAGTCTTGTCCTTTCTTGGTATAGACATCTAGTAATTAAACTAGATTCACCTCCATCAACAAATGGAATGAAGATACCATAATCTAAGCTTAAACCAACTTTTGTCTTAATATCAGCCTCATTAAAGCCTTTGGTTAATAATGGATAATAACAATAGGCAAATTCTAATCCTTTCGATTTATGGATAGTCATAATACGTATAGCATCATCTTTAGATGTTGCCTCTTTATATTCTAGCTTAGTATCTGCTTCTAATAATGATTCTAAATAATTAGAGGCCTCTTCAATATCAAAGCCTAAATCCTCAAATAGTTCAAATTGGCTTCTAATATTATCTAGGATAATCAAGCTTGAATCAGAATCCTTAATTTTAGCAAGCTTTAAATAGATATTTAATCTTTCATTTATTTTGTTGAATAAATCAATATAGGATAAATCTAATAAAGTAGTGAAATATTCAATATCATGCAAAATATCATATTCCTTATGATTAATAACTAATTCATAAATATCATTATCACTATATTCATATAAGAAGGATCTAGCAATAGAGGCTAGATAATGGTAATAGTTTTTACTATAATCTTCCTTTTTTGTTAGAGCTATTAGCATTAATAAATTTTTATAAATGGTAGGTAAGATAGATTCCTTTAAATCTAAGCTTGCCTCAATTTGAACAGGTAAATTCAAATATTCAAATATCTTTTTAAATGTTACAAATTCAAAGGATGTAGAAATTAATACTGCAAAATCTTTATAGGATACCTTATCAAATTCTTTTGTATCTTTATTATAAACTAATACCTTAGAATCAATTCTTTCTTTTATATCCTTAGCAATGATAAAAGCTTCCTTTTCAGCTTGTGTAAAATCCTTTAAATCCTCAATATCTTCATATCTTAAGGATTCTAGATTAAAGCTTACATTTTGTCTAACCTTATCATAATCCTTTTGCCCATAATGCATCTGGTGGTATTTTTCATAATCAGCATCACCAACTTGATCAGTCATTAACTTATTGAAAATTAGATTAATACCAGATAATACTTCAGATCTTGATCTAAAGTTATAGGTTAAATCAATTTTATAGCCTCCGATATGATTACCATATTTTTCATATTTTTCTTTAAAGATATATGGATTAGCATTTCTAAAGCGATAAATACCTTGTTTAATATCTCCTACCATATAGCGGTTATGATTTTCAATTAATGATAGGAAGATCTCTTGTACATTTGAGGTATCTTGATATTCATCTACTAATATTTCATCATAAGAATCACTAATTTCTTTTCTTACCTCTTCATTTGATTTTACAAGCTCAATTAGCATTTTAGCTATATCCATAAAATCAAATTTATTTTGACTTTTCTTAAAAGCCATTAGATTATCTAATAATTCTTTTGTTATTTGAAGTAAGAATAAGATATCATCCTTTGTATCTAGAATTTCATTTTTAATAGAATCAAAATCCTGATATTTATCTAAATAATCCTTTTTTAATTTTTTAATTAAATCATTGGCTAAATCCTTAGCTACTCTTGTTTCATCTAATAAATTTTTTACAATTGGAAATTTAATATTTGAAAGTGTATTTTGTATATCCTCATATCTACTAGATGATTGTAGTTTATCATACAAATCCTTTGCATAATCCGATATCTTTTCACCCTTTGGATCACGGTATGCTGCTTCTAATAAGTCCTCTAATGAAATTAAGATATCTCCCTTTAAATCATTAATTAAGCTAATGTAATCAATATAGATATTTTCAATTGCTTCTTTAGATAAATAATTCTTTTCATAGTCTTTAATATAGGTATCTAAATCAACAATTAAATCTAGCTTTTCTGATAGCATCAATACAGTTTGAAAAAATGATTTATCATCCTGGGTTGTATATTTTTTTAAGAAGCGATAAAAGTCTTTATCCTCTTTTAAATAATATTTAGAAAAGATATCTCTTAATAATCTTTCCTTCATAATAGAAATTAAGCCCTTATCCATAATGGATACATTCTTTTCTAAATCTAATAAATAATAATATTTAGATACCATAGATAAGGAATAGCTATCGAAGGTAGTGATGTATGCTGAATCAATATATTCAGCCATTTGTAAAAGGTTACTATTAAGTAGCTTTTTTCTAATTCTTTCTTTCATTTCCAAAGCCGCAGCTTTAGTAAAAGTCAAAACTAAAACTCTTCTGATGTCTCCACCATTTTTACAAAAGTCTAGTATTCTTTCAGATAGTACTGCAGTCTTACCGGATCCCGCACCAGCAGAAACAATTATATTTTCGCCTCTTTTAGTGATGGCTTCTTTTTGTTCTTCTGTAAATGCCATAAAATCACTCCTCTTCCTCTTTGAATTCCTTTTTATCTAGATATTTGTAATCCTCAAGCTTCTTATAACAAATATCTTTAAAATCACAGAATTCACAGGATTTATCCTTTAAATCAATTTTCTTTGGTTCAATCTTAAAATCTGCATCCATTAAAGCATCATAGGTCTTTTTAATATTTTTATCTAGGGTATCAATTATAATATTTAGATTCTTATTTGAAATAACCTTAGCATATTTATAGAATGAATTATCCTTAGATACTTTCATAGATTTAATATAATCACTTGCCTGATAGTATGGATCTAGGTATGGGATTAAGCTAAAATCCTTGATAGTAAAGCCCTCTAGCATAAATGATTCTTTCATTTGTTTTAATAAGTCTATTGAATTATCTAAGGCAACAATTCTTACCTTTTGTAAATAAATACCAATAATATGAATATTTTTACCCTTGAATGGTTCATATTGTTTTAATAGCCACATATAAGAAGGTAGCTGCATATTAAATCCATCTTCTATATTATTTAATGATGCGATATCCTTACCTGTTTTATAATCAATGATGGCCGCATAAATATCATCACCATCAATTGTATATAAGAGTTTATCAATAAAGCCATGGAAATAATAATTTCCAAATACTACCTTAATATGACACTCTCTAGATACATTATTCAGTAAGGATATTTTTTCATGTCCTTGATTGAATGTAATTAAGTTTTTTAATACCTCATTCATTTGAGATAGATAAAAGCTATCCTTTAAGTAATCCTCTTTAGAGATATCTTTTAAATATTCTTCTTTAGCAAGATTTGAATTCTTTTCGAAATTAAAATCAGGGCTATAGGATTCTTCTAATATTTTATGGCTATAGCTTCCAAGACGAGTTGCGGTTGAGGATTCAAAGGTATTTAAGTTTAATATTTGATTACAATAAAATTTGAAGGGACATTCAAAATATAGCTTCATTGTAGAATAGGATAAGGATAATGGAGTATCTTTTGTATATCTATTTTTTATATAATTTAGATTAATAGTTTTATAGCTATGGTCATATTCATTAAATGGAATAGAATCTAAATCATAAATATCTAGAGCCTCATTTTTCTCACCTAATCTAGAATATAAAGACATATATACTCCAAGTCTTAATAAATCTTCATCCTTTGAATAACCAAATTCAACTACCTTTTCTTCTTCTTTTAAATCTAATTCATGAATAATAGCTGATGGTAATAAATCCTTATCTAATGCCTTTTTAGGATAGGATGGGTAAATATTTAATGTGTTTTCTAATACCCATTTTAAATCTCTTTTTGAATCGATATTTTTCATATAGGAGGTTTGTAAGGATAATTCTTCTAATTCCTTATCCGATAGATATTCATCATCCTTATATACCTTAGGAGTAATCCCTTGATTTAGGCCTAAATAGAATACATATTCAGAATCATTAAAATTAATTCTATCAGTTACTCTTACCATTTCTTCATATTCATCCTTATCATAAGAAATCTCTTTTAGCTTTCTTTTAAAGAAGTGAATATAATCCTTTGTTTTTTTATCCTCTAAGGAATAATCAATGACGATTTTCATAATCGAATCAATATAAGGATATGAAGCCATGGATTCGATTATTTCATTAAAGGATTTATCCTCATTCATTAATTCAAATAATTTTTTAGCAGTTCTTGTATGACTAATATTCTTATCCTTGCCTAAATCAAACGGGATTTTATAGCTTCTTTCCATTCTTTCGAATAATGCTTTATAGTCTGGATTTAGATTCATTAAATAAATCGAATTATAAGATATTCCTTTTTTCTTTAGTTCAATGATTTGATTACAAATGCCATATACCTCATCTGTAAGACTATTATATACATTTACTAAAGGCTTTAATCCCCTTGATTCTTTATCTTGAATGATAACCTCTGTATATTGTTTTAATAGTTGGATGATATTATCAAATTCCTTCGTATTTTTCTTAAATAAGAAGGTAACAGGAAATTGCTTCAAGCGATAATAAAAGAATTCATCCTTTTCTAAATAGTTATCTTCTATCAAATACTTTTTAGCAATAGCTATTTTATTTAGCTTTTCATTCGAATATTCATCTTTAAATGCATAAGGAGCATATTTCATATATTCAAGTGCTAAATCATATGAGATTTGATACTTTTCCATTAATTTGAATACAGCATCCTTCTTGCAAGTACCATATAGATTATTCTTTAATTCTTGGTAGGATAAAAAGATATAATTCTTAAAGCCTTTTATGGACTCTAATATATTTTTCTTTTCATCTTGATTACAAATGACAAATCCTTCCTTTATTTCCATAGAACCAACCTCCAAAAAGCATTATAGATGCATATTTGACATTATTTATGTCTATTTAAAAAATAATTGAAAAAGCTGGAATGAATCCAGCTCAATCACTATTAGATAGATGAAACATTAATTACATTCTCATCCATTGTAAAGTCATCAGTTTGACCAATCTTATTATCCCAATCATTTCCACCACCACTTAAGTATGATGACATATCAGTACCCTTAGCGTAGCAAACGATTAAATATGAATCTCCTCTATCGGTATTGATGTATGCAACATCACCAACGATTTGAATTTCTTCTAAGTGACCAGATGTAGTATTTCCTTGATACCATACCCAAGCATAATAATCTAGATTTTCTGTATCCTTTAATCCACCAATAGCTACCTTACCAGCAATCTTTTCTACCTTGTGATATACAAATGATTCAGTATTTACTACACTACCATTCTTTGCAGTAACTGTTAATAGTACAGTAGAATCTGATGAAGATAATTCAACATTTGCAGAGGATGATGTAATTGTCACTGGAGTTTGACCATTAATTGAATAAGAAGCCTCGGTTACATTCTTTAATGTAACAGTTACATTCATTGTTGAATAGAAATATCCAGTTTCCTTATCTAGGGTAATTTGTGGGCTTAATACTGGAGCTGTCTTTTCAAGTACGATAATACCAGTCTTTGTAATTTCACCTTCAATTACACCATTTGTACAAGTGTATTCTACACCTGTTACTTGATCATAATATTTACCATCAGCTAATTTAGCACATTTAACCTTAAATGCCTTCTTTGAGCCAATAGAATCTAAAGATACGATCATTGCACTTTGTGTACCTTTTTCGCATAGATAGAATTTATTTTGAACAGATGTCTTACTTGCATCCTTTAAATGGGCATTGTGGAATTTGTTTACAGCCTTAATCTCATCGCTTTTCCAATCCTTAGAGCCAACTTGACCCATTGCTGAATCTGCAGTAGGTCTTGCAAAATAAAGACCTGCAGCACCAGCTTGTGACATTTCAATTGCGTAAACACGATTAATTCTTTCTTGCTTTGTGTTTCTTGTCTTTCCATCTGTATTTGCATATGTATCATGAGATTCAGCCCATACAACGCTCTTTAAGCCATCAGATTGAACCTTATATGTAATTGCATCTCTAGCCAAAGAGTTTGAAGCTAGGGCATATACTTTATCACTATATTGTGTATCAGTTACTGCCATATATTGCGTATAGTTAGTATATGGTCTTCCTCCACCTGGGTTATCTAGAATTTCTCCATAGTAGTATGGAACTGCAAGATTATTATCCTGGCAATACTGTGTAGCTCCACCAATAACATTTTTCCAGAAATCAGATTTAGTTTGTGCATCATCTTTATCTGTTTCAATGTGCTTTGCAGCATCGAATCTAAATCCATCAACACCACAATCAATACATTCCTTTAATAAATCTAGAGCATATCCTTGAATAGTTTCATTACCTGTATTTAAATCAGGTAGCTCAGATAATTTATAATGCGTAATTTGATATGCATTAGAATAATCAATTGAACTTGAATTCTCTTGGTGGAAATAAGTATCCTTATTTGCCCATACATCTGGAGAATATGTTTCAATTGCCTCAGCATATCCATGACCTGTACTATCATTACCCATATGATTTAATACAACATCGACAATTACTCGAATGCCATATTTTTCTGCTTCTTCGCATAATTCTACTAATTCTTGTTTTGTACCTAAATAAGAATCAGCAGCAATACTAAAGCTTACTGGCTGATATAACTTTGACCATTCAGCTCTCCATGCTCCACCCTTTGCACTGGATTTTGATTGCTGAACTGGTGATGTTTGAATTGCACTGTATCCAGATGCAGCAATAGTTTCAAGGTTTGCCTTGATTGTATTGTAGCTCCAATTCCAGCAGTGTAGAATTGCACTATCCTGAATAGAATTACATAGATTATATTCCCCTTTTAAATTACCATCTACATAATTGCCAGCATAATCATAATAAACGATTTCTGGTTCTGGACTTGGGGTATCGTTGTTGTTTTCTTCTGGATTATTATTTTCTTCTTGGGGCTGATTATTATTATTATTATTTTCTTCTGGATTAGAAGTCTCACCACAGGAAGCTAATGCGAATAAGCCTAAGCTTATTGCGAAAATGCTAAGTACTTTCTTCATATTCTTTTCTCCTTGCGATATTTTATTCTATTATACCAATTTTTTTGTAAAACAAAAAGAGGGAAGTTCTCCCTCTTTTCAATTATTTACTGTCAATATCTAGGTGTATCTTTTTTCCTTCTTTAGAAGCTCCAGCATATAATACGGTACGGATTGCTTTGGCAATTACTCCGCCCTTACCTATTACTCTGCCCAAGTCACTTGGATTAACCTTTACCTGATACTGTAGGTCATCTTCAGACTCATTTAAACGAATAATCTCAACGTCCTGAGGATAAGCTACTAAAGGAAGAATTAAGCTTTTAATTAACTCTTCAAACTTTACCATAGCGAACCTCTTACTTTGCAATAACGTTCTTTGCAACTAAAATGTTTTTAACAGTAACTGTAGGTTGTGCACCCTTTGCTAACCAAGCTTGAACCTTTTCAGCATCAACTGTAACTGTAGCAGGATCAGTTAATGGATTATAAGTACCTAAAATCTCTAAGAACTTACCATCTCTTGGAGATCTTGAATCAGCAGCAACAATACGATATTTTGGAGCCTTATGTGCACCAAATCTCTGTAATCTAATCTTAACCATTTTCTATACACTCCTTTTAACTAAAATATACGTATTGAATAATATCATATAAAAAAAGAGGTGTCAAGTATTTTTTCTTGACACTTTTACTTTTTTATTTAGATATGGAATTAGAACTTTGCTCCCATGTTAAAAATGAATTGTTATCCTTAGTAATTGTATAGCTGCTACCAAGTTTTAAATTATTAGATACGATAGTAATTCTATTATAACTTTCATTTAACTTAAACTCTACATCAGTTCCAGATAATTGATACAATCCCTTATCGAAGGTTTGATTAAATGAAGCCATACATAAATCAGTTTTTACAGTTGAAACTGTAGTAAATGAACCAACTCCAATGAATGTACCACCTGTAAATGTTACACCCTTAGAAGCATCTACTGCCCCACAACCAGTAATCGTAATTTCAGGAATTCTAGATACTACTAGACCTCCTGTTTGTGTATATGTACCATTTGAATCAATGCCATCAACATCACCAGTACCTAGCTTGATATCAACATATCCACCATTAATAACTACATTAGAAGATGCATTAATTCCATCATCCAAAGCATCAATATAGATATTTCCATTATGAATTGTAACGTTATCAGCCTCTAAGCCTTCATGTCCAGTTAATGTAATGCTACCCTTTTCTACAGTAATCGTATTATCAGAATGAATACAGTCATCCTTTGAAGATACAGTAATATTTCCATTTTTTATTAAAATATTTCCTGCAGCATGAAAACCATCATCTGTAGAATCCAAATTGAATTTTCCACCTAAAATTTGAATACTTGCTGCTGATTTAATTGCTTTTGAATCAACAAAATCATTACCACTTGTAACATTAATGATACCAGATACAAATTTTAAATATCCTGTAGCTTCAACATTATAATCGAGGTCAATTCCTTCTTCATAGGATGTAATATTTATCGTTCCACCTTCTACATATAAGAATGAATTATCCTTTGAACTCTTAAGTTTAATACCTTCAGCTCCAGTAGATACAATATTTAAATTGCCATCTCTCATTCTAAAGGAATCATTTGTATCAATTCCTCTTTTTGAAGCATTGATATTTACATTACCAGAAACTACCTTTAAATCATCCTTACATACAATACCATGTAATTTAGATTCAACATTTAATATACCAGTACCACTAATTGTTAAATCATCTTTTGAAAAAATAGCCCCATTAATGGTTGTATCACCATCTAAAGCCTCAGTTGTATATGTAGATTTAATTGTACTTTCTCCTAATAAATGTAAAACTACCTTTTCTGATTTTTTTACATAAATTGGGGCAGTAGTTTCATTTGTCATTGAAACACTATCTAATACTAAATGAACATTACTTAACGAATTATCCTCTACAATAAGCTGGTAGCTTGTGCTTCCCTTAATATGATATACACCAGGAGATGAAATTGTATAATTTGAAGTCAATGAAGATAAATCAACAGTTGCAGTATAATCTTCACCCTTATACTGCTTTAAATCACCTGCAGAAAACATTGATGCATCCTTTTCACCAACAGGTACATCATTAATCTCTTCTTCACTTTTACAGCTTGCTAACAAAAATGGAGTCACAAATAGTATTGGCAAAAGCTTTCTAAATTTCATAAGCCCTCCTATAATGTAGTATCCTTCTCAGTAAAAGGTAGAAGCTGGATTTCTAGATTTCCATTTAAAATACGAATATCATCAATCATCTTCTTCTCATCCTTAGGATCTTTCATCTTAACCTTGAAGGATAATCTAAACATAGAACCCATACCAGTAGTCTTAACACCTACAGATTCACAAACCTTTAAATATTTATCAAAGACATCCTTAAATACATCATTATATTCTAAGGATTCAGGAATAGTAATACGTAATAGTTTTTCTTCCTTTTGACTCTTATGATCAAAAATATGTAA
>Ga0247610_10008001_pt1 | contig 10798 bp, 9 predicted proteins | sample 174DNAGHGhighgp2_FD_193483 | JGI IMG/M metagenome (GOLD analysis project Ga0247610, IMG submission 193483) | Sheep rumen microbial communities from Palmerston North, Manawatu-Wanganui, New Zealand - 1742 DNA GHGhigh gp2 | ecosystem: Host-associated > Mammals > Digestive system > Stomach > Rumen ... | reverse complement strand
AAAAGGCGAAAGCCGTCATCAATATTCATCCTCGTTGAAGAAAAAGTCATCCTTCGAGGGGTAATCCGGCCAAAGGTCCTCAATGCGTTCATATATCTCGCCTTCGTCCTCGATTTCCTGCAAGTTCTCGATAATTTCGTCTTGAGCGCCCGTACGCAAAGCCCAATCGAGCAACTCATCACGGGTGGCAGGCCACGGCGCGTCTTCCAGTTTTGAAGCTAATTCAAGTGTCCAATACATAGTCTTTTATCGTTTAGTTATTGACCTATTTTTGAGGGCGCAAAAGTACAAGTATTTTTTGAACTAGCAAGGGGTTTTTAATAAAAATAGTAAATTTTTATTTTGTTGATTCCCAACTATTTTCATCAACTTTGTCTAAAAAAGTGAAAAATCTGGCCAAAACAAAGAAATAATCCGACAACCGGTTGAGGTACTTCAAATCGAGCGAATCAACGGGGTGTTGCGCCGCCAAACGCCAGCCTTGACGCTCGGCACGACGGCACACCGTGCGACACACATGGGCATGGCTCGCCTTGAGGTTACCGCCAGGGATGACAAAGCTCCTCAACTCGGGCAGCTGCTCATTCATCACGTCGATTTCATGTTCCAAAAAGGCCACGTCCTCAGGAGTCAAAACGGGGATCATCTTTTTCACCTCTGAGTTTTCGTCCAAGGCAAAGTGCGACTCGATGGTGAACAACTTGTTCTGGACCGTTTCGAAAACGGCCTTCTGCTCAGCCGTGACGCCCTCCTGGTCTTGCAACACACCGATGAAAGCGCTCAGCTCGTCGACGGTGCCGTAGGCCTCCACTCGGTCGTCATATTTCGCAACGCGCAAACCACCAATCAATGAGGTTTTGCCTTCGTCGCCAGTTCGGGTATAAGTGAGGTTTTTCATTTCAAAATTTCAAGATTTCAAATTTCAAATTTCAAGATTCAAATAGACAAGTTAAGGTCCCTGAGCCTGCGGTCCCTGAGGCTACTCGAAGGGTCGAAGGGCCGATTCAAGATTTCAAATTTCAGATTTCAAGATTCCACATTCCTCATTCTGCATTTCAAGATTTCAAATTTCAGATTTCAGATTTCAAGATTCCACATTCCGCATTCAACATTCCAGCCTATTTCTGGATTGCTTCGTTCCTCGCAATGACGCGAAGCGTCCGTATTCCGCATTCAGCATTCAACATTCAGCATTCCTAATTCCACATTCCTAATTCCGCATTCAACATTCAGCATTTACTGGATTAACTCCGTTGAATCTTCGATTTGCTTCGTTCCTCGCAATGACGCGAAGCGTCCGTATTCCGCATTCAGCATTCAAATTAGTACCTTAATACAAAATGTTGTTTTTCAATGCCTTCACGATAGAAAACGATACCAACAGAGTACAAATCCATGCTCAGCGTGACATCTTCGTCGGCGATGATGGCCTCCCAAGCGTCCTCGGTGCGACCCGAATGATGGATACCTTCAAAGATGAGCACCGTTTCTTCGTTGGCCTGGGCGTAGGCTTCCTCCAACTTGTTCCAAGTGTCCTCACCGAAGTCGTTCAACCCGAAAAACACATAGTCGAGGCTCAAGCGTTCCAACTGTTCCTGTTCGGGCTTGTCGCGACGCAGCAGATTCACATTAATCACGCCCATCGAGTACATGGTTTCGAGGAAATCGGCGGAATGGTCGAGATAGACCTTGGTCTGCAGATTACCCAAAGCCAAAGCAGTCGTGTTGAGTGCCGAAAGCGTGCCAAACGACACCACCGACTCAGGCTCTAGATAGTTCACCAAACGATAAAGCAACCTTGCCTCTTTGCGTCGCGATCGGGTAGCGAACCGCTTTCCGTCTAGCAACCGACTGATTCGCAACATGGTCTCATAGTCGTGATTCGAGCCTTTGTCGTACAACACCCTGTTCATAAAGTCGTACACAAAAGGCGAATGGATCTTGTATTTGCTTTTGCGACGTATCAGATATTTTAGGTAACTCAACAGCATAACTCAATCATATTGAACCTTTTGCAAGTAATACACTGTCCGTCGCGGCTTGGGTTGGGTGCCGTTTTGGATGACCTGCGAACCGAAGATGAGGAAACGGTTGTCGTACCACTTCGCAACTTGGGCAAAATACTCATCCTCAACGTAATCGGCACCATGGATGGGCGCAATCTTCTCGCTCTGCAAGTTCATCAAGGCTTGTCCATCCTGGGCAAAAGCGGTGTAACGCAGGTTGTTATGATACGATGAAGTCACCACCAGTTCATCATAGCAGACCCCTTCCGACGAATGTGGCGTCAGGTCGTAGGTCAGTTCGTTGTCGAACTTCACCGAGCTTTGCCATTGCAACTGACCGTCTTTGTCGAAAGCCAGCAGTATTTCGCTGAAGAAATCGTAGCCATCGAAAACGGTATAGGAATAAGGATAGCCACCATAATAACCATAATAGCCATAACCCATGCGGGTTTCGGTGTGGTAATAGGGCATAAAGGCCTCAGTAGCAAACACCGTCAGGTCACCGAAATCAGTCAGGCGAGGCGTGAGGAACTGGAAAGCGATCTCACCTTTAGTGGGGTTTTCTTTTTTCTGGTTTTTGAGGCGTTCTTCCCGCACACGAACGCGGTCGGAGGCCGTCAAGGCATGTTCAATTTCAGGCATGTCCTTGAAGAGATAGACATGACTGTCGGGCGCTCCCGAAACAAAGCGCATCCACACCACGCCGACACTCTCCTTGTCGAAGTTTTCGGTCAAGCCTTCAAGGGTGACCTTGCGACCCGTCTCACGCTCCAAAGTGCCGATGACAACGAGGTCGCGACGCTCATCGAAGCGGAAACCCATGCGACCCAAGGCCGCATTAGGAAAGTTCTCGTAACGATAGGAGCCTTGCAGGTTGCCCGAGGGCGAATAAACCAAGAACGAAGTCGAGGTGAAATGTTTGTTCTCAAACTCTTTGGCAGCCACCACAAAGCAATGTTCCTTTGGAAACGCCTCCGATTGGAAAAGCACAAAGCTACTTGAGGGAGAGGGGGTTACCACTCGAACGTCTTTGCCTGTGAGGTCATAAAACCACAGGCCGCCATTGCCGTTTTTGTTGTTGGCAGCCATCATCATCGTGCCGTCGACCACATTCAGGGATAGCGGAACCGTTTTGTCAGGCCATTTGTCCCAGAAGGTACGGTAACTACGTTCCTTTCGGTCGAAGGCAACCACAAGGTAATCTAAAGAATCCGCAGCTTTATTGTTGCCCTCGTTGACGAAAAAGAAGGTGGCAAAATGTGCGCTACTCGCCGAAGCGAAAAATGTCATCTTGTCGGGCAAAGGTATAAGGTCGTTTCGGATTTCGTACAATGTGCTATCCAAGCAGGCAAAGGACCAGAGGCGGTGTTTATCCTTGTCGGTCTTGTCGGTTTCGTAAACCATCAGGCCACCTTGCGGACCAAACGACTCGAAGTGGCAGCCTTGGTCTTTGTGCCAGCGGCTCACCTCATAGCGCACAGGTTCCACTTGCTGGGCTGTAGCCCAAGTGGAGAGGAAAAGTAATGCTATGAGGAATAGTTTTTTCATCTTGTTGTCGCTTTGCGTCATTGCGAGGAGGAACGACGAAGCAATCCAGGGATGAAGCTGGGTTCTCTGGATTGCTTCGTTCCTCGCAATGACGCTATCGCGTCTGTATTAGAACTTCACGAACTTAGAGACAGCTGAAGTGCCGTCGGCAAAGCGGAAGTTGACGAAATAAACGCCATTCACAAGCTCGCTGACACCGAGTTGGGCTTCACCAGCGGCGAAGTTGGCCATGCTCACCATGCGGCCCGTCATGTCGTAGACGCTGACTTGGGCATCGTTTTCAAGCATGAACGAAACCTGTTCGCGGGCGGGGTTGGGATAGAGACCGATAGTGCGATTGTTCTCTTCAACAGCCTCAGTGCCATAAGAGACCACCTTCACGTAGTCGATTTCCCAAGAAGAAGCGGACACGCTTGTGCTCTTATAAACGAAGGCGACATAGAAATCAGGATAACCTAGTTCGTAGCCATCCAAGATGCCCCAAACATTCACTTCTCCAGATTCCACCCATTCGTAGTTGCCCGTCGAGTAGTCGAAAGCATCTGTAATGTTAATCCATTCGAAATCAGTAGGCTCGCTTTGTCCGTCATAGTCAATGGAAAGCATCACTTCAATCGGTTCGCCTTCAAACTTCATAGCCGTGCGGAACGACAAGAAGGCATCTTGATTGCCGTTGCTGGAAATGGCGGGGCTAATCAGCCAGTCTTCATTTTCATTATAAGTCTGGCTGGCATAGCCGTTGCAAACAGCATAAGTCGTGCCTTGATAAGTGCCTTGGTGCCAGCCTTGGTCGCCGTACATGTCATAAGCCATGAACACACCGAGGTCTTCGTCGAAGCCTTCAAACAACAGGGTTTCAATAAATTCCGTGGTAATGGTCAAGGTAGGATAGTTGCCATCGGTCTTGTAGTCGATGTTGGCGCCGCCGTTGGTGTAAGGGAAGATGGCAAAGTGATAGGTGGTACCGCTTTGCAAGCCTTCGAATTCAACGAATTGCACACCATAAGGCACATTCTTGGCCAAATCGCTATCGGCGACGGGAGTGCCATCGGTAGGAACAGTGATGTTACCCGTGGAAGCCAAAACCAGATACTTGGTGGGCAGTTGGCTACCCGTAGCATCGGTCCAAGTCAGGCCGACATTCGTGCCTGTCACGAAAGCAGCGAAGTTGGTGGGATAGTTGCTCGGTTCCGGGTCAGGCTCAGCAGAGCCACCGGCTTTGTAGAAGCTGACGCGTGTGTCGATGTTCGACGATTCGGCATAGCAGCTGAACAGAGGAGCGTTGTTGGAGGTGTTAGGGTTGAAACGCATGTTGTTGCGCTCGTTTTCGCCTTGCGCAACGACTTCTGCCGTGCCGTCACCGTTGAAAGTGATGGCCCACTCGCCGTTGGCATCAAGTGTGGTTTGGGTCTTCAGGTTGTTGCTACTGCTGCTGGCAGCGTAAAGATAGCCGCCCTTAACCTCGTCGTACAAGGTCCAGGCACCAGTGCTGCCGCCCAAAGTGAATTGGAACACGTCGGTCTCGCTGCTGGGGTCGGTACCAGGAGTGACGGTGATGGACTCGCCGTTTTCGCTCACCACCACAGCATGGCGGTTGTTGGATTTTTGATAGCCCATCGCGAGGACACCGAGATCATCATGGTGTGCCACAATGAGGTACTGCTCACCAGCCACCAAACCCGAGGCTGATGACACTTTTGTGAAGGTCGTCTGTGCAATGCCACTCACCGAAAAGAGCAGCATGGCCACTAATGAGAATAGAACTTTTTTCATTTTCGTTTGATTTTATGTTTGACAATTAGTTTGATTTCAGTTATTTAACTACGAATTACACGAATGAAACGAATCTTTTTGATAAATTTGGGACGCAAGCGTCCGAATGGAAACGAATAAGATTCAGCGACTGGCTAATTCGCATCCATTCGCAGTCATGGCTGCAAAATTCCAAACCATATTCGCACAATTCGTTCAATTCGTAGTTTTTTTCATTATAACTCCAATGTTTCTATCTGTTCTACAGACTTGATTTCAGGAATGACCTTCTTCATCACGGATTCGATGCCGTTTTTGAGGGTCGACCTGCTGTGGGGACAGTTGCCGCAAGCACCCGTCAGTTCCACAATCACGGTATTGTCGTCGGTGAGTTCCACGAAGTTGACGTCACCGCCGTCTTGCTGGAGGTAGGGACGCACCTGTTCGAGGACGTTTTTCACTTTTCTGAGGATGGTTTCTTTATCCATATCTGCTTTTGTTATTCTTTTGCTCTTTTTCCACAGGGATTGAAATCGGCTGTTTGAATTAGGGATCGCCCTTTCAGGGCTTTATTATCCTCTGCTAATGATTTCCTGCGCAATCTTGTCGAACGCCTTGCTGATGGGCGAATCGGCATCTAAGGCCAAAGGAGTGCCTGCGTCGCCGCTTTCGGCAATCTTCTCCGTAATCGGGATTTGGCCGAGGAAGGGAACATCCAATTGTTCCGCAAATTGCTTTCCGGTTTCCTTGCCGAAGATGTAATATTTCTTCTCGGGCATGTCGGATGGAGTGAAATAAGCCATGTTCTCCACCAATCCGTAAACGGGGATTTGCAAGGCTTCCTCACGGAACATCATGGCGGCACGGAGCACGTCGGCAAAGGCCACCTTCTGCGGTGTGGTGACGATGACCGCACCCGACACGTTATATTGCTGTGCCAAAGTCAGTTGGATATCACCCGTCCCAGGAGGCATGTCGACCACCATCCAGTCTAATTCGCCCCAAAGGGTGTCGTTCATCAGCTGGTTCAAAGCGCTGGTAGCCATAGGTCCACGCCAAATGAGAGGACGATCAGGGTCAACGAAATAGCCTATGCTCAACAATTTGAGGCCATATTTCTCAATCGGCAACATCACCGTCTTGCCATCTTTCTCGAAGGCAGCGGGGCGCTCGTCCTCAGTGCCAAACATCATCGGCACCGAAGGGCCGTAGATGTCGGCATCAATCAAGCCCACACGTTGGTTGGCACGCGCCAAGGCAATAGCCAAGTTAGCCGCCACCGTCGACTTGCCGACCCCACCCTTACCCGAAGCCACCGCAATGATGTGTTTCACCTTCGAAAGGGCTGTTTTCTCCTCCACTACCTTGATTTCCAATTCGATATCCTCACCAAAAACCCCAGTCAAGGTGCGCTTGGCACCATTCACCAAGATGTCGTTTTTCGGGTCGTTGGCATGTTCCATAACCAAGTCAAAACGGATGGCATTATCCTTAACCATCAGATTTTCAACCATATTAAGGGCCACTATGTTATCCCCCTTGGGGAAATAAATCACGTCCTTCAGGACTTCCAAAACGTTTTCTTTGTTCAACATGATTTTTCTAAAATGATTCTAAATTACGCTGCAAAGGTAGTAAATAGTTTAGAGTTGAGAGTGTAGAGTTGAGAGTTTTTTGTTGGGAATGCAGAGTTGAGGGGGTAGAGTTGGGAGTTTTTAGGGGGTCACAGTGATGCGTTTGTTCACGATGCCCGAAGCAGTCTCAACGCGAATAAGATAAGGTCCCGAGGCGAAGCGTTGTACATCAATCACCGTTTGGCTGGCGGCGACTTGTCTGCTCAGCACACATTGACCCATGGCATTGTACACCGCTACCCTATTCATCCCTTCGGCCTCGATAGTCACCGACGACTGCGCTGGATTGGGATAGACTTTCACTTGTAAGTCATTCTCATCCAAGCCCGTAGGCGAATAATAGAAATGCAGTTCAAACTCATTGGGACGGTATTTTCGGTTGGCAGGAGCCGAAGTACAGTCGAGGTCGCCATAGTAAGCATAAAGTCGGTAATAATAGTCGCCTTCCTGATTGACGGAATTGTCGGCATAGAAAGTGGAATTAGCTCCTAAAAGCTTGATTCTGTGGTATTCGCCATCGCCTTCCTTCCGGAAAAGATAATAGCCCGAAAGTCCATCGTTGGGTTGCGGAGCCTCCCAAGTCAGGCGGGGCTTGAAGTTATTGCCCAGCTCGTAATCCAAATTCATTGGCGGATAGCAGGGACCGAATGAGGCACACGACTCGTTGGAATAGTCGCCGCTCTCGCCGCCTTCGCAAAGCACCGCCACGCGATAGCAATGGCCTCCGTTGGCCACGTGGTCATCGAGGAACGACGTGCCTTCTTGCACAAGCCTATACAGCAAGCCATCACGATAGATATTGTATCCATAGCCTTGATTTTCAACACCATCCCACGCAAGCAAAATGCCTTCGTCTTGGGCAGTGGCCATCAAGTTTTGAGGCGTTGCGCAGTCCAACGAGCCGCCACAAGTGTTGTTGGTCGTGAAGAAGATGCCCTCAGAAAGTTCGGCGGACGAGCCTGAGAACGAATAAGCCGTGTTACCCTCAGCGTCTTTGATGACAAAAGCCATCTGGTTGATGGTCGAGGAGGGTGCGGTCCAGCCGAAACTGAGCTGGCCCAAAGGCATCGGGATTTCGACCGAGGTTGCCGTTGAAGACGTCATCGTGCAACGCGCAAGCGCACGTCCCGTGGTGTTGTAAACGGTAAGGCTGCCACCGAGCCAGCCTTGGAACGAGTTGGTGGTCATGATAACGCGCCAGTTGCACGAAGGCCCGACCAAGACGTTGGTCACATTGGCGTGCTTGCCGACGCGCCCATTCGCCGTGGCATAAACGGCATAATGATACACATCGTAGCGCGGCACATCGGCATCCTCGATTTCGATGGTCTGGCCAGGTGCCACATCCGTCAAGGTGCGAATGATTTCGTTGTCGCGAAGCACAACGACCTGCTCGATGCTGCCCAAAGCGGTGCCATTCAATGTGGTGGTGGGATTGGTCCAAGTAAGACGGGTCTTGAGTTCGGTATCGGAAACTGCCACCACTGCAAAGTCGGTGGGAGCTGTTGGTGTTTGGTTGTAAACAGGAGCCGGAACGAAGTTGAACATGGCATCGGCAGGACTCGTGTAAGGTGCCTCGTCGATGATATACCAGCCGTCGGAGCTGCCACCCCAGCCGAGGTTGAAGTGGAACATGTCATAGTCGTCGTAGCCATCGCAAACGAAGGCGTGGCAACCGCCGTCTTGACAGCCGCCGTAATACATCGGCCAGCCCATGTCGAATTGTTCGCGCACCATGGTCTTCCATTCCTCAAGCTCGAAGTCGTCGCGACGAAGCTGCACTACGGCATCGCAATAGTCGAAATAGTCGTGCATCACACCCGGAATGGGACCCGAAGCACCCCCGCTGCCATCGGGGCCATAGCCCATGTCGATGGTCACGCCGCAATGGAAGCACAGCGTACCCGTGGCCAGTTTCTCGACTTCTGAAGAGTTGGCGTTCAACACATTGGGCATATTGTCCCAGTCGTAAGTCGTACCGCCAAAGTCGGCGCAGATTTGGCCATAGTCGTTATGATAGTAGCAATGGCTGCCCATGCCCTTGACGGGATAGGCCCAAAAGCGCATCAGCTGCGACATGGCCGTGGCCAAGCAGCCCACATAGGTGTGACCACCCGAACCAGCGGGGTCGGCAGGACAGAGGCAATTGTAGGGATAGTCCTGGTTCCATTTGGTTTGGCAGAAATAGCCCGTACCGCGACCGCCGTGGCGCGAAATGAGGCGTCCGTGCGTCAGCACCGACTCCCACTCGGCAGCCACCAATGGCGTTGCGACTGCATCGCCACGTGAACGCAGCCGCAGGATGCTTTCGGCGATGCCGTCGAGATAATCCGCCAACGCAGGAGGGATATTCGATGCCTCGAAAGCCGACTCGTCGGAATAGCCGATGACGGGGCGATAGGCATCGTCGCCAGCGATGATGACGAAAGCATTTGTGCCCAGATTGAAGACAAAGAAGGCTTCATTTTGGCCCGTATAAACTAGTTCGGGCATCGAACGGTCGAGAGCCAGTTGCGCTGTGGCAAGCTTCTGTGCCGCCGATTGTGCCTTGCGGACATCGACGGGCTTGGCTTGCAGTATCGCATTACCAAGGAATAATGCGGCAAGAATAAGTACCAGTTTCTTCATGTTTGCTACTTTGTGTTGATAAATCGTGGCAAACATACGAAAAAAAGTTCAAAAACAAAGTCGCATCTACTACTTTTCTAATGCGTGAAAACGTATCTCAAAATGTCCTTCAAGTCGAAGCAGGCTCCATTCATTTGCTGCTTTTCGTTGCCTGCGGGCAATTGGGCTAACAACTGCAAGGCTGACTTAAAGATGCGGTCGATCCGCTCACGGTCAGGATAAAGCTGTTCGTTTTTCATGAACGTCACCACTTCTACGATGCCATCAACATTGGTGGTCTCGGCCAACATCGATTCCAATTCGGCAGAGAACCTGTCGACCAAGGCATTAAGTGGCATTTCGGCCTTGTATTTCCCGAAGTCGTCCATCAGTTCACGGAGGCTGATGCTGGTTCCGACCTCCATATTGCGGCGCAGCACCAGCAACGAATTGTCGTCATCATCGGTGGTAGTGATTCTTTGGATGGCCGTTACCATGTCGGCTTCGCCGAGCAAGGCGTTGACATCGGCTTCGAATGTCGAGGAATGGTACATGCCATCGGAACAGAGGATGATGCTTTCGCCCGGCAGGAAGCCGAACGTGCCCGTGTGGAACTTAAACTCCCTGTCGCCAATGGTGGCACATACGCCCACTTGGGGGATAAGTGCCCCGTGGTCGGTAACATATTTCCCGTACTTCTTGTTTTTCGACTCCACATTTTCGGCCTTGCCATGGTCGTCTTGGGTGATTTGGACACAACCTAAAACCTTGTTGTACTTATAGATGCGGGTATCGCCCACATGGAACCAAATCGCCGTGTCGCCGTCAACGCGCCAGACCACGGCACAAAAGCAGGTCTCGTCGTCAACGACGGCCAGCACCGGGTCAATCTCACGGCAATACTGCACGAGTTTTTCTTCCGTCAACAATTCGCCATCGCGCAATGCAGTTTGGCATTTGGCCAGAAACAGGTCGCAGGCGGTTTTCGATGCTCTTGAATCGCTTTTGCAACTGCCCACGCCGTCGGCCAAAGCCACAACGACGCAGCCCGACTCTTCAATCCAGCCGCAGCAGTCGCCATTGAGTTCATTGGAAGTCTTTTTGCGGCCTTTTTCCGTCTTAGATGCAATTTGATAGGTCATACGTTAATGATATAGCTCATTTTGTCAATATTTTCAACCTTTGCTCGATGGAAATCTGTAATCAACCATACCATTTGATTTCATTGTAGATGCCACAGACCTCATTCAA
>Ga0247610_10007998_pt1 | contig 10800 bp, 8 predicted proteins | sample 174DNAGHGhighgp2_FD_193483 | JGI IMG/M metagenome (GOLD analysis project Ga0247610, IMG submission 193483) | Sheep rumen microbial communities from Palmerston North, Manawatu-Wanganui, New Zealand - 1742 DNA GHGhigh gp2 | ecosystem: Host-associated > Mammals > Digestive system > Stomach > Rumen ... | reverse complement strand
TTTTCATAGGCGACAGAATAATCATCCTCTGCGTGCCCGATATCCTTAAAATGCTGCAGAACCGATTGGCTGATATCTATGATGCGCACTTCAGCGCCGAGCTGCCTGGCCACAACGACAGCGTTGTTTTTGGTGCGGGAGGACGTTCCGAAACAGGGCATCGTACAGGCAATCACGTTTTCCGGAGGAAGGCCGAGCTTTTTCACGGCCATGGAACTTACCAAAACGGCGAGGGTTGAGTCGACGCCGCCTGAAATGCCGACAACACAGTGGTCCAGACCGGCATAGCGCATACGCTTTGCAAGACCCGAAACCTGCATGTCCAGCATGCGCCTGCAGTATTCCGGAAGATCTCCTTCACACTCGGGCAGATGCGGATGCATGCGGACTCTGCGCGTCAGGACGGTATCCTTCAAATCCACACCCCAGGAAATGCGCAGGTAATCGTCGCCGGAATCGAAACAGCCGGCAGCGCGGCGAAGCGTCACCATATGCTCGACATCAAATTCTGTGACGGCAAAAGCATCGTCGGATTCGCTGACGGCAAGAACACTGCCGTTTTCCGCGGCCAGGCAGAGACCGGACCAGGCATGGTCGGTCGTGCTTTCCCCTATGCCCGGCGCTGCCAGCAGAAGGCCGCAGCGGAACTGGCGGGACTCATAACGGGCGTTGAGTTCGGCTTCGTCACGGGAGGAAACCGTTTCAGGGAAGGCCGCCATCTGAACAACGACGGTTGCCCCCGCCTCGGCATGACGCGCACACGGAGAGGGGAAACGGTCCAGACCGGCACCGACCTCAACGGCAACGCGCAGATCAGCCAGAGCACCGTGTTCGAACAGAATGCTGTCAGAAAGAGGGACCATGCCGTAGCCCGGCACATTTGCCTCAAGGCAGCTGCCGGCCTCCGGAAGATCAAAATGGGCGTCGAAAGCCTGCACCGCGGGAACAAGCGCCCGAATTTCACCGTCGTACAGCACGGCGGCCGCGTTGAAAACCCTGGCACCGTGAGCGAAGGGAAGCCCGACAAAGACAAGCATATCCAGGCCTTCCGTATAGGGCAGTACTTTCAGCAAGGCGCGCACGGCACCGTCAAGAAGAACACGGTGCGCGAAAAGATCACAGCAGCTGCAGCCTGTCAGCGTAAGCGCAGGGAATACCAGCAGGCGGGCATCCTCTTCGGCTGCCCTGCGGATACAGTCTACGACTCTGTCGGCATTATAGTCCGCATCCGCTACCCGAATGACCGGGGATGCGGCAACGGCTTTTACAAACCCGTTTTTCATGCAGAGCCTCCGGATCAAAGACGGACGCGGGCAGCAAGATAGTCGCGGACCTCATCGATCGGGATGCGTACCTGCTGCATGGAATCACGCTCGCGGACGGTAACGCAGTGATCGGCCGGATCGGTATCGGTTCCGACAGTGTTGAAGTCAAAGGTGATGCAGAAGGGGGTGCCGATCTCGTCTTCGCGGCGATAGCGCTTGCCGATCGAGCCGGTTTCATCGTAATCACACATGAACTCCTTGGAGAGCTGCCGGTACAGATCCATGGCGGGTCCGGTCAGGATTTCTTTCTTCGAGAGCGGCAGAATGGCGCACTTGAAGGGGGCCAGTGCCGGATGCAGGCGCAGTACGGTGCGGACATCGTCGTTGCCCTTCTTGTCCTGACCGACGACCTCCTCGTCATAGGCATCGACGAGGACGGAAAGAACGGTACGTTCAACACCGAGGGACGGTTCGATGACAAAGGGAATATAATGCTCGTTCTTCTCCTGATCATAATAGGTCAGATCCTGTCCGGAGGTCTCCTGATGGCGGGTAAGATCATAATTGGTGCGGTCGGCAACCCCCCAAAGCTCGCCCCAGCCGAAGGGGAAGAGAAATTCAAAGTCCGTCGTGGCCTTGGAATAGAAGGAAAGCTCGGCCTTGTCATGATCACGCAGGCGCAGATTCTCCTCCTTCAGACCGATGGTCAGCAGGAATTCGCGGCAGAAGGAGCGCCAGTAATCAAACCATTGAAGGTCGGTATCCGGCTCACAGAAGAATTCAAGCTCCATCTGTTCAAATTCGCGGACACGGAAGATGAAGTTGCCCGGGGTGATCTCATTGCGGAAGCTCTTGCCGATCTGGGCGATGCCGAAGGGCAGCTTCCTGCGGGTGGTGCGCTGGACGTTGACGAAGTTCGTAAAGATGCCCTGAGCGGTTTCCGGTCTCAGATATACGGTGTTCTTTGCGTCCTCGGTAACACCCTGGAAGGTCTTGAACATCAGGTTGAACTGACGGATATCGGTAAAATTATGCTTGCCGCAGCTGGGGCAGGGAATATTATGCTCCTCAACAAAGGCTTTCATCTCGGCCTGGGAAAAGGCGTCGATCGGCTTCGAAAGCTCGAAGCCTGTCTGCCCGCACCAGTCTTCGATGACCTTGTCAGCGCGGAAGCGCTCGTGGCACTCACGGCAGTCCATCAAGGGGTCCGAGAAGCCACCCAGATGACCGGAAGCAACCCAGGTCTGGGGATTCATCAGAATGGCGGCGTCCAAACCGACATTGTAAGGATTCTCCTGGACAAACTTCTGCCACCAGGCACGCTTGACATTGTTCTTCAGCTCGACACCCAGAGGGCCGTAGTCCCAGGTGTTGGCAAGGCCGCCGTAGATTTCACTGCCTGCAAAAATGAAGCCGCGATTCTTGCACAGAGCGACAATTTTGTCCATGGTTTTCTCAGAGTTTTTCATGTTTTTCCTCTCCCGCGGCTGGCTGCCGCGTTAAATAAATTCAGCCCGAATACTATAGCATACTTGAGGCGCGGGCGCAACGGTTGACAGAAACTTGACGCACAGCGTATAATATCCGCCGAAGGAGATCGGAAATGGGCCTGAAATACGGAAAACAGAATACCGTGATCAGCCTGCTCTGCGGTCTGATGCTGCTTCTGGCACTGCTGGTGGCAATCGATGCGCGGCATCCGCATTTTTATATGACGGGCGAGCAGGTTGTGGAAGCCGAGCAGGGACAGCCCTTCGAGGACCCCGGTGTCTATGCGGTGATGTCAGGCAGGATTTTCGGCGACAGCAGCCGCAGACTCCCGGTCGAGGTTTCCGGATCGGTCAACCCTGACGTTCCGGGTGATTACGTACTGCGTTACCGTACACACTTTTTCTTCCGCGACTATACCTGTACGAGGACTGTCGAGGTGCGCGACCGCACCGCGCCGGTCATTGTTCTGTATCAGAGGGACGGGTATCAGGTCAGCTGGCTCGACGGCTATATGGAAGAGGGCTACCGTGCCGAGGACAACATCGACGGAGATCTTACAGCGCAGGTGCGCAGCGAAGAAACCGCGGACGGCATCGTCTATACCGTCTCTGACCGCGCAGGCAACACGACTGCTGTTCTGCGGCAGCCGAATTATACCATCGCCCGACCGGAGATTTATCTGACCGGCGGGGATGAACTGTACGTCAAAGCCGGATTCCAGTTTGGCGACCCCGGCTATCTGGCCATTGACCGGCTCGGCAACGACATGACCGCATGGGTGCAGTGCGAGGGAAAAGTGATTCCCTACAGGGTCGGGACCTATGAACTCAGCTACAGCATCACCAACGCGCAGGGACAGACGGTGCGTGCCGTGCGCACGGTTACCGTTGAGCCGCAGCAGATCGCCGGAACCATTGAACCGGAAGAAAAAACCATCTATCTGACCTTTGACGACGGGCCCGGCCCTTATACGGAACAGCTCCTCAAAGTACTGGACAGAAACGATGTAAAGGCAACATTCTTTGTAACGGCAGCGGAGCCCCGCTACCTGCCGGTGATTGCCAAGGCGTATCGGGCGGGCCATAAGATCGGCGTGCACAGCTACGGTCACGATTATGACAGGATATATGCAAGCGAAGAGGCTTTCTTTGAGGATTTCCTCAAGATACAGGACATCATTCTCCAGCAGACGGGATCGTATACGGATATTCTCCGTTTCCCCGGCGGCAGCTCGAATACCATCAGCAGCGCTTCTCCGGATATTATGACACTGCTGACCGATGAGGTCCGCAGTCTGGGCTATCAGTATTTTGACTGGAACGTGCTGTCCGGCGATGCCGGCGAGACATCTCACACCAGCGAGGTTGTCCGGAATGTCATCGAGGGCATCGAGGGGCTGCCGGAAGGAGAGGCGGCGATCGTACTGCAGCATGACATCAGGCGCTTCAGCGTTGATGCCGTTGAGAAAATCATCCAGTGGGGCAAGGAGAACGGCTATACCTTCCGCAGCCTCGACTGTACCAGCCCTCCGGCACATTTTAACCTTGCAAATTGAACGGACAGGAGGGACAGCGGCATGATACTTGCTGTTGATATCGGAAACACGCATATTGTTCTGGGCGCGATCGAACGGGGAGAGATCGGCACCATCGTCCGCATGCATACCGAACCGAATGAAACGGCAGCGGAATACGGAATAAAAATCCGCCAGCTGCTGGATTTCTGCGGCATTGATGTCAAAGCCTTTGAGGGCGCGATTATTTCTTCGGTTGTACCGCCGGTGACGGACGCGATCCGAACGGCCGTCAACCACCTGACCGGATTGAACAGCATGATCGTCGGCCCCGGCATCAGGACGGGGATGAACGTGCAGATCGATGACCCCGGTACGCTGGCGGCGGACCTCGCGGTCGGAAGCGTTGCGGCAATCGCCTGCTACGGATGCCCGGCGATTATCCTTGACCTGGATACGGCGACCACTATGGTCGTAGTGGATAAAAACGCCTGTTACCGGGGTGGCGCCATCATGCCTGGCGTCAGACTGGGGCTGCAGGCCCTGTCTTCGGGGACCAGCCTGCTGCCGGACATCTCGGTATCCATGCCCCGGCGGGTGATCGCCACGAATACGGTTGATGCCATGCGCTCGGGGGCCGTCTATGCAACGGCGGCCATGATCGACGGCATGATCGAGCGGATGGAAGAGGAGCTCGGATACAGCTGCCGGGTGATTGCAACCGGAGGGCTGGCCGCTGTCATTACCCCCTACTGTAAAAAAGAGATCGTCTGTGATGAAAACCTTCTGATGAAAGGGCTGTGGGCCCTGTATGAAAAAAACAGCAGATAAACGTCTGTTCCCCCGCCGAAGTGAGGCGGGGGAACAGTTCTTCAGAGAGGCTGTTTTTTGATCTGTGAAAAACGCCGCGGATAAACGGAAGGGGTCCGGCCGGCTTTCTCGGTGCGCACAACCCAGCGCCCGGCATCCAGCCCCGGGACGGCACAGGAGACCAGAGAGGCATTCCCGCCGCCGAGAAGACGAAATGCCTGCCGGCATTCTTCAAGCTCTTCCGCCGCCGCGGGGCCTTTCATCGAAAGAAACAGACCGCCGGTCCTTACAAAGGGAAGGCAGAGCTCGGCAAGCATATTCAGGCGCGCCACCGCACGCGAAACAACCACATCAAAGCGCTCACGCATGTCGGGCGGGGCCTCCTCGGCACGCAGAGCAAGACAGGATACACTCTCCAGACCGAGGGCATCACAGACCTGCTGCTGAAACAGGACACGCTTTTTCTGACTGTCAAGCAGAGTGACCGAGAGCTCGGGCCGGAGCAGCTTCAGGATCAGCCCCGGAAATCCGGCGCCGCTCCCCACATCCAGCACGGATAAAGGGCCGGAAGGGAGAAGGGGCAGAAGCGCCGCACAGTCCAGAAAGTGAAGCCGCGCCGTTTCCTCTTCCCCGCTGATGGCGGTGAGGTTCATCTGACGGTTCTTTTCCTCCAGAAGCGTATAATAACGGCGGAACAGGGAAAGCGTGTCTTCCTCAAACGGAATGCCCAGCTCTTTCAGACCTGCTTCCATGACCCCTTCCAGAACGCTGCTGTCCATCACGGTTCTGCCATCTCGGCTTTCATCTGCTTCAGCGCCTTTGCCAGTTGATCCGGGCAGGAGGTGCTCTTATAACCGCAGCGAATCCCGTCCAGACGCGCGATAACCTCGTCAACCGGCATGCCGATGATCAGGCGGGAAATCCCTTTCAGATTGCCGTCGCAGCCGCCGAGCACTTCCAGGTTCTGTATCCGGTTGTCCTCAACGGTGATATTCATCTGCTGCGAGCAGACACCCTTCGGCCGGAAAGTATAGTTGATCATGTTGCATTCCTCCTCTATTTTCATCATACCACGAGTTTACAGCTTTGTGAAGAGACGCTTGATGTTTTTCAGCGCCTGTGGTATGCTTCGCAGGAAGGATGTGATCGCTTTTGAGAATGCGCAAACGGCATAATCTGGCGCCGAGAATGGAGCAGTGCCGGGAGTATCTGGAGGAAAACCCCGCCGGGAAGCGCGGAGCCTGGCGAACGGAAGGCAGGAAGCTGTTTCTGGAGCTCGGATGCGGGAAAGGAAGCTTTACCTGCGCTCTTTCGGAGCAGCATCAGGACGCAGAGATTATCGCCATTGAGAAGGTCCCGGATGCCATGATCCTTGCCATGGAGAAGGCAAAAGCACGAAACCTGAAGAATGTCCGCTTTCTCGACTTTGACGCATCCGGTCTGCGCGAAATACTTGCACCCTCTGAAGCGGACCGGATCTATATCAATTTCTGCGATCCCTGGCCAAAAAGCCGGGATGCCAAATTTCGGCTGACTGCGCCTTCTTTTCTGCGGATCTATGCCGATCTGCTCCCGGACGGCGGGGAAGTCCGGTTCAAAACAGACAATCTGCCGCTCTTCCTCTGGTCAAAAGAACAGTTTGAAAACGAAGGGTGGCTGCTGAAAAATGTCAGCACAGATCTCCATGCGGAAGGAATCCAGGGGATTCTGACAGATTATGAGAAGCGTTTCCTGCAGCAGGGGATCCCGATCAGAAGCCTGACAGCGGTCAAAGGCAGCAGCACCCTGGGGGGCAGCGCCGGTGAACCGCCGAGACTTCGCAACGCGGCACTTTCGGATGCCAGACTGTGCTGAATTGAATATCGAAAAACAAGAAAGATCATTTGGCGTGTGAAAACGCCGCACATTGACCCGTACAGGGCAGTGATGAAAGGAGTTACAGATGAAGAAACGGTTTTTGGCAATCTCTCTTGCAACGGCACTGATCGCAATGCTCTTCACCGGATGCGGCGGGCAGGGAACGGAACCCGCTTCGGCAAAGCCTGCAGAGACAGCGGCAGCTGAGAGTCCCGCCGTACAGCAGACAGGGCATATGGCGAGCAATGAAGTCGCCATCGGCATCGCCCAGGATTTTGACAGTCTTGACCCCGATTATATGACGGCGGCAGGAACGAAAGAAATCCTGTTCAATGTGTTTGAAGGGCTTGTAAAGCCGGCTTCAAACGGAGAGATCGTTCCGGCTGTTGCCTCGGAGATCACAAAAGCGGACGATGGCCTGAGCTATACATTCACGCTGCGTCAAGGCGTTCGGTTCCACAACGGTGATCCCGTGGAGATGAAGGACGTTGTTTATTCCATCGAAAGGCGCTGGAAGGATGCCGACCCGGCCGCGCAGCTCGCTGCGCTGTCCGTCATCGAAAGCCTTGAGCACGACGACAGCACGCTTACAATCAGACTTTCCGAACCGAGCAATGAGTTCCTTGCGGCAGTGATGAACTGCTACATCCTTCCTGCGGGCTACGACAGCCAGGAAACTGCGCCTGTCGGCACCGGTCCTTTTCGCTTCGTCTCCCGTGCAGTGCAGGATCATATGATCCTCGAACGTTTTGAAGACTACTGGGGCACGCCCGCGAAACTGGACAAAGTCACGTTCAAAATCCTGGAGAATGCGGAAGGGCTGGTGCTCGGCCTGCAAAGCGGCGCACTGGATCTTGTCGCGCATCTGAGCAGTGACCAGACGGCCCAGCTGAACAAATCGGACTTCGAAATCGCCGAAGGCAGCATGAACCTTGTTCAGGCGCTTTATCTGAACAATGCGGAAAAACCCTTTGACGATGTCCGTGTCCGTCAGGCGCTCTGCTATGCCGTTGACAAGCAGGCTGTGATTGATCTGGCTTTCGACGGATACGGCATCCCCCTTGGGACATCCATGTTTCCGTCTTTCAGCAAATACTACGATGAGTCCCTGACCGATTATTATACCCTCAATGTTGAAAAGGCGAAGGAACTTCTGAAAGAAGCCGGTTATCCGGACGGATTTGAGATGACCATCACCGTTCCCAGCAACTATACCCCGCATGTGAACACTGCCACCGTCCTGGTTGAACTGCTGCGTGAGATCGGGGTCAAAGCGACAGTGCAGCCTGTCGACTGGGGAACCTGGCTGGAAGAAGTCTACGGAAACCGCCATTTCCAGAGTACGGTCACCGGGCTGACCAGCGATAACATGACTGCCCGCAAACTGCTGGAGCGGTTCGGCAGCGATGTCGGCAACAATTTCACCAATTATTCCAACCCCGAATACGACGAAATCCTTGCCCAGGCTCTCCGCACGGCTGATGATGCGCAGCAGACAGCGCTTTATCGGCAGCTTGAGCGCAACCTGACAGAAAACGCGGCAAATGTCTATCTGCAGGATATGGCGGATCTGGTTGCAGTGCGCAAAGGGCTGGAAGGTCTGACTTTCTATCCCGTTTATGTCCTGGATCTGTCGCCGCTGTCCTGGAACGGATAAATGAGCGGCATTCTCCGTTATTCGCTGAAGCGGCTCTGTCTGCTTCTTGTGACCATGCTGCTTGTCTCGTTCCTGACCTTTCTTGCCTTCGAGATGGTTTCCGGCGACCCCGCCAGAACGATGCTCGGCACGGAGGCCACCGAGGCGCAGATTTCTGCTCTGCAGCAGGAACTGGGGCTGGACAAACCGTTTTTGGTACGCTATGTACGCTGGTTCTGCGGCTTCTTTTCCGGCGATCTCGGCCTTTCGTATTCTTACCGCCAGCCGGTATGGAATCTGATCGCGCCCAAACTGGAGCTCACTTTGTGGCTGAGCCTTATGAGCTTTGCTCTGACCGTAATCATCTCGATTCCCCTCGGCATTTTCTCCTACCGGCTTACCGGCGGAATCTGGGACTGGCCGCGAACGGCATTCAATCAGCTTTGCATGGCGATCCCTCCGTTTTTTACCGGAATTCTGGTTTCCTGGGAATTCGGCATCATCCTCCGACTGTTTACACCGGGGGATTTTCCGAACCTTCATACGGATTTTCCCAGAGCGCTCCTTCATCTGTTCTTCGGCGCGGTGTGCCTCAGCATCCCCCGCATTGCGATGACCGTGCGCATGATGCGCGCAACGGTGATTTCAGAGATGAACAAAGCGTATGTCCGGACCGCCATCAGCCGCGGGAATGACCGCCACTCGGTCCTGACCAGGCATGTACTGAAAAACGCCATGGTTTCGGTTGTTCCCTTCCTTGGCCAGACGCTTGCTGAACTGTTCGGCGCAGGGATCGTCGTCGAACAGGTTCTCGGCATTCCCGGATTAGGGCGGTTCCTTGTAACGTCGATTTCACACCGCGATTATCCCGTGGTTCAGGCCATCGTTGTGATCCTGGCCTTCTGGGTTGTGCTGGCCGGAACGGCTGCCGACCTGATCGACCAGGCCATCGACCCGCGCCTGCGTACATCCGGTCCGTCCGGACAATTCGGAGGTGCTGCAGGATGAAAAAGAAAATCAATGGCTATCTCCTCGCAGGTCTGATCATCACCGGGATCATTCTGATCGCTATCCTGGTCGGTGCGTTCTGGACACCCTATTCTCCAACGGCCATGAAATACGGGCGCTTTCAGCCGCCGTCTTTTTCCCACCTTTTCGGCACCGACAATTTCGGACGCGACATCTTCAGCCGCGTTCTGAAAGGGGCCGGCACCACTTTTTCCATTGCTCTTTCTACAGTTGCCATCGGCGCCCTGGCGGGTACGGTGATCGGCGCCGTGACCGGGTACTTCGGCGGCCTGGCAGACGATATCCTGATGCGGATGAACGACGCGCTGACTGCGTTCCCGAGCTTTCTGCTGGCCCTCCTGGTCGTCAGCCTTGTAGGGCCGGGGAATAAGTACAGCGTTGTAATCGCGCTCGGCCTGGTGTTCATCCCGAGCTTTGCCCGCGTGATGCGGACAGAATATGCATCTCTGCGGAACCAGAATTATGTGACCGGCGCGCGTTTGATGGGCGTAGGAAGCATCAGGCTGCTGTCTGTCCATCTGCTCCCGAATACGGTTCGCGTTCTTCTGCCGGCTGTTACCATCGGTTTTAACAATGCGGTGCTGGCGGAGGCAAGCATGAGCTTTCTCGGCATCGGCGTTACCCCGCCGGATGCTTCGCTTGGCTATATGCTGTCGGAAGCGCAGGGGATGATCGCTGCCGGACCCTGGTATGCCATCTTTACCGGATCCACCATCGTGCTGCTGGTTTTCGGCGTCGGTCTGATCGGCGAAGGTCTGCAGGCCCGGAACAGGGAGGTGGACTGAATGCTGGAAATCCGAGATCTGCACGTCAGGTTTCACAACAGAGACCGGGAGGCGGTAGGAGGGATCTCCATAACGATCGGTGACGGCGAGATTGTAGGGCTTGTCGGGGAAAGCGGCAGCGGGAAGACTGTGACGGCTATGAGCATCGCCGGCCTGCTTCCGAGAAAGCAGTGCAGCTATTCCGGCGATATCCTGCTGAACGGACGGGACCTCCTGCATGCGCAGCGCAGCGAACTGCGAAAGCTGCACGGCCGGGAAATCGGCGTTGTATTTCAGGAGCCGATGAGCGCCATGGACCCGCTGATGAGGGTCGGAGAACAGGTCGCAGAAGTCCTCCGCATTCATACGGATTTGAATGAGTCCGAAAGACGGGAAAAAGCACTCAAAGCCCTGGCGGATGTAGAGCTGCAGAAT
>Ga0247610_10007997_pt1 | contig 10800 bp, 17 predicted proteins | sample 174DNAGHGhighgp2_FD_193483 | JGI IMG/M metagenome (GOLD analysis project Ga0247610, IMG submission 193483) | Sheep rumen microbial communities from Palmerston North, Manawatu-Wanganui, New Zealand - 1742 DNA GHGhigh gp2 | ecosystem: Host-associated > Mammals > Digestive system > Stomach > Rumen... | reverse complement strand
TGCGAAAACAGGCTGGCCGTAGCTAACTTGGGATCTACAATTGCTCAAGAAGCTTGCGCAGATCGCTAGACGGTAAACGATGGAGTCCGTGATATTATTGCAATGAATACTGCTAATACACAGGCTCTGCTTAACACTATCAATGGCGGTATCCAGTCTATTCAGGATAAGCTTTGCCAGCAGGAAATCGATGCACTTAAGACTCAGAACGCTAATCTCCAGACTCAGCTTAATCTTGCTAATCTCAAAGGTTCTCAGGATGCTCAGACCGCCGCTATTCTTGCAGGACAGGCTGCACAGACAACTGCCCTTGAGCAGTATCTCAATCCGACGCCGATCCCCGCATATGTAGTTGCGAATCCGGCTTGCTGCAATCAGAACTTTGGTTACGGATGTGGATGTGGTAACTAATTAGCCACTATAACTATATTATAAGAAAGGTGGTTAATTAATTATGGTAGAATATTCAGCAAATGTTCAATAGACAGTAAATCCTGGAGAAACTGTTATTTTTACAGAGTCTCCGGTTCCCTGCACCCGTGGTCTTGTAAGGCATCGCGATGATACTGGCAATTTCCTTTTAAGTGGATATGTACCTGGTTATAATCGTGGATGCTGCTGCAATAGGAATAACACCGCAAATTTCCTTGTGGATTTTGGTGCTAACATTGCAATTCCGACAGGTGGAACTCCTGGTTCAATTTCTCTCGCGATCCAGATTGACGGGAGTACAATACCTAGTTCCACGATGATTGTAACACCGGCTGCTGTTGAGGAATTTTTTAATGTATCTCGTGCTATCAATGTCCCGATCTGGCGCGGATGTTGTGAAAGCGTTGCGGTGAGAAACACAAGCGATCAGCCGATTTTAGTCCAGAATGCGAACATTTTATTTTCGCGTCCTGATTTAGCGGTGAGCAGATAAGAATGGAGGGATAAATATGCAGGAATTTGATAATATCAAGGATATGCTTTACTGCGAGATTGATGAAATCTCAAAATAGGGTAAACTTGACATGAATACGCTTAAAATCCTTGGGGAAATCGTTGATGTCCTCAAAGACGTTGGAAGCATTGAGATGTTTGAAGAGTATGGTGAGAATCCCGAGGAAGAGGAATACTCTTTTGGGTACCGTAATGGAGGTTATTCCCAACGTAGACCTATGATGTATTATGATAACAATAGCTACCGTGACAACGGTGGATATAGTCGGAATAATGGAAATTATGGACGTAATGGCGGATATAGCCGAAGAGGTCGTAACGGTGGATATAGCCGTGATGACGCAAAGGATCATATGATTCATAAATTAGAGAATCTTATGAACGAGGCTCAGGATCAAAAGGATAAAGATTCCATCCAGCGACTTATTGAGCAGATGGAACACGACAATTGAATACGCATAATGTAATTTATAAATTAATTTTTCTATGGTACTAAATAAACAAATGTAACAATTATATAACATTTATGGTCAGATTTTTTATTATATAATGGGGATTAGTTTTGCTAATCCCCTTTTTTTGTTAAATCCTTAATAGTATATTTGGAATGCCGAATATATTATTAAGGGGTTAACGCTATTTATAATGTATAATAACTAATAACTTTAGATAACATTTATACAAAAATTATTAGGAGGTGAATATTATGAGCGAAATAGCTAGTTTTGAAGTACCGGCGTATGACCCAATTTTATACGCTAATGCCATAAAAGCGATAATTAAAGCGGCAGATATGTACGAAGCAATATTTGATGAGTTATTAAAAAAATGGGATAGAAAAGCAAATCGCGAGCTTAGAATTATAGCATAGGATGCCGTTATTGATTTTTATGAGGATTATGACCCCAATAGTTATAGAAGACTTGAAGACTTATTTCATGCATATGAAATAGTGACAAAAGATGGAAATTGGTATGTAGATATGGGGCCTGAATTTATGAAATATCCTCATAGGATTGGGAATGTTTTAGGAGATCCTGAAAAAGGAAAAGAATATATATATAAAAACTCATTTGTTGAAGGTTATCATGGTGGAGCCGTTGATGGCAAAAATCATCCGAATCCCGGAGAGCCGTGGTGGAAAAAACATGGATTATTTGGAGAATTTACTAGGTGGTGGAAACCAGCGAAGCAGATGGAAGGCGAACCTCCGGAGTCTCACATAACAAATGAAGTAGCTGAATTTATTAATAATGCACGAATCGAAATGTGTGATGAGTACGCAAAGGCAAGAGAAAAATATAAACAAGAAGCTATCGATGCTCTTAAAAAAGCCTTGCGCAGTAAAATGTTTTGAAAGGATGGTGATAAATAATGCCAAGAGTAGGCGGAAACGTTGGAGACGATTTAAGAAAGATGGTTAAAGAAGATGTAAGTGAAATGCGTGAGCTTGCAGAAATGCTAATGAATTCTGGGGGGAAAACTTATAAGACAAAAGTCGAATTCGACGGCGATGCGTCCGGGCTCCATAAAGAGGCTCAGAAAGCACTTAAAGATATTGAAAAAATACATAAAGAAGCAGAAGAACCTATAGATGTTTTTAATTATGATAAAGGATCTGTTAAAAAGAGAGTTGACGAATTAAAAACAAGCATTAATGCCGCTATGGATGTTGTAAATAGCGGCGGAAAGTTAACGAAAAATAACGGTATAAGTGTTAAAAACTTTTTAAAAGACTATGGGGAGTTAAGCTATTATTTTGAAAAAATCGGACAGGAAATGGATAGCTCAATCAAATAGTTTTATGAAACTATTATAACATCTCTGCGAAATCAAAGTGATCAGTATATAAAAGGATCTTTCAACAATGACCCGAATTTGAAGAAAATAGCAGAAAAAGGAGACGTTAAAACAAAAGGAGAGTATATAAAAGCAGGAAGATCAGAAGCTGTAAAAAACTGGAACAAAACACAATCTTCTATGGAGAATGAAATAAGAGGGCAAGAAAGAGCGGAGTCAAATGCCGACATTAAAAATCAGTTAGACGAAATAGAACGGCGGGCAAAAGAAGTAACAGAGTCAATAAAACAGATATTCCGGGAGGGTTTTGATGAAAATGGTTCCGAGGATTATTTAAGAGAGAAAAAGTAGGAACTTGAGGATTATTTAGACGAGATAGATCGTATTTCTACGGCTCTAAATAATATTAAGGTCGATGGAAGAAATAAGAATTTAGCCAGTCAGAAGAATTCGATTAACGACCAATTAACAAGTGGTAGAACGCAAGCGAATACAGTAAAGAAAAATGTTACCGATGCTTATGATTCGTTAATTGAGGAATCCGAAAGAAGGCTCAGAGAAGCGTAGGAAGCTATTGAAAATAATCAGAAAGCAATCGAAGATCTTATTAAAAGCCACGACTTTTTCGGTGATTTTAGCAAGTCAAAACAGAATGATTGGATTAAAAGATATAGAGAGAAAATGGCGCAAGACGGAGCAGATTTATCCGCAGCTTATAAGGAATTTGAGGCTGAGATTAATGAGGCAAAACAACAAGCCGTTAATAGACAAAATCAGCAACAGCAGTATGATACTCGGCGTGAAGATCTTGAAAATTTTATCAGAGATATTGCAGGTGGAGATCCTGAGACTATTAAAGATTATGCCAAAAAATATCAAGACGAAATGGAACAAGTTATCTTCGATTTAGAAAAAAGTACTGAAGACTTTAAGAAAAGAGTCGCAGATGAACTTGGATTTCATGCCACTTATGGACGCGACGGTGGTAGCGATTATGACAAATTGTCGCTTGATGACTATGACGACGAAGAGGAATCTGAGGCAAGAGGATCAAGTGAGTCTAGCAAACGCGCCAAAGAAGCCTGGGAAGAAGCAGCGGAAAATTGGGAAACTATTGCGGAAATAAAAGAGCGAATTCGAAAAGCTCATTCAGCTCCAGATTTAAATTACGTAGAGGATTATAATGATTATGCTACTGATATGTCATGGAGATATGAGATAAATAACTATGTAGACGCAGAAAAATAGGTTCAAGAATTAAAAGATGTGCTTGATCGTCTTAATGAAGATAAAGCTGAGGTTCAGGAGAAAATTTCAAGATATGAAGAAAGTTATACTCATGCATTTAATAGCAATGATGAAGAGGGACTATCATTATGGGCCGACGAACTTGATGGTCTTTATGATCAAGCAATGAAATATGATGAGTTAATTGGATTCATTCAAAACAGATTAACAGAAGGACTACAGAATTTTAAACCTGGCGATTCATGGGGAGAAGATGAAATAAATGTTTTGATTACTCTCATACAGCGACTCGTTGACGAATTATCAAAACTTTCTAATGCTTTTGGAGAGATAGATGATAAAAGCGGAATTCCTAATTTACTTGAGTAGATGCGTGATATTGGTGCGATAATCGATGACGCATTTAGTATAGATAATGTGTCTGGTTTTATTGGTGCTTTGCAGGAAATTTCTGAACAACTATCTTAGATTTCTTTGTCTATAGGTATAATAGGTCAGGGTACAAACAGAAGCGCAAGAAGTAATAAGAAATCTATTCGCCAGATGGTTCAAGAAGGAAATAAAATTACAAAAGATAAGAAATTCGGATTAGATTTTAATATAAAAGAGGATAATTCATTAGAAGTCGAATAGATGAAAGCACAAGAAGCGATAAGGTGGAAAGCTGAAAGAGAACGGTATAAAGCTGCGTTTAATAAGTTAGCAGAAACAGCTGCGAGTGTATTTAATATGGAAGATGAGGAATAGGCGCTGTTTGGTGGTATAGTAAACGCAAATAAGGCAGTTGCAAATAGATATTAGAGTAATCTTTCTGCGACATTCGGAAAAGCCATTATCTCAAATATGCAAGACCCATAGGACGTTATTCAAAGAATAATGGATTTTTTCTCCGTAGTAAACGAGGTTTTGTCTTCATATCGAGAGTTAGTACCTGAAAAAGGTGTGATAAAAAAAAACTTAAAACTCGGAGATAGCGGTAAAAATATTCAAGAATTACAACGTAAATTAAAATTATAGTCAGACAAACTTGGAGACTTATATAATCTTGATATTAATGGAAAATTTGATGATGCAACAAAAAATGCAGTGGTGGATTTCCAGAAAATGTTTAATATTAAAGGGGCATCTGGAGAAGTAAATCAAGCATTTATGGATGCGCTTGATAATCTTTTTAATAGAAATGAATTCTTAGAAGAGATATCTAAAATAAGTCTACCGTCGGATAATATGAAAAATCTAAATAAAGTAATATCAGAAATATATGATGTTGCTAGAACACCAGGTCAAAAGAAATCTGCTATGCAAAAGATGGCGGAAACATTAAAGGATCTAGGTGTTACGCCAGATGTTGAAGGTTAGAATCTAGATACTCTGTAGATGTAGGAGGCAATAAAAGGATTAAAAGCATCATTTGAAGAATTGCGAGAAATTATTAAAACAGGTCTTGGCATCGAAGCCATTGAAGGCGAAGAAAATAAATTCACTTCATTCCTTTCTCAGATTGTAGAAAAGATGAATGAGGTTAAAGAAGCTGCGGCACAGATGGCAGAGGCCCTTCAATTAACATTAAAAGATATCGATATAACCGAAGGGGAATCTGCTATAGGAGCAAAAATACAAGAATCTATTAATTCAACTCAATATAGTATTGATGTAAAACCATCAGATACTTTGCCTGAAGCAATTCAATCTTTATTGGATTCTAAAGAATTCCATATTAATATTGATCCGATGACCGGAAAAGCGAAAGGGGAATCTCCTGCCGAATTAATCTCTCAAATGACCGGAGCAGACGCGATGATGAGTGGGCTTGGCACATAGACGCACGAACGGTCTATGGCTTTCAATTCTCAAACAGGTTATCATACTAACCCATTTGTATATGATTAGGTGGACAGGGTAAGAACCAACGTTATTGAAGGTATTATAACTTCTGCTACCGAACAAGTGGATACTATGATGCATACCCATCCAGAGGCTATTTTCCCGAGTTTTTCACTGGCAAATTATAACAAAAATATTGGGAAATATACAAGCGATCTTCTGGGGTTTTATGGATGGAATAAAAATTATGGGATAGGCACACAAATAAATGCAGCACAAAATGGTGTTTCTATTTTTAATGCTAAAGATTTTTATGGTAACTATGGGGATTTGTTCAATGAGGCAAACGCGCAAGAAACAGCCAGAAAAATAGATGAAGAATTCAAGGTGGCATTGCAGGAATTTAAAACTTCATTAAAACCTATTGCGGATGTATTCAGCGGAATCGACGGGTTTATTATTCCCATAGAAGAAATGATTAATAGCATTGGAACCCATTTCCCGAATGTCAAAGAATTATCAGAAAATTTAAAATCGAAGCTGTCTGAAATGTGGAAAACTTCTGACGGAAATTTTGATACCCAGAGTTTTACTTCAGAATTTTTGAAATATGTGGAGAATCTTCCAGATGATTATGGGAAAAGTTTTCATCAAGCATTAAGTGATTTTATAAAAGAATCACTTAAAAAAATGGATGTTGATGCCAATGAAATTGAATCATATTTAGGCGATGGTTCCGAATTTCTGACGTCTTTTAAAACGGCTTATAATAATTGGCTCCGTAAAATAATGAAGCCGGATGCTTTCCTTCCGAAGGTTTATGAGTATCTTACTCCCCAGGTGATGGATAAAGCTCTTGGTATAAAAGATTTCGATAAATATGTTAACTATATGTCTATGGATCAGTTCCGTCAACAGTATAGTGTACCGTCCGGCGGGTACACAGATGACTACTCTTCTATCATTAATGCGGCGAAATCAGCGGCAGCTGCAAAGGAAGAATTCTCTCGTGCTAATAAGGAAGCAGCAGCATCTGTTGACCCGACGACGCAGAAACTCGAAGAGGAAACACTTGAGTTTAATGCTATTAGAGATTCTGCCGAGGGGGCCGCGGAGTCAAAGGATAAGTTCGCTAATGCTAATGATAAAGTGTCTGACGATTATGCCGGACGCAAAATGACTGATTACACAAAAGAGTTCTATAATTCTCTTGGGATTAAAAATACTCAAGTCAGAGGGAAAGCGAATTCGGAATTCCGGTTACTGTTTGATCAGATGAAAAAGAATGTAATGTCAGACGGAGAGGTGGATGTTTTTACAAAAGAATTTGTTGATACCTGGCGCCGTTTAGTAGACATTTTGAAGAGAGAGGTTGCAAAAACAGAGCAAGAGGTAGGCGGGGTTTGGAAGGATTTTTATTCCGATTATAACAAAATAAGAATAAACGTAACAGATGATATGAAAAAGAGGCTCGGTGAAGCGGGCTACGAAGAAGTCCTTAGCTCTGGTTTTATTACGAGAAATGGAAAAGGAATTAATCTTAATAATGGCACATTTGAAGAAATACGGGGAAGATACGCTGGGTTGTTAGAAGATGTGGCGAATCGTAATGGATACAATATTGATAATGACTCCGACCAAATTTTCATATTAATAGAAGCGCTAAAAGAGGCTAAACGTGTTATTAATGACACAAAAGTTTCATATGATGACTTAACTAAAGATACGCAGAGAGAAGTGGAAGATTACACTAATAATTCCGTTTGGAAGTTATTAGATTCCGTCATGCGTAAGATGCAAGAAGCTAGAAAACAGATGGTTAATAGCGGGGCTCCGGCTGCACCGGAGACACAAGCATTAGATCCACGTCGTTTTAATTTCGCCGGGGACATTACTAAATTAGATAACTACTCTTCTGCTTCTACAGAATTTGTCCAGAATTTGATAACTGATGTTCTTGCTGGCACAAAAGAATATGATGCGGCAATGGAGGAACTTAAAGCACATATTATACAGAAATAGGAAGAACTCCGAGAAGAACAAGAAAGAAATACAAGAAAAAATTCAGAATATGTATCTTTTGCAAAATTAACACACCCAATTATAGAATCAATGAGAATTGCAGATGATGATCTGAATAGCTATGGATACGGTGAATTGCTGGATAATATTGCTAAAGGATTAATGACTGGCAAGTAGGCGGCAGAAGAATTTGCAAAAAATGTAGGTTATTCATTTGATGAAGTTAAAACAAAAGGCGAGGCTGCTGCACAATCTACCGAAACTCAAGCGCAATCAAATGAAAGACTTGCGGAAACCGAGGAGCGTTTGGCGGGTATACCGGAAACTGGCAGTGAGTCTGCCGAATAGGATGAAACTGCGGCGAAAGCTGCAGACAAGAGGGCTGAGGCTAATGAAAGGCTTGCTAATAGCGAGGAAAGATTGGCAAAATTCACGAATGGTGAAGTTTATACTAATCAGACTGGTATAGTTGACAATGAAAAGGATTATTCTTATACGGAGAGAACAGGATTTGCATAGAGATAGAGAGTTCATATTACGCATTTAAGAGATAAAGAAGGCAACTTGGTATACGGTGATAATGGTAACACTATTGAAATACCAACAAGAACTACTATCACAAATTACGAAAAACTTGAGAACGAAATAATTAAAGTAGATAAAGTAATCCTCAAACTACAAGATGATATGGCAAGAGCTCTGGAAAAAGGAAAAGATACAACCGCTATATAGAGTCTGTTGGACAGTTACGGAAATTATTCTAGTTAGTTATAGAAGGAACTCAATAATTATTATAAAGATTCCGGATATATGCCGGGAAGTGCATAGGTCAGGGATTTCTATCAGAGAAGAAAAACTGAGAGCGTTAGGGAATCCAATAGACTTCAAATGAGGACAGATGATCAGGCTTTCCGCGAGCAGGAAAAACTCAATAAAGAATTAGAAAAAACTGATGCGTTGATTATACGTCAGCAAGGTAATCTTGATAATATTAAGTTAAAATATATAGATAACGCTGGTATAACATTTCCTGACGGAGCACTTGATAAAGTAGAAGAATCTTATAATCGTGCAAACAAGCTAATAAATGATTTGAGAGGGAAGGCTGCGACACCTATCGACACAAATAATATAGCTGTCGCTATACAGGAATATAAAATACTGGCTCAAGAAGCAGTTAAAGCGCAAAAAGTGGCTTCTCAATTCCAGCCAAGATCTATTGAAGCACAAAAAGAAAATCTGACAACTGGTATTAACAACCTAGAAAGAGCTATGAAGTCTTCAAAGGCAGATACATCTGCGCTTGAAACAGAGCTGGGTAGATTAAAGAGTTCGTTAACAAATGGAGATATCACCAAAAGTTTCTTGGAAGATTTGAACAACCAGCTTAGATCACTTAAATCGAGATTTGAAAATGTCAAAAATGAGTTTCAGTTCAAAGAAAACGAGACGAACCGTGCGAAAAAGGCGCTAAATGATTACGTATCAGCTGTTCAAGATGTAGCGAAAGCTCAGGAAGAGTTAGATTTCTCGACCAAATCTGATAAATCAGATCTTGAAAAGAAACTCGAAGATGCTAAAGCTAGAGCCGTTGAATTACGAGAAGAATTGAAAAAGGTTGTTCGCGTATTGGATGAATCCGTAAATGATGGTAGGATTCAAGAGAATGAGAAGAATGCATTAAAAGCATCATTGGGGAAAGCTTTATCCGTAGAAAAAGATCCGACATCTACTCTTTCATATCAAGCCAGAAAAAATAACCAAGAAAATGAAGAAATGGCTAAAGAAAGAAGTTAGAATATCAATAATTATTATACCGCAGCTATTCGCGCTTTAAATGATTATAAGAAAGCCACTACAGAAGTTAATAATTATGAAGCTAAAGAATTAAATGGAAGTACTATTAGCCTGAAAAGAAAAAACGAACTATTAAATGAACAGGCCAAAGCCGCGCAAAGAGCCGTAGACGCAATGAAAATGCTTTCTGCGATGCACGAGACTGGAGATGTTACGGACAGGCAGTTACGTGATGCTGGACTATTATATAGTGAAGCAAAATCAGGCACATCTTCTTCGAGGACATCTCTTGCTAACGCATAGGCAAAAGCGAATCAAAAAGAATTAGAAAATTATGACAGGCTGCTTAATGAATATGAAAATGCGGTTAGTAAAGTAGCGGAGCTTACTGGGAAACTCCAGGCTTCCGGAGGAAAAGATCTTGCTATAACACAAGAACTTGAAGAGGCAAAACAAAAAGCAAATGAGGCAAGAGATGCATTAATAGAAGTATCAAATGTTCTCGACAAAGGATTCGTCGCCAAAGATACCAGAGATAATGCTAAAGCAAGAGCACTGAGAGCTGATAAGATGCTGGCCAATCCTGAGAAGTCGGATTCTTATACGGCTGGAGAGTATAATGAAATTCTCAATATTTTACAAAAGGCTACGGAGGCGCGAGACAAATACAACAAAATGTTAACCGAAGAAGCTAAAGGCGTTCAAATTCCAGATAGCTATAGAAATGGTATCATTGCAGAACTAGAAAGAACATCCGAAGCGGCAGATGCTGCGGAAGCCAGATTAGAAGTCCTTTATGCTACTGAAAAGAAAATATCAGAAGCTCAGTTTAATGAGGGTAAGAATAAAGCAGTAACGGCTGCAATTGGTACTGATGAAACCAGAAACAATCTCGAAAAACAACTTTTAATTAATGAAAAGAAATCCATAGACAAAGCTACAGAAGCGGTTGAAAAATATTATGAAGCAGTAAAGAAAGCTGTTGAGATTCAAGAGAAATTTAATACTGGAGACGCTACTGCGAAACAGGCTGATAAGGCTCGTGAAAGAGCTGAGAAATTAAAAGAAGATGCTTTGGAAGGACAAAGAATTATAGAAGAGGCATATAAAAATCAATCCAGGTTTGTAGATGATAGCAAAATTAATGGCGTAAGAGGTAAGTTT
>Ga0247610_10007996_pt1 | contig 10802 bp, 26 predicted proteins | sample 174DNAGHGhighgp2_FD_193483 | JGI IMG/M metagenome (GOLD analysis project Ga0247610, IMG submission 193483) | Sheep rumen microbial communities from Palmerston North, Manawatu-Wanganui, New Zealand - 1742 DNA GHGhigh gp2 | ecosystem: Host-associated > Mammals > Digestive system > Stomach > Rumen... | reverse complement strand
CTGCCGTCGAGCAGTTCGGGGAAGTGAGCGGTTTCAAACCCATTCGGATCAACTTCGGCTGCTGCCCGGCGGTGGCCGTCGTGAATGCTTCCGTTTCGGCGACACCCGCCACTGTTCCTGCGCCGGCCGTGGCAATTCGTAACCTGTTTGTCAAAGTGAACCGTGTGGCGTAAGGAGGGGCTGAGCAATGTTTGACAATCTGATTCGTGTGAATCTTAATGAGCTGAGCAAGCTCAACTCCGCCTATGCCAACAAGGAGGAGTTTTCCGAGGGTGACGCAAAAAAGCTGGACACACTGACCTGTACGCTGAGCCGGCTGATGAAGAGCCTTCCTTATATTGAGGAATACGGCTACGACAAGGAGTACGGTCTCAGCGGCAGGCGCAGCAGGGACAACGGGGACAATTACGCCAGCATGAACATGGGCCCGAATATGAGCGGACACTGGCCCGCGCCCACGCCGCCATGGAGCGGCGCCTATCGCGGCTATCCGCCTGACGGATACTGGCGTTGAATCCTTTCCGGAGCTGCCGTTACGCGGCTCCGGATTTTCTTTTTTTTTCAGGCAAACAGTAAAAGGAGCAGAATACGTCAATTGATATTTTGGAGGTGAAGCGCTATGAGCATCAACGTGATCAGCACCGAAGCGCTTATTGCCAAATTCCAGCAGGCTCTTGACGACCATTGGGGTTATATCTGGGGCACCGCCGGCGTTACCTGGACGGCCGCACGTCAGAAGCAGCTTGAGAAGACTACGGACGCGGACCGGGCCAACAGCCGGCTGTATGGGAAACAGTGGATCGGTCATACAGTTGCGGACTGTTCAGGGCTTTTCAGATGGGCTTTTCGGCAGTTCGGTGGTGATATTGCCCACGGGTCCAATTCCATCTGGGATCGTTACTGCTCGGCAAAGGGCGAGCTAAAGAACGGAAAACGGGAAGACGGCAAGACACTGAAGCCCGGAACCGCAGTATTTACCTATAACAAAACGAAGAAAAACCGGGGGCATATCGGTTTGTATATTGGCAACGGCTGGGTCATCGAAGCGCAGGGCGCCAAAGCCGGCGTTGTCAGAAGCAAAATTACCAACACCAAGTGGGTCGAGTGGGGAGAACTGAAAGGCGTTCGCTATGACGCGGATTCGGACGAACCGGCGACCGCTCCGGCGAAGGATGAAACCGGCGTGCCTCCGACGCTTCAGAAAGGCTCCAAGGGAGAGTATGTGCAGCTGCTGCAGACCAAGCTGCTGATGCGCGGCTATGACCTCGGCAGTTATGGCGTGGACGGCGACTTCGGAAGCAAGACGCTGGACGCGGTGAAAGCTTTCCAGAAGAGTGCCGGGCTTACCGCCGACGGCGTTGTCGGGCCGCAGACCTGGCAGGCGCTTGAAGAGCCGGCAAAAGCTTCTACGTACACAGTAACGATCCGGGGGCTTTCTCAGGCCCAGACAGACCGGATCATCGCTGAATACGGCGGGATTGTCACCGCCGAATAAAGAGAGACTGGAGGATATGCAATGATCGCGAAATTCGTCAAAATGGCATATGGAGAGGCCGGGGCAAGGATTACAAAAGCACAGAAGCTTCTTGCCAAAGCCGGATCCTCCATCAAGCCAAACGGAATTTATACCATCGGCATGGTTTCAGCAGTGAAAGCTTTTCAGAAAAAGCACAAGCTGCCCGTCACCGGCGTAATTGACGCCAAAACCATGAACAAGCTGGCGAAATATGACGTGCCGGCAAAGAAAGTGACAACCTGTAAGCCTGCTGCAAGCAGAAAGTGATTTGCGTCGATCCGCAGGCAAAGACGCAGCGGGATGGGGTTTGCTCCTTTCACCATCCCGCTTTAATTCTCTCTTTGGAGGTGAGTGGTTATGCCTGAAATGAAGGGACTTACCTTTGACGGAATCTGGCAGTTTATCAGCTATGGCGTCACGCTGTTTGTGATATGCTTCGGAATTTACAAAAGCGTATGCTTCATAAATGACCGCCGTGCTGCCAGAAAAAAGAAACGTCTGGAAGAGATCGAGGCGAAACAGCCGGATCTTGCCAAACGGGTTTCAAAAGAAGTCCTCTCTTCTCTGGAACCAAGACTGGTAGCCATCGAGAAGGACTTAAAGAAGGACAAGAGCCGCCTGGACAATCACGACTTGATCCTCAGCGGCATGCAGGACTCACAGAAGGATGTTCGGAAGGGCTTCAGTGCCCTCTTCAATGTGATCCTTGTCGCCTCCCGGATTGGTTCCTTCGACGGGACGAATCCGGACATGAAGGCGGCAATCGGAAAGATGAACGAGTATCTGACCGGACGGCTGGCAGATCCGGTTGTCCATGAAGAAGGAGGAACGAGATATGAAAATTAACTGGGGTGTACGAATTCGCAACAAGACGTTCTGGGCCATGCTGATTCCGGCGATTGCCCTGCTGGCGCAGACCGTTGCGTCTGTGTTTGGTTTCACGATCGATCTGACCGAGATGAGCGGAAAGCTGCTGGCTGTGGTGGATGCGCTGTTTGCCGTGCTGGTGATCCTCGGCGTTGCGGTTGACCCGACCACCAAAGGTCTCGGTGATAGTAACCGGGCATTAAGCTACGAGGTTCCGTGGGACGACGAGAGCAAGGGCATTTCGGCGAAATAAACAAACAAACACAAAAGAGGGCCCGCAATTTCGGCAGGTCCTCTTCTTTTTTGCCCCAAAAATTCTGCGGTGGGATTTTTCGTGAAAACAAAGGTAGGGCGGTCGCAAATATTACAAGGGATATAATGAAAAGAATAGGCTGCTTGATTACAGCAACTGGGGGTCAGGCCTTAATAAAGGTTAGGATACTATTAAACTGGCAGTGTCATATGGGGGCACTCGGCCTATATTTTTTTTTTGCCCCCTCGCATTTTCTACACGTCCTTTAATGAGGAGGTGTTAGTATGACATTGATTATTGTCGCTGCCCTGATGGGGCTGGCGCTGGTTATATGTGGTGGCTGACACAAACAAAGAGGGCAAAGCCCCTCTATTTTTCGCAAGAAGAACAGACACGCTAATGACTAATAAAAAATAGGAGGCGTTTCTATGTTGGCTTATATTTGTTATGTGTTGGTTGCTGTCGGGGCGATGGTACTCTTCTACACGATTGCGCGTGCGATTGATCACGTGTTCATAATGAAGGAGACCCGTATTGAACCGGTAGCGCTGATGCCGGATAAAATAGTAAAGCAAATAAACGATAATCTATTTAATCAGGTAAATGAGAGGGCTTAACACGCCCTCGCATTTTTTGCCCGCCTCCTATACGGAGGTGATTGACATGCCGGAAGGGAAGACCTATACTCTTGAAGAGATTATTGCGAACCTTGACAATTTAAGATCTGAGTCATGCGAAAAAAGTATGAAAAGAATAAAACTGCCCATTCCCAAAGAATATGGCGGTGGATGGGCAACTGGCGCATCTCAGGAAGAAGCAATCCGAAATCTTCTGGAGCGTGTGAAAGATCAAATGAAGCCGGTCACGGAGGCGCCGTCATTTGAAAAAGCGTTTAATGACTGGCTGGCCATTAAGTCCGGTCAGAACAAGTCCCCTTGCACGATCGATAATTATAAGCGTCTTGGCAGGGTTCGCCTGATCCCGTTCTTTGGCCAGAAGAAAGTTGATGAAATTACGCCCGACGACATACAGTTATATTTTAACAGTATCATCGATCTTTCCAAATCCTATGGAATCCAAAGCAGGTCGGTGCTTCGCGGTATCTTTGACAGAGCTGAACGGATGAATTATATTTCAGCTAATCCGATGCGCTTCGACTACGTACGGCCCACAAAAACGCATGAGAAGGTTGTTCTTCAGGACGACGATCTGGTTGAAGTGATCAAGGATCTGGAGAAGTTGTCCGGTCCAGACTATTTATATTCCTGTTTCTTGTGCTTTACGGCGCTGAGAAGAGGTGAGATCCTCGGTCTTACCTGGCAGGATCTGGATTTTGAAAGCCGGACGATCACGGTTCGCAATAACGTGATATTTCCGGATGGAACAAACGATCCGATTGTGAAATCGCCGAAAGACGACAGTTTTGGCGTTGTATATTTGAATTCAGAGCTTCTGAAGAGGATCAAACCCTACCGACAGGTCGGAGGATATGTCGTCGGAGGGCTTAGAAGCGGCTCTGAGGAGCCCATTTCCCGCAGTTCTTTCACAAAAATGTGGAATCGGATCAAAAAGACGCTGGATCTCAAGGGAGCGACATCGCACTCCTTCAGGGCTACGTACGCTACGATGATGAACGCTCACTGTCTGCACATTGATCCGAAGGCGTTGCAGGGGGCACTCCGTCACAAGACACCGGATCTGGCCATCAAGGTCTATACAAAGAGCAATGATAGCAAGACCCGGCAGGCCGAGATGGAGTATGACGAGTGGCTTTCATCGCAAGTAAAACAGACCTCTTAGTAGGAGGTGATTCGAATGAAAATTCGAAAGATTTTAAGGAAACTACTAAGGGCTGAGTATATTCCACTGAACAAAATGTTACTGGAAGAAGGAATAGTATTCAACTATAAACCGATATTCGATGCTGCAGGGCACTTGTCAAAGACTAAGCAAAGAATGCTTTGTAAGCTTATAGTTGAATATATTTACGGGCATACAGTAACTGTTCATAACGAATATGCCTTTATGGAGTATGCTGTAAAAGCTTTTGAGTCGATGCAGAATCAGCAAGATCAGGACGAGTTCGATGCGCTCATGCATTCATGAGCCATCGGCTCTCCTCTTTTCGCATCAAAAGCAAGCCTTCTTATAGGAGGTGAATGGTCAATGATGACTGACAAGAAACTCGGTGTATTCTGTGATAAATGTAAGAGGATCGTTATTCTCGAAGAGGGCGAGCGTATTCTAAAGCTTATAAATTTAGAGAGCGTTGCGACCCACTTTGAGGATGGAAAAGCAAAACTCACAATGGAATTAACATTATGTCCAGAATGCAGCGATAAATTCACATCATGGCTAAACAAAAGTGAGGAGGGCTGAACAAGCCCCTTCTCTTTTGCATAATTATGCATCGCATTCGGAACACTATCTGGAACATCATTGTAACACCTGTAGTTGTTTATATTCAAGCCTTTGGAGGACTGCTACGGGCTCCGTTTGGAACAGGTTATGGAACATTCGACGTATATTTGGTATTTGCAGTAGACCGATTATGGGTAAAAGAAAACCGGGAGGCTTTATATTTCAAGCTTCCCGGCCTCGTACACCATTAGGGACTCGAACCCTAGACACCCTGATTAAGAGGGGGTCGGGAATGCATAAAAAGTGCATAAATGTATAAAATAATGAAAGGAGGAGCATGACTCAGAATCCCGGAGGCCTTTATAACAGGCCTCCTTTTTATATTTTGGAAGAATTTGGAGGGATGCATAAATGGAGACTTGGCTGGTAATTGCACTTGTGTTGATTGTAACGGCTCTGCTGGCGGGCGGCGGAATGATATTTATCGTTCGGACAGTGGAAAAGCGGGTCGGGAAGGAAATCGGGATTCTGTACATCAATCCGGAGGAGACCGACCCGGGCGAGGGTGTATACGCGCAGTTCTATAAGAGCGCGGATCCGAAATCATTTGAGGATGGAATGGCTGTGGTGTTACAGGTAAAGGTGCTCCGGAAGTGATATTTTCGCATCGTTAACACGCCTCCTGATGGAGGTGGTACGGAATGACCAAGGTTTACATTGTGTTCAGAGGCTACGTGAAACGGATGGGAACGAAAGACGAGTCTATGGACGAGTGGCTGATCGGTGTGCATGCCAGCGCTCTGAAGGCGAGGGAGGTCGTTGAGGCCTTCGGGGAGGGGAAACCCTTCGACACCAACAGAGATTGTCAGATCACCCGATACCACGAGAAAAGTAATTCGGATTTTGAACTTGGTCCGGAGACGCTTTGTCCTGTGAAAGGAGGGTGTAAAGAATGGGTCAGGTATGAACCATATTCCGTGGAAGGGTCGTAAGGCCCTTCTGCAAGGCAGATGATATTTTTCCGGCCACCGCAACAAAAACAGGCGAGATAATGGAATCCAAATAAAAAAAGGAGTGATTGAGATGTTTTGGAAGAAAAATGCTACCAAACAATTCTACGACGAGGAACAGGCGAGAATCCGGGAGAAGATTCATGAGCTTGACGTGGGTACGCCGGAGTACAAGGCGGCCTGGGATCTGATGAAAGAGAGCGATAAGAACTTTGCTGAGCACCGCGAAGCACGGCGGAGGATCAGCAAAGCTGATAAAGGCTCTCTTCTCATCAAGCTCTTGGGGCTAGCTGGTATCGGCGGTGTTGCCTACGGCATGGCTCGGTTTGAGCGTAACGGCGGCATGTTTACTGGCGAAAAAAAGAAATGGGCGGATAGCTGTATAAGTATTCTGAGTAAATTCAATATATTTGGATGACAAATCGCAGAGTCAGCAATGGCTCTGCTTTTTTCGCACCTAAAACAAGCCTCATTATAGGAGGTGATCATATATGATCATAGGAAAAGACAAGGAAAGGGTCCGGCTGATGGAAGTCGATCTAAAGCTGGCCAGAGAACTGATCGAAGAATTACGGTCCGATATGGAGGAGATTGCGCATGAGCTTCAAACAAATCATTTTGTCGAAGCGATGCGGCCTCCGTACTACAAGCTGTATTCTGACATTGGAGCCTGCTCCGGCTGGCTTTCAGAGGAAAAACGTCATAAGGGCTAAGGCCCTTTCTTTTTTCGCATCAAAAACAGACCTCCTAATGAATAAAACCAGACGAAAGTCTGTTGAGGAGGTATTTTTCATGAAGGCGTATTTTACTGCGAAAGAAAGGGGCTACAAGGATAACCGGTTCGAGCAGAAGGGAGTAGAATTACAAATGGACGCTAATTCCTGGTGGCAAGCAAAGCGCAGCTATAATTACAGCTGCATGCTATGCTGCACCATGGGAGTCGGCGCCGTGCAATGCGCTCACTGCCCGATCAGAGAGGCCATGCTGACCAATGCAGTTATATTCCGGAAACGGATGCCTCGACAGGAATTGGAGTGGGTTGAGAAAGAGCGGGAGCTGCGGTAACGCGGCCCCTCTTTTTTCGCAAAATCTACAAAGCGCATAGTGAAAGATATTGGATGACTATGTTGCCTAAGTCTGCTTGATATGGAGCATAGCTACAAACAGGGATCGGACTGTGAAAACGGACGTAATACGTGTTGGTGGACTAATCCAACCCAATGACTTTTCAACGGAATAAGCACCCGTTGAACAACTAAAGTTGCACACATGATATTTTTTCTCCTTGTCCGCATTTATGGCATGGCCTATAATGAGGGCGCGGAAAGCCGCGTCCTGGAAGGAGGATGCGAAAGGAGAACCAGCGAATGGAGCAACTTCATATTGGTAAGGTAACGGCAAGTTCGGCGATCATGCAGGAGATCGAGGAAACAGAAGATTTCCAGACGTTCTGCATGGGATGCGTTCGCCGGCACAGAAACGGCGATTGGGGCAACATTTCCAAAGAGGATTGGATTGCCAACAACCGCGCGGCACGGAAAGGCGGAATCATCCGCAGCGAGTACGTGATTCCTGAGATCTTCTGTCTCGGGTACGCGGACAGAATTACGGTTACTACGAACGAGGATCGAACCGAAACGGAAATCGATTTTCTCGAAACTGATATTTAATAATACTTAATTCCAGGGCGTGGAGCAATCTGCGCCCTCTTTTATTTTTGGCAACTTTTACACGGCCGATGATGAGGAGGTGACAAAATGAAGGGCTACTATGAAGGGTACTCATATGTCGGGTTTATGCCTGACGGGAGCGAAAGACGTTTTGCCACGGAAAACGAATACAGGGAGGCGTTCGCTGAAGAAGCGGCGTCTCTCAATTTTTAGAGAGAGGTACGACAATGATTATGGATAAAGAAATAGCATCAATTATGTTTATGCCTGTTTGTACAAAATGCTGGAAGATTATTTGGCAAGAAATAGACGCACAAGAAAGGATGGGTTCAATGCATAATATTTCGCCATATGAGTGTCCAAATTGCGGAGCATTGTTCGATAATATAACAATTCCAACTAAATTACCGTTTGATCCATATGATTATAAGTATTCGCAACAAAAACAAGACTCATAGTGACGAAATAAAAAAGAGGAGGAATGCTTATGGTTAGCGTTCTTGTCGGACTTGGCGTAATTGTGCTGGGCGGATTCGGCGTGCGCTATGGCGTAGCTGCCATTATCGCCGGAATTACGGCCATCATGGTTGGCCTGGGGCTCAAGAAGGACTGAAAGGTCCTTCTCTTTTTTCTGTCATTTATATTTTAAGGAGGTACGGCAAAATGGATGAAACAACAGTTCTGTTCAGGTGTTTATGGTGTGGATGGAAAGGGACCAGCGACGACATGAATATGAACGAACATGATGAACCGGCATATTGCCCTGAGTGTGGCCACGGTTCATTTGATATTCGCGAAAAGAAAGGAGAATGATTATGGGTTGCAGGACATACGGCGAACTTTGTGCGGAGTGTTTGACTTCAAGCTCAGCAGAAAAACTGATTATGATGTATAGTGAAATATTACGTCTCATCGAAAACTGCGGATACATCACTATATGCGACATAGCGGCTATGGCTGGAAAAGGAGTTACGGAAAACTGGAAGTATGCATCAACGCATGGCTGGAATCGGTTTGATGTCAGTAATTTCGAAGTTAAATATTGTAAGGATGGAAATCGGTGGAAGTGGCATATATTCCTCGGAAACCCCAGAACGCTAACAGATTCAAAAAGGAATCAGCCTGCTTGTAAAAAGTATATAGTTTTGCTGTCTCATAAAAAGCCGATTCCTCCTGAGGATGAGTGGGACGTGGCTCTGGACCGAATCCGGCTTTATGTAAATGCGGAGAACACAAAAGCTGCAAGGGAAATGGCTGTTGAAGCTATGGAAGCCCATCATCTTTACTGCAAAGTGGTTTATATTCGTAAATTGAAAGGAGAAACAAAATGAATTGCAAAGAATGCGGAGCCAGTCTGGATTTTATTCAAAGCTCACGAGTGCTAATCAAGCAGGATCCTGAAAAGGAAGGCCTCATCGAACTGAGAAAAGACGTGGCCGATATTTCTCTTGGCAAAAAACTATATAGTCAGGTCCGAATCCGTGTTGGCAATGCGCGGGCTTACCTGAAAGGCATGGCAGTATATTCGGACAATATTCCAGAAGGGTATGATGTCGTCTTTTATATTGGTCAGGAATTCGGAGAAAACGGCAAAATTCGTGGTTGGGGTATTGATATTGACAAGGAATTCGAAAAACCAATAACAATTATCGAACCAGATGCGGCCTGGGACGGATGGAAGAATGGTCTTCCACTTAAAAAGAAAGGATCGGCGCATGGAATAGGAGTATAACGAATGACGTGTGAAGAATGCCGCTGGAAAACGGAGTGTGGCGAATGCCCGTGGGATTATCAATACAAAGACACGGACTATGCAGAAGATTGTATTGATTTTCGCTATATCAAGTTTCAAGAAACGGCTTTCAATGAGAGTTAAAGAGGACATTATCGCAGGAAAAACAGGCATCTTAATGAAGAACCCAAAATAAAAAGGAGGGATATTTGTGAAACAGGAAAGCAAATTTATGATCGGGCTGAAAAGAGTGGCCATGAAAGTGGGAGATGTCCTGGCGCCAATTGCAGTCGGCATTATTCCAGGACTCATTCTAGGGGGATCTTTTATTGCTATCAGAGATAACAAGCGGGTGAATAACCTAGAGAAATGGGTCCACGAACATGTGCGGGAAAGCAACAATAACGTGGCTGTACTAAACAGAGACATTGACAACGTAAACGATTTCATGGACAAAACGGACAACCGGATCGACGAGCTGACCAGACAAAACAACATTCTACTAGAAAAGGCTCTTCAGGTGACAGAGGGAAAGGCTTCGTAAGAAGCCACCCTCTTATTTTTTACATGGCCAAACAACACAAAGTGAGATGAGGTGAGAACATGGCCAAGATACTCAAAAAAGGATTTGTAATACCGTTTGATTGCGGAATATGCGGATGTTCTTTTGCAGTCGGTGTTGGTCTGTTGAAACCGAATGATGGAAATTTTTACTATTATTGTCCGACCTGTGGAAATGAATGCCATACAGATGTTTCAAAAATCCCGGCAGAATACCACGAAGCAGTTGAAATTGCTGTAAAAAGATCAAAGAACGCTGGCACTTAAAGGAGCGGTACGATGCAACATTGTAAGAAAAAAGAACGGATTAAAGTATATGTCTGTGATCCGGCGAAGAACACGTCATGCACTAAAGAAGGGTGCAAGATTTATAATGTTTGTCGATGTACAACAAAGAAAGAATTCGCCAAAACTGATGAAAGTAACAAACCAATCGTTGCTAAACGATCCGATATGATGGGGCCTTAAAGCTATCTCGTCAAGAGTGTACGAAAGGAGATAAGAACAGTGGGTGAATTTTGGACGGTAGAATTCAGTTTGCTTATGCAGGACGTTATCAAGAGTGATACGCCGAGTGTCGATGGTGAAATGCTTATCCGAGGGAGCAATATTTTCGAAGTGCTCGAAAAAGCAAAAAGACGGCTGTTCGGGTTTGACTACGACAGGGTGATCATCCATGGCGCATGGCGCGGTGTTCCAGGAAAGAAAGGAGTAAAAGAAAATGTATAAATTTCCAGAAGCGAACGGCTTATATAGTCTGTTCAATGAACTTAAAAGTCGCTTTGGATATCGGCTTATTGAGAAAAACGATGAATGCGGATATCTTAAGTTT
>Ga0247610_10007995_pt1 | contig 10802 bp, 9 predicted proteins | sample 174DNAGHGhighgp2_FD_193483 | JGI IMG/M metagenome (GOLD analysis project Ga0247610, IMG submission 193483) | Sheep rumen microbial communities from Palmerston North, Manawatu-Wanganui, New Zealand - 1742 DNA GHGhigh gp2 | ecosystem: Host-associated > Mammals > Digestive system > Stomach > Rumen ... | reverse complement strand
GCACCGTCTGCTGCTCTCTGTGGTAAGCTGTACGACGAGACCGCTAACATGGCACAGGGTGCCGGTGGTAAGAAGTATGGTACTCTCGACGGTGTGAAGGGTGTGAAGAGCGACCTGCTGAAGTCGGAGATTGCTGCCTTGATGGACAATCAGGTGATTCCGATGGTTTACAGCGAGGGACGTGTAATGGCATTCAACAACACCACTCTTTACAATGGTGATCTCGACGCTATGAAGGAGTATCCTATCGTACGCGTATTCGACTGGGTTAAGAAGGTGCTGATGAACTTTGTTCATGAGGTAGCTCTTGAGAACTGGGATCCGTACAACAGCCCGAAGAACCTGAAGGCCAAGATCCAGGAGTTCCTCAACCAGTACAAGGGTTATGGCAACCTGTTCCAGAACTACGAGATTGGCGAGCCTCGTCAGGATCCCGTTACTAAGCAGATTACTTGCGACATTACGCTGACTCCGTTCTATGCTGCCAAGAACTTCGTGATCAAGGTAGCTGCCGACAAGAAGGCTAAGGAAGCCGCAATGGCAAGTGCATAAGAAATCCTTTTTTATCAACAATTAAAAACAAAAAGTTATGGCTAAAACACCAGTAAGTATCGCAATTGACGATTACAAGGAGAGAGAAGTCCTGATGGTGACTTATGAGTTTAATCAGGCTACAGACGTAGAAGGCCAGATGGCCGGTATCCCCCGTGGTGGTAAGATCACCGTTAGGGTAAAGGCTCTGAATGACGGTACTCCCGACCTGTTGGCATGGATGTGCGAGCGCAGTCTGCCGAAGAATGGTACTATTACCTTCTTGGAGACCAAGACTAACAAGGAGATGAAGACCATCAAGTTTACTAACGGCTACTGCGTCAACTTCGAGGAGAAGTGGGAAGACAAGATGGGTCACTTTGAGGAGATTACCATCACCTGCAAGAAGATCGAGTTCGGTAACGTAGTTTATGAGAACGATTGGGCTTAATCTGATCAGGTATTGAAAATTAAGAAATTATAGTAGAACCATTTAATATTTAGATATTATGGCAGAGAATGTAACCCCAGTAGTCCTCGAAATCGATGGCTTCGCACAGAGAGAGGTAATGATGGTTGACTACAAGTTTGATCAGGCTACTGATCGTGAAGGACAGATCGCAGGTATCCCCCGTGGCGGTAAGGTAGACATCCGTGTAAAGGCAATGAACGATGGTAACAACGAACTGATTGCCTGGATGCTTGATCCGACAAGTCCGAAGAACTTCTCAGTGAAGTTCGTGAACACCGTTGACGGCGCAGCTATGAAGGAGCTGAAGGGCACCAACTGCTACTGCATCAACTACGTTGAGAAGTGGGAGGATGGTGAGCAGCATTACGAGGAGATTGAGATCGTATGTCAGAAACTCGAGAACGGTCCTGTAAGCTACGACAATCCTTGGAAGTAAGATCCTTCCAATATACTGATAATCAATTGATTCGGTCTTTTAAGGCCGGGTCAATTGATTTGCCGTGTAAATAAGAACCCCATTAAACTGACTCAACAATATGGCACTAACAGCACGCCTTCAGTTCGGCGATAATGACTCGAAAAACTATTCGGCAGAGTATTTTGTAGCAGACTGCCACTGTCATTTTATGCGTCACCATAATCATTTCCATCCCGATGCAGATGCTCAGTGTGAGCGGGTGGAGTTGATCGTTGTGGCACCAGGCAAGGATAACTTGAATCTCTATGACTGGTACATCAGTGGTAACCCCTTGAGCGGGCGACTCGTATTCGATCTGTCGGATATCAGAGGCGGCGACTTCTTGTCATCGAAAGAGCTGCTCTTCGAGGATGCCTATTGTTTCTTGTTAGCCGAAGATTATCATATCGACAGTTCCAACCGTCGATACCTGAAGATGTCATTTGTGGCAGAGACAATTATTGTGAATGGTGTAGAATATAAGAATCTCTTAAGATAAATCCCCCAACGACTATGGCAATTAATCTATCCAATCATCTAAAGGCGATGATTTATCCTTCTAATATCCTGGCTGAGGATATTTGTAGGATTCCAATGGACAAGTGCTTCACGGTACTCCATTTTAACTATGAGTGCAAGAAGGAACGGAATCAAGCTGGATTCCCGTTCGGGGATACCACCTCTACAATTCTTAGTTTCACCATTAAGTTGATGAATCCTGAGGATGGTAAGCTCTTTTATCAGCAGATGCAAATGAATGAGCCGGGGGATTATACGTTTTTGTTTAATGCCGAGCTGCAGAACCGTCAGGTAGTTACTGACTCTGAGGATGCAATGGTGGTTTGCGGATATGTTGTCGATGTAGAGGATGACTACTCCTCTACGCCTTCAGTTGACGGCAGTACGGAACAGATGCAGATTCACGTAAAACTGCTTGTTGCCAACATCACCTATATTGGTACGAACGGCAACCGTTATGTTGAGATTTCAAGAAAAATATTATAAAACTGTAAATATATGGCAACCTATAAACTGACAGTTGGCGACGTCGCAGATATTCAGCTGAATGTAACTAGTGATAGTGTAACGACTAAGTTCTCAAGCACAGGAAGCTCTGAATTCTATGTGTCGATGCTGAGCCTTACATATACAAAGAAGATATTTGCTCCAAGTGAGATACATACAGTACTCAGTATAACAGCAAAGACTTCTGGTACGACGTCTTTTCCAGCATTTAGTGATTTGCATAAGGTTTTCTCAAAGAAGATAGTGACGCTGAAAGATGATGATACGACTGTAGCAGAGAACTTCTTTGTGTATAAGATGAAACCCAGTCATGGTAAGGTTTCCAGTTCTTCTGCTGCTATGAAAGTGGAGCTTTTTATCTTTAGTCTCGATAAGCTGCTGACCATTGATAAATATTGTAATGCTTTTACGGCCAAGAAACTGGGAGGAGAGATATTTAAAGGCGAACTCAATAAGTTTATACTAGAAGGTACAACGATTGATGGCTCAGTGAACCTTCAGTTTTTGAACTATACCAGTCAGGTGGAGAAGGATGACAAAGGTAATGAAAAGACAGTAGAAATCAGACAGCCTTATTTGGTTCAATATAATGAGAGTTTCTACGATTTTCTGGCCCGCAGTGCCAGTCGTTGTGGTGAGATGCTCTATTTCGAGGGTGGAAAACTTCATCTGGGTATGTCTGCAAATCTGGATACGGCATCCACTGATCAGACTACTGTAGCAGAGAGCGTGGATTATGAAGACAGTGTAGAAGAAGTTCTTCAAGTAGGCGATCGTCATTATAATTACTTTAATCATACGGATAAAGATGACAATCGCTATGTAGATTCTGCTTTTCAGCTGTTAGGTGCATTTGATACAACAAAGGACGAAAATCCTAAAACGGAGAAGCAGGAAGGAAAAAACAAGGATGATATAGTGAATAAGATCACAACAACAAAAACTACCTATTTCAAAAAAGGAACGGAGACTGAGGTTGTTGTGACTGATCTCTATACTACAAGCGATAATTCCCCAGAAAACCAGTTGGCAGGTGAGCCAAAGCAAAAGGTTTCTACGCTTACGTTAACGGAAAATGGGAAAACTGAATATCTCCTTTCGGTAACGAAGACAGTCAAATATTCGTATGTGAAGGATGATAAAGGAAATTATAAGAAGGAAGGCAAGAAGTTCGTTTATTCTACAAAAACTGATTCGAATGTAGATGGAGATACTTTTCCTGGTATTTACAATCAGCCAGAGCCAAATGATGCCCTTTTTGAGGAGTTAGAGAAAAACGGCTATACGTCGGCTGATAAAGAGTGGGAATGGTGGAGAACTCTTCTTTTCCGTGATATCTTCTTGAATCTGATGGACAGCACGACCCTTTACGATTTTGTTGCTGATGCCATTGAAGCAAGAGCAACATCTTGGGCTCATGCTATTTCTGACGCTTCTGGAAAGAATGATGAGAATAATGAAAAGAACCTGACAATGGATTCAAACGAAAATCCTGATCAGGTTCAGGATAATAAGTATAACCTATTCTCTACCGTGGGGGGTGCAAGGAAAGAAGATAAAGACCTGACTGTCAATAAATATAAGTCTAATGACGTTGCGTCTCTGTTGATGTCGGCTTTCTATACCAAGATAAGAGAAAAGGCACGAGAGGTGAGTGAGGTTCTTGTAAGGTTGGATTATGGAGCAAACGATAAGGGATTGTGTTTAGGTGATGTTGTCAAGGTGGGTAGTGGCAAAGACGACTTTTATATTGTTACAAAAGTAGAGCTGAATGATAATGGTCACTATATAGTTGAAGCAATCCCTTCTTTCTATAAGACTGTCTCTTCTGTAACTAATAGTGACAAAAGTGTAACTTACACCATCAGTTCATTTATCCCATGCCCGCCATTGTTGCCCGATATTCCGCCAGTTAGGACATCAGAGGCTCAAGTGGCGTTTGTGGAGAACAATCTCGACCCGAATAAACTCGGTCGTGTACGAGTTAGATACCCTTGGCAGACAGCCAATGGTGACTGCTCTCCCTGGGTGCGTATGGCAACACCTTTTGCTACAAATGGCGGTGGAGTAACTTTCAAGCCTGCGGAAGGAGACGAGGTGTTGCTGAACTATGAAGATGGTAATATAGAGCGTCCTTATATTGTGGGTTCTTTGCAATCGAAATATACTACAAGTTTCTGGGGTGGACTCGATGATCGTGTCATTCAGTCGAAAAACGGTCATGCGATTAAGTTTGAGGATAAGAATTCTGGTGTTGACTTCTTCTTGGGCTGGTTCCCGTTATTTTCTATTGTCAAAAGTTATATCCCGAATGCCGATTGGCTCGACTTTCAGGAATTGAACGACCTTACAGGTGGCATCAGCATCAAGGATCGCTATGGCTTGTATGCCATTGATATGTCATCGGATGGAAGAGCTGTTGACATCAAGTCACCATTGGGAAACATAAATTTGAGTGCCTTTACAGGCATCACTATTTCTGCACCCAATGGTAATATAGATATTAAAGGTAAGAATGTGTCGATATCTGCTAGCAATAAATTGTTGTTAGAATCGGGATCAGCTGTCAGCGATCGTTGGCTCTTTGAGAAAGGTAAAAGCGCTATGGAGCGAGTTGACAGTGTGGCTACCGACCTCTTAGGAAGAACAGTAGGTAAGTTGATTGACTTGACGTTTATCCGTACTATGATAGAGGTGTTTACTCGTCCGGTTGACGGTACGCTAAAGATTCGTTCGAATACCTATCTGCTGATTGAAGCAGGTCAGGGTTCTGCTCAGGTACCTCGTAATGAGCTTGTAAAACCAGACAGCGGTTTGAATAGCGGACTAACCTTTGGTAGTTCTTACGATTCCCAAACTCCTTTATTGGGTAAGCTTACAAAGGGAATTGATGCTCTTACTGCCAAAGCAGAAGATATTTGCAAAGGTATCAAAGATGCTTATAAGAAGGTTAAGGAGGCGAAAACTTCATATGAGAACTCTTCAATTGATGGTCATACCGTTTATGATGAAGTACCAAATTTAAAATTTGGTGACATCACGGCTATTGTGGATAAGGTTTTCCAAAATAAGGGAAATAATCCATTTAAAATAGAAGATCTAATTAAAGAGGAAGATTTTGGCTTTGATCAAAATGATCTTTTCAAGTTTAAAATCTTGGACGAAAAAGACAGGAATAAAGTCGTGAAAGAAGCTCCTACTGAACCTAAACGTGAAAATTACAAGTCGGATGATGGTCAGAAGAAATACGATGCTGATCATGATAAATGGAAAAAAGCGGCCGATCAATATAATGATGATCTGACTCGTGATAGAACTGTTCTTATTCCAGAAAGAGAAAAGTTCGTGGGTTTAGCTCATGATCTTGGTAGTGCGTTGAAAGAATTATTTGACGCTACAGCAAGGTGGAGCGCATTTGATTTTGATGGTAATCAACAGACAGATGCATATTACTCTCCCAGTTTGATGGCAACGGTTAAAGGCAAGGATATCTTTACTAATTTTATTAGTAATGTAAATGGTGGAACTGTTGATATGAACGTAAAATTCGATAGTGATTATCAAAAGGAACTTACTAAACTCAAACGTAATTTAGTTTTTGAACTGCTTAAGGAAGCAAGTACCGCTGCTAATTATAAGGATATGTTCACATTTGATCAGAGCAAAAAGCCAAATGATTTGAGCGATGATAGTTCTTGGAAGGATTTTGCCCTTACTGTCGAGGCTCCAGAATCAGCATTAGGATTTGGAGACACTCTGAAAAATTCCGTGAAGAATTATTTTAAAAAAGAAGGTAACAAATGGAAAGAGACTTTATCCACAAATCCACTTGATAACAAACAAAAGTGGACGGCTCCTGAAAAGGGTAGAATCCTGCTCTCGGATATGCCAGGACGGACAATTCATTTTGATGCCGACCAGTTGGTGACGGATCATAATTGTGGTGATGTAACAACGGCTCATCCTATGGCATTACAACGTAAGGTGAATTCAGTGAAATAAACGATGTGACTATGGATACAGTATTTAGTGATTGGAAACAGGCGCTTCAGGACCTTCAGAATTGTGTGGAGAAGGATCTGGAAGAGATACGTAAGCAGAAGGCTGAGGTGCAACAGATCAAGATAGATATCTTCAACCGTCTGGCTGAAGGTAAGTATTTCCGCGACGACAAGCGCATCGTGATTTCCGCACCTGAGATTATTATTGGCGATGTGGATAAGAGTGGTACCCTCTGGGGCGATGGCGGTGCTGTGGTTGTGAGAGGTGGCCATGTGGACATTGAGGGAACAGGCAAAACCGGCAATGTTAACACCCGAGCTCCTTTTATCTCACAGATAGCAGTTGACCCAGGTCCTGATGGCATTGAGGAAGTGGTATATCCCCATTCTCAGATTGTTAATCAGGCTCGAAACATTGTGCTGCAGAGCAACAACTCCAATGATTATTTCTCACAGTCGCCTACCACAGGTGGTGTAGGTGTGCGTATTCATGCTGACGATAGTATTGAGATCAGTGCTACCCAGTCGGTAGAGAAACGAGGCGATGTAATTTCCGATGAGCTTAGTGTGCTGAAGAGTGCTAAGTCGGATCTAAACACCGAGGCCTCGAATAAGATGAAGCAAGTGAACAGTATCATTTCCGATGTAGAGGATATTCTGAGTTCGAGTGACGATCAGGCTGAGGATGAACTCAATATCAGATCGAACATTGTAGACCTGGTAGAACTCCAAAATAAATACGATGGTATGATTCCTGCTCTTTATAATGCTGTGACCAATTGTATCGATACCCTTTCGCGTTTGGCTGAAACAAATAGGCGTATCACCGCTCTGGAGGCAGAACAGGATGAGGTGAATGATGCTAAATCTGACTTTACAGATAAATCGACAGGTGCCCGCTTGACAGTGAATGCAGAGCAGATGATATTCTCTTCTGTAGATGGCGATGGCAATATCCGAACCAATAATGAATCTGCCATCCACATGCAGGCTCGCAATATGAGCGTTAATACCCTTAAGGAAGATGGCACGCTGATTGAAGATAGTGGCGTTTCGTTCAGAACTGAGTCGTTGTCCATCTCTACAACCAATACGGAGATGACCGATGAAACTAACGGCAGTATCACTACGGGAGGCTCCGTTTGGATTAACACTAAAGATTTTGGTGTATCGGCGGTTGACTACGATATTAAGGATGGAGAACTTGAAATGAAAGAGCAGACTGTTGATAGCAGTATTTCTCTGTCAGCAGAGAATATGCGATTATCCTCACAAGATAAGGATGGTAATACGACCGGACAGCTTTCTGTGAATGTTGCCGACACAAAGTTCAGCTCTACCGATGCGGATAAGAACACAACAGGCACCTTCAACGTGCAGGCTGAGAAGATGGCTCTCTCATCCACCGACAAGGATAAGAACGCTACAGGACAGTTTACCCTCGTAACAGAACTGGCTAGTGTAGCTGCTATCGATAAGGACGGTAAGGCTATGGGACAGATTAGTCTCGATGCGAAGGATGTATATGTAAAGGCTACCGATGTGGATGCAGAGAAACTGACCGATAAGAATATGGCTGAAGGTAGCAGCTTGACGCTGTTGGCCGAGAAGATGTATATTGGACGTTCCGACCAAGATAATCTGGCGAAGGAACTGCAGGTATCTGCCGAGAAAACCGGTATCTATGGTAAGACAACGGCTGAGGTTCAGCAGGGTAAGGCAAAGGCTGTGGTACAACTCGATGGCGGCAATGTGGCCATTAGCGGTTCGAAGGCTGAGTTCTATGGCAATAACACCATCAACGGCAAGAGCGACTTCAAGGCGGATGTGACGATGACGAAGGCTACCGCCGACAATCTTGAGGCGAAGAAATCGTTTAAGAGTAAGAACATCAGCGACGGAATGGCTGTACCTGGTGCTTCCTCTTCGGCCAGTCTCAGTGCGAAACTGAAGGAGGCTGACGCACCAAAGGCAAAGGATGTAGAACTGCCTAAGGATGAGGAAGAAGGCGAAGGTGAAGGTGGAAATGAATAATCTTTAGTGGAAATTGAAATATGAGAAGAAGTATAGAAACCCTAATTGATGAGATGAAGACCAAGATGAGCGGTTACGTCGTCTTGCTACAATATCGTTATATGAACCTCTGTGTGAAGGCAGAAGCAGCTGCTCTTTTGTCAATCACCGTTATTGACGAAGAAGGTGAGGAAAAAGACTTAGAGGCTGTTGCATCCGCAGCGTTAGGCAATGAGTATCAGTTTGAAATCTATCCTAACGACAAGAAGATGACCTATGCTATTAGCAGAGGTATTAAGGAGGCTCATCCGGAGTTTAAGATTGATATCAGAACGGAAGATGATGGAAACGCTTCTGAAGAAGATGATGATCAGGAGAAGGTGATTGTGTGCACGATGCCCGAGGTGAACAAAGATCGTCATGATACGCTAATGGATGGTGTGGGTACGCTCTATGACCAGTGTAAGGCGAAACTCGATGCCAATCACGCTATCTATAAGGCCCGACTGACAACCAAGTTAGTAGGCAGTTCAGAAGAAGATACCAAGGAGGCTGAGGATAAATTGGAAGAGGTTTACAGCAAGCACGACGAGATAGCACAGCAATACAAGGAAAACAAGGAAAAGGAGATAGAAGAAGCCTACCAGCGCTATCTGGATGAACAGACGGCTAAGCAGAATGAGGAGGATGAGAAGGCTGCTGCGCGTGGAGTGAATGCTGGTCGGAAGTTCCGTATCGATCAGGAAGAGGAGTAATATGTGAAACTTAAAAGAAGTAATGAAGAAAGGGATATTATGTTTCCTAATGGCCTGTATGGCCGGACTGGCTGAAGCCCAGTACATACCAGCATTCCGGACTGACACCGTAGAGGTGAAGGATGCCGGCAAAGAGTACTGGAGCGAGAAGAACACCTTCAAGCATCTGGAGGTGTCGGTTACGCTGGGTACTACTGGTGTGGGTATCGATGTCGCTGCCCCCATTTGTGAGTACTTTCAGGTCAGACTGGGCTATGATTATATGCCACCTTTCAAGTTGAAGTTCGATATGCCGCTAGCTGGTAACGGAGAGGCGGCCCGTCAGTATGACGAAAATGGCAATCGCAAGGTAACGTACTTTAATAAGATAGAAAAATATATCTATGATAATAGTGGTTATGAGATAGACGATCACATTCAGATGGAGGGTAAGTTGACAATGAACAATCTGAAACTGCTCTTCGATATCTATCCTTTGGCATACAACAAACACTTGCATGTGACGGCAGGTATCTACTGGGGGCCGAGTCAGTTTGCAAAGGCTGTGAAGGGTAGTGGGGCAGATGTGACGCTGAGCTATATGCAGAACTACAATAGCCAGTATGAGTCAGCATCTGCCGATGACGAAATCAAAAAATACGGTCGTCTGGATCTTTATCCTGGTGATTATGACCACGACTTCGTGACGAATGGTACGAGGCACAAAAAGGGTGAAGCCTATCTGTTGCAGCCTTCGGATAACGGAGATGTCACAATTCAGGCTAAGTCATGGTCATTGAAGCCTTATCTGGGCATAGGATATACAGGTCGTCTCATCAAGAGTCGCGATGATTGGAAAGTCTCTGCAGAGTTGGGTGCTCTCATATGGGGAGGCACACCTGAGCAAGTTACTAATGATGGCACTGACCTCTCGCAGAAGGTAACAAACATAAAGGGTAGCATGGGTACAACCGTCGACGCTGTGAAGTTCCTGAAGGTCTACCCCGTACTGAGTGTAAGATTTGCAAAGACGTTGTTTTAAATTATAAATAAAAAGGTATATGGGAAATTTTGTATGTCAGGGAGCAATGCTCCAGTGTTCATTTGGTATGGCGCCATCGACGCTGAACGTCATCGTGCCCCTTCGTCCCAAGTGTGGCAATATGCTGATGGCCAACATTATGGATAACGTTCCGATGGTCAACATCATGCCATTCGGTATGTGTCAGTCGATGGCTAATCCGACGGTGGCTTCTGCTACGTCAGCAGCCATGGGTGTGCTCACGCCGATGCCTTGCATTCCAGTGATTGCAGCCCCTTGGACGCCTGGTGGTCAGGTCAAGGTGATGAATATGCCCGCACTTATCAACAATGCCAAGTGCATGTGTAACTGGGGCGGTCAGATCTCGGTCACAAATGCCAGCGGCAGTATGTCGGTAACAGGAAAGTGAAACGGTGGCTGTCGATAGTAGGGCTGCTGGGGCTGGCGCTGACTATCAGTGCGCAGCAGATGCGTGTGGAGCGGTTCGCCAAGCAGAAAAAGGGACCGTTCAACATGAAGCATGTAA
>Ga0247610_10007994_pt1 | contig 10803 bp, 9 predicted proteins | sample 174DNAGHGhighgp2_FD_193483 | JGI IMG/M metagenome (GOLD analysis project Ga0247610, IMG submission 193483) | Sheep rumen microbial communities from Palmerston North, Manawatu-Wanganui, New Zealand - 1742 DNA GHGhigh gp2 | ecosystem: Host-associated > Mammals > Digestive system > Stomach > Rumen ... | reverse complement strand
GAGGTGCTGCCAGAACTTCAACTGCTCTTCCCGCAGGTCACATCGTTGAGCATGGCAAGAGGCTCAGTGGCAAGTCGCGCGGATTCCACCGTCACAAAGGCCGAAGAGCACATCGCCGTCGTTTGTCTTGAACAGCCTTTGCAGAAGGAAAACTTCACGCTCATGCAGGATTGGCTTCGGCAACGGACACAATATCCCGACCTTCGTATCGTCATCGGGCAGTAGCCGTTTTTCAACGCACCGTGCCGCGATGTCAAACGCACCGTGCCGCGATTGCCGACACACCGTGCCGCGATTGCCGACACAGCGTGCCGCGTTTACAAAGACAGCGTGCCTCGTTTTTGGACGAGACACGCTGACACTTTTATCACGAAACGGAAAGGGCTTTATTTCAGCACTTTTTTCCCGTTCACAATGTAAATACCCCTTGGCAAATGTCCATTCTTCCATTCGTCGTTTGCTATTCTGCGACCGCTCAAGTCATAGACAACGCCATCGCCTTCAACGCTGGACATTGTATTCCGAATAGAAGTCGGGTCTTCATAGAAAGACGGTGCGGGAAGCACGATGCTCGGCAGCCGCTCTTCCTGGGACAGTGTGGTCGTGAAGTAGGAGGTGAGGGCGGTCAACGCCGTGGTTGTCGTGACATACTCAAAGGCTGTTCCGTCGGCATTCAGCACATAGCAGTCTTTGTATTTGGAGGTTAGCGTGAAGCCATGGAACTTATATTCGGGCGATGTGACGACCATCTTGCTGGAACCCGTCTTGAAGAAGGGAACACCTAGCGAGCGAAAGACGACGGAACGTCCGGCCATGCTCTCGTCGCCCGCAATGATGTAGGGCGTCTCTGCACGAAGCTCTTTGACCGGCGCAAAGATGACGTTGCCATAATCGCCCTGAGCAGCGTACTCGTATATCAGGAAGTGGTTGAGAGAGTCGTCGAGAGAGACATACTCATCGTCCACGAAGATGGAATCGGCTCTGAACGGCAGGGTGAAGGCGTGCCAGCCAGTGCCGGCTTCTGTCTCGGGGAATGTGAAGGTGAAGGATGCGGTGTCGGCCTCGAAGTTTACGGGAACGTAGTATGCCTTATCGTTAACCAGTGCGATGCGACTTGCATGGCTGCCGCTCACCACATTGCAAGTGTCGAGGCTGCTTGGCACCTCCATTTCGGGGGCAAAGGCATAGATGGTGTTGGGGTTCTTGCTAGGCATAATGCGGTTGATCTTGCCGCAGTCGGCATAAAGGCCGCAGATGGCTGATGCCATTGTCATAGAAGAGCGGTATGCCATGCCGGCGATGGTGCCGTCATTCTTCCAAGTCAGCACGCCAGACTTTATCTCCCACCTGTGATCCCAGATGCCGCCGCCGGTCAGCGTTCCGTCTTGGCTGGAGTACATGGCCTTCATGCGGTAATAATAACCCGTGTTGAGATTCTCGAATGTAAATTCGATGTTAGTGGTCCTTCCTGCAGGAATATCTACATAATATGTATGGCTTGAACCGCTGTATGCCGTGTTGCTCCCTTTCTCCTGACTCCATATCTGCAGGCGGACGCCTCCGTGGTAATCCACCTTGGCATTGTTCTTGACGGTGGCCTTGCCCACAAGACGGTTTCCGTATGCGATTTCGCCGCTGCCATTTGAAATGGTGTAGGAGGTGATGGCAAGGTTGGCTTTGACGGCCTCTGCCTCTGTAACGACCTCCATCGTCCCCTGCCCCATCACGTTGCTTCCTTTGTCGTCAGTGCAGAACCAAAGGTGGTAAGTGCCTGTCTCTTCCGGCTTGAAGAAATATGAGACATCGGTTGTCTCGCCCGAGCGGACGGCAACCATCGACTTGCTTTCCGTATAGACCTTTGTGTTCGTCTTGCTTGCAAAGAGATAAACCGTCTTGAAGTATTCGGCTCCGTTGTTGCGGAACGTCACCTTCACCTCTTGGTTTTGTCCTACGATGCGAGTGCCGGGGAAAACGATGGTGTCGATGCAGATGTCTTCATACGTGGGGGTGTTAAAGTGAAGGTCAAGTGCGCCGAGGCTGTCAACCACTGCCTCGATGTATTGGTTCTGCATATCAAATTTCGTATGCCATACATCGCTCTTCGTTGACTTGCTCGCCGGTGACAGCCTGTATGTTCCTTCAGGCAGTTTGTTCTTGATGGCGAAAGTCTTTACCACGGAGTTTTCCTTGGTTACGCTGTTTGTCTGTGCGTTTCCGACAAGTTCGAGCGAACCGTCCTCGCCAAGCATTACGATGCCGGTGTGGAATCTGCCGCTTGACCCTGTCTTGTTCGTGAAGTTGGCCTTAATGCTTGTATTGCTCACGATCGACACTTCGCTAATGGAGAGATATGGCTCTTCCTGGGGATTGTCGGGAGTACGAAGGCTGAAGAGGGCGCCTTGGCTCATGCTGTAGCCGTCGCTGCTGCTGCTTGCACCGATGCCGCTGTTGTCTCCAGGATTGAGAATGCTGACGAGGAACCAGCCGTTGCTTCCGCCTCCCCAGCCCCAGTTGACGTGGAAGAGGTTGTCGCCGTCGAAGCCGTCGAGCACGAAGGCATGTCCGCCGCCAGAGGAATGTCCTGCATAGAGGACAGGATAGCCAAGTTCTATCTCGTGGTAGAGCATATCGAACCATTCGTCGATGGAATAACTTCCGCGTCCTCCCCAATAGGCGCTCGCGCTGTAGCCAAAGTTGGTGACAAAGAAGTCGCGTGCCCGTGAAGTGACAGCGCCGGAGGATGCTCCCCAGCCCATCTTGACACCCTGGCCGCACATCAGCATCAGTTTGGCGACAGCGGAGTCCTGGGCATTGGCATTCTCTTCGCCGTGCCAGGAATATGTGTCGCGCATGTTCTCCCAGTCAATCTTTGTGCCGCGTGGAATGGCCGGTGCTTCGATAGTCTTCTCTGTACCGTCGTCCAGAGTGAAGGTTTTGCTATGGGCAGCGATGGCGGCTTTGGTCTTTTCGGGGAATTTGTAGTAGTTCACGACCTGTGCCATTGCCGTTGCCGAACAGCCTGTGGCGGAATATGCGCGTGAGCCGTCGCCCTTGTAATACTTCGGACACAAGATGTTGTAAGGACTCCCCTGGTTCCAGCGTGAAGTGAGCAGCTCGGGAACGCTGTGCTTCGTGCCGCGTACCTTGTTGCGTTTATTGAGCAGGGGCGAGGTGGGGTCAATGTCGTTGTCAACGATGAACTTAATCTGGTCGGCATAGAGCTGAAGCCATGAACGCATGTTCTCGGGAATGTTTTCGGGGTCGAATGAACCCTGATCGACGTATCCGAGGACCGGCTCTGTGCGGTCGTCGCCCGAGACAATGACATAGCCGTTGTCGTTCCCGGCATTGAAGACATAGTAATATGATGTCTGGTTGTTCTCTTCTCCCTCTGATGCGTTGGAAGAGGCCTTGGCCTTGAAGGGCCTTTGGGCAGTGTTGATGGGTTTGCCTTTCGCAAGCATATAGGTCTGGGCCGTGTAGAGTGCAGCCTGCTTGCTGACGGGCTCTGCCGATGCCAAGGATACAAGGCAGAGCGTTAGGAGGGATAAGGTAAATCTCTTCATAATGTTATTAGTTCGTTCGTGGGTTCTTATTATGGAGTTAGTACTTCTTTTCTTCACTTTTCCGAAAAGCCCAGACTTGCTCTCCTTTGAAGGTCTTTATGTGGAGTGCGATGGAGTCACCGGCGGGAACCGTCTCAAGCTTGTCCGTGGAGATGCTTGCATAGACGGTTTGGGTGTAGGACAGCGGGTCGCCGTTCTGCCGGTGATGAAGGGTGAGGTGCGTGGTCCTGCCCTTCACTTCGCCGATGCGGTAGCCCCAGTACTGCGTGCCGCCATGCGTGAGCGGCGAGAGTTGCATATTGATGTATCGCCCTGACTGCCAGACGCTGACGGCTCCCGTAGCATCGGGCTCGTAGGCAAGTGCCGTGGAGTCGTGGAGCATGTAGGCTCCCGTGGCATTATGGAGCGTGGCGGTTTGTCCGTCGGGAACAAAGCCGCAAACGGCACGATACTTGACGTTCTTGTCGTAGCCTTCCTGTGGATTGTTGAGGGTATAAGTGCGCTCGTCGTCGGTCGTAAGTTCAACCATCGTCCCCAAGTCATTGGTCCTTATCATGGCGAACTCGGTCACGACGTTGGGATAGAAGTCGTCACCACTATCCTTGCAGGAGAAGAGGAGCAAAAGTCCCGCACACATCCCCCACATTATTAACTTTTCACTTTTCACTTTTCACTTTATTAAGTACTGGATTGGCGTACATCGTGAGGATGCGTTCCCGCAGGAAGGCTTCGTCCTTGTTCTCTATCTGCACCATGTCGATGCGGCTCTGCAGGTAGGTCTCGAAGGTCTTCTTTTCCTCTTCGGTGTACTCCTTCGCATATTCCGACGTGCCGTTGAGCATATCGAGCGCCACATAATTGCCAGGGAAGAGCCGATAGCCGGAATGTATCTTACGGTCGATGCGGCGAGCTATCTCAGAGAAGATTTCCGTCTTGGGCAGTTCCGAGAGTTCGTCGAGCCATGTATTGATGCAGGGAAGGGCTTCGTAGTGGATGCGTCCCTTCTTGCCCATGATGCCGGTCTTCATGTTGTCGAGGTCGTCCTGCTTGCTCTTCTTGAAGCTCGGATTGTCGCGTTTCTGCTGGAATTCCTGCGCCTTGAGGTAGTCGCAGGGGTCGTACTCGTAGCTGATGCTGAGCGGCACGAGGTTGAGTTCCTTGAGGCGGTCGATGATGCTGCCCTCGCCGGCCATTGCAAACATCTTGAGCAGGGACTCCTGCGTCTGGTCGCTGCTGTCCTTGGCCCGTCCCTCGCGTTGCGCTATCCAGATGTTCTCGTGCTTCTCCTGAATGGCGTAGTGCATGTAGCGGCTCATCCTTTGGCTGCTCTCCAAAAGCTCCCGAGGGCTGAGGCCTCGCTTCACCGTGAAGGCTTTGTTGAGCTTGACGAGCGTCTTAATCCACGGATAGATGAGCAGGTTATCGCCAATGGCAATCTCGCAGGTCGTGGGGAATTTGTTCTCGTGCAGCATGAGGTCGAGGATGGCGCTGTCGAGCACGATGTCGCGATGGTTGCTGATGAAGGTGTAGCGCTCCGGCCCTGGCGCAATGCCGCTGTAGGAAAAGCTATATCCCGTGCAGGACTTGCGAAGGATGCGCTTCAGGACAGGCTTGATGAAGCGCAGCTGGAACTGCAAGGGCGTGTTGACGCCGACAAAGGCCAAGCGTATCAAGCCGTTGCGCATCCACTTCGGCATCCACGGCACAAAGCCTTTCAGCATCCGCGAGAACTGCCTGTCGGCAAGCAGGGAATTAAGCGCCTGCTTTACCTCGCCTTCCGCAAAGGGACGAATTTCATCGAATTCACTATTCATAATTCATAATAAGGCTACGCCCTTGTTCAATTCACAACTTATGCTCCTGTTCAATTCACTATTCATCATTCAACACTCATAATTATTCCTTTCGCTCGCCTTTAGGGCGTAGCCTAATTATGAATTATGAATTGAATACAACTTGTCTTCAATGATGTCCGTCATCAAATCCTTGATGTCCAAGCCTGCGGCACGAACCTGTTGGGGAATGAAGCTTGTGCCTGTCATGCCTGGCGTGGTGTTGACTTCGAGGAGGTTAATCTTGTCGCCTGCCGTGATGATGTAGTCGATGCGGATGATGCCGTAGCACCCCAGGATGTCGTAAATCATGGAGGTCAGTTTGCTGACTCTCTCCGCAAGGTGTTCGCTGATGCGGGCAGGCGTTATCTCATCGCTCTCATTGTTGTATTTGGCAGCATAATCGAAGAACTCGTTCTTTGAGACAACCTCTGTGATGGGGAACACGACACTCTTTGTCCTTGTCTTGTAGCAGCCGCAAGTAAGCTCTGTGCCTGCCATGAAAGCCTCCACCATCACGTCTTCGCCTTCCTTCAAGGCGAGGTCGATGGCAGGACGCAGCGCCTCGATGGTCTTTACCTTTGTCGTGCCGAAAGAGGAGCCGCCACGGCAAGGCTTCACGAAGCAAGGCAAGCCGATACGCGAGACAATCTCTTCGTCTGTCACCTCCTTGTCGTGACCTATCTTGACAAGCAGGCTGTCTGCTACCGACACGCCAAAGGCCCGCATGTAGTTGTTGAGCACGAACTTGTCGTAGGTCATTGCCTCGACGAGCACCCCACAAGTTGAGTAAGGCATCCCGATGAGGTCGAAGTAGCCTTGCAGCTCGCCGTTCTCGCCCGGCGCACCATGGATGGTTATGTAAGCGAAGTCAGGGCGAACCTTCTTTCCTTCAACCTCGAAGCTGAAGTCGTCCTTGTTGACTTTAGAGCGACTGCCGTCGGGAAGCAATGCCTCCCACTTGCCGGCATGAATCTCAACCTTATATATTATATAATGTATAGGGTCGATGAACGAGGCGATGCCCTCCGCACTTCGCATACTCACGTCGTGCTCCGAGCTGTCGCCTCCACAAACTATTGCAATTGTCTTCTTCATTATATCATTTACCATTTAACTATTTACCATTTACTTCTTGTGTCAAATACGACGCGTGTCGTTGGCATTAAGCACGCGTGTCGATGGCAATGAGCACGCGTGTCGTTTTTTTTGCCACCCGTGTCATCGTTTTCTCCCCCTCGGGGGAGTTAGAGGAGGTCTGCTTTTTTTCTCCATTTATTCAGTAATGCTTCCATATCCTCGGGCAGTTCCGACGAGAAGAACATTTCTTCTTCCGTTATCGGATGGACAAAGCCAAGTGTCTTTGCGTGGAGTGCCTGCCTGGGGCAAAGCGTCATGCAGTTATGAATGAATGCCTTGTAGGATGCCGTCTGCTCGCCTCGCAGGATTTGACACCCGCCGTAGCGCTCATCGCCGAACAGCGGATGCCCTATGTGCCGCATGTGTGCCCGTATCTGATGGGTGCGACCTGTCTCAAGGTGGCACTCGACGAGCGTCACAGGGCCGAAGCGCTCAAGCACTTTGTAGTGCGTGACGGCAGGCTTCCCCACTTCGCCGTCCATCGGATAGACATCCATTTGCAAGCGATCCTTTGCGTGCCTGCCGATGTTGCCCGTAATGGTGCCCTCGTCGTCGGCAAAAGGTCCCCAAACGAGCGCATTGTATTCGCGTCGGCAAGTATGATAGAAGAACTGCTTCGCCAAGTGTGTCTTGGCATCTGCCGTCTTTGCAATGACGAGCAAGCCGCTTGTGTCCTTGTCGATGCGATGCACCAGTCCCACTGTCGGGTCGTTGGGGTCGAAGCCTTTGTCGTCGCGGAGATGCCATGCAAGGGCATTGACGAGTGTTCCGCTATAGTTGCCGCAACCAGGATGCACCACGAGGCCCGCTGGCTTGTTGATGACGAGAAGGACATCATCCTCATAGACAACATCGAGGGGCAAGTCCTCGGGAATGATTTCCCAATCGCGTTTGGGATGGTCGAGGACAAGCGTGATGATGTCGCCCGCCTTGACCTTGTAGTTACTCTTGACGGGCTTGTCGTTGGCTCGGATGCTTCCTGCTTCGGCTGCCTTCTGTATGCGGTTGCGGCTTGTGCCGGGCATGTGGTCCATGAGGAACTTGTCAACGCGGACGGAGCTCTGTCCTTTGTCCACCTCGATGCGCCAATGCTCATGCTCTTCAGGCAGTTCCTCCAGAAGGTCATCATCGAGCAGTATGTCTTCCTCCTGTTCCGCCATTATAGTTCCTCTTCGTAGCCGTCCTCCACTTCCTCCGTTTCGGTGTCTGTCGAGTCGCCCCATAAGCCGCCGAACAACTCGTCGTCTTCCTGGCTTCGCAAGTCGCTGTTGCCGACGACAAGCACGATAGGCGCATCGGAAGGCACGCGCTCGCCGGTATAAACTTCGCGCCCGTTGACTTTAAGGGCAATCACCCAATCGGCGTCGCCAGGGACGAACTCCATCGGGCCTATCTTGAAGCCGAGCGCCCGCAGACGTGCTTCCGCCTCGCGACGCGAACAGTTGCCGGCGATGTCGGGAATCGTGTTCGTGGGCGACTGCTTCTGGTTGATGGTCAGGTATATTTCCCTGCCCGACTTCACGCAGCTGCCGGCATTAGGCTTCTGCTCCAACACGATGCCGGCCGGCTGCTGGCGGACGTATGCGGAATCCACGACGACCGTCACCAGCTCAAGTTCATCGAGTGCGTACTCGGCATCGTTTATCATCATGCCCTTCACATCGGGTACTTGAACGCTTTCCCCGTGCATGGTGTAGCTTGTCATCCAGAGCCATGCACCAATGCACAGCGCGATGCCGACAAGCACCATTGCTATAATGTTCCAATAGACGACGGGACTTATAAGCTTCTTTCCAAATTCTTTTATTGTCATAGCCTTTAACTTCCTGTTGTGTCAAATTCCCTGCAAATATAGCAATAAAAAAAGAAAAAGAAGTAAAGCCAGCCTTACTTCTTTGTCTTATTTGCCAGAAATGTTACGCAGGTGTCCCGCCTGCGGCAGTTTTCTATGCTTACTTACCGTGCCTTTCGTCTGAAACGGTGAGCTTCTTGCGACCCTTTGCGCGACGGGATGCCAATACGCGACGGCCATTTGCAGTTGTCATTCTCTGACGGAAACCGTGCTTGTTATTGCGGCGACGGTTGTGGGGCTGAAATGTTCTTTTCATATCTTTTATGCTTAATTTTTATGTGTACTTATCGATTCGGGGTGCAAAATTAAGGCTTTTTTTTCATTTACACAAGTATTGGGCAACTTTTTCTTCCCTTATTTTCTTATTTTCTTATTTTCTTCTTACCTTTGCAGCACAATAAACAATCAATAACCACTAAACAATAACCTTTTATGATTAACTCACAGGACATCAAGAAGGGCACCTGCATCCGTATGGACGGCAAGCTCTATTTCTGCATCGACTTCCTTCACCGCAAACCCGGAAAGGGTAACACCATTATGAACGTCACGCTGAAGGACGTTGTGAACGGCGGCGTTATCGAGAAGCGTTTCAACATCGGCGAGCGCCTCGAAGACGTGCGCGTGGAGCGTCGCCCCTACCAGTACCTTTACAAGGACGGTGACGACTTGGTATTTATGAACAACGAGACTTACGAACAGATTACGATTGCTCCCGACCAGGTGAACGGCGTGAAGTTCCTCAAGGAGAGCGAAAACGTGGAGGTTGTCGTTGATGCCAGCACCGAGACAGTGCTCTATGTCGACGTTCCCGTCAAGGTTCATCTGCAGATTGTATGGACAGAGCCGGGCCTGAAGGGCGACACGGCCACCAACACCCTGAAGCCCGCCCGCGTGGAGACAGGCGCAGAGATTCGCGTGCCTCTCTTCATCGAGGAAGGCGAGACAGTGGAGGTTGACAGCCGCGACGGCAGCTACCTCGGCCGCGTGAAGTAAGAAAACGAATATGGCAACGGATAAAGTTGCATATTGGACAGACATTGCTGACTATGACCTTGATACCGCCGAGGCCATGTATCAGACGGGGCGTTGGCTCTATGTCGCATTCATGTGCCATCAGGTTATCGAGAAGATGTTGAAGGCCTACTGGTGCGGCACACGAACAGATGACCCGCCATACACTCATAGTCATAAGCGCTTATCCGACGGTTGTGGGCTTTACGACAGAATGAGTGTCGAGCAGAAGGATTTTCTCAACACTGTCACAAACTTCAACATTGAGTGCCGCTATCCTGAAGATAAGCAGGCTCTCGCCCGAACACTCACTCCTAAGGCTTGCCGGCAGATAATAGACGAAACCAAACAGATGACACAATGGATAAAAGACGAACTCTTAGCCGTAGCGAGGCTCTCGGACTTGTCCGACGCTACAAGCAAGTCATAGCTTCACGTTTCGACCAGGAGCCTCGTGTTATGATGTTTGGCTCCTATAGTAAAGGCTATGCCAACCCAGATAGCGATATTGACGTGGCTGTCATTGTGCCGACCTATGGCGACCGAAAGTTAGAAATCTCCAAGCTTCTTTGGCGCGACGTAGATAAAGTAAGTCTTCTCATTGAGCCTGTCCTTATGGCAGAAGACCGATGGTCGCCCCTCTATGACGACGTGATGCGAACAGGCGTGGCCGTATAATATATAATAATGTAGAGACAACAAGGGCGGGTTCAGAGTATTAAAAGCTTTGAACCCGCCCTTGTTGATGTTGCTTGTTGGTTATTTCACCAGCACTTTCACTGATTTCTCGCCAACCTTCACAATTGCAACGAACCCTGACTGTATAGATGTCCTTATGCTGGTTGCTCCATTAACTGCCACAGCAGAACCTTGTTGCTTCCCATCGATGCTATAGACAGAAACCTCTGTTCCAGCATCCAGACCTTGAACGCTAATGGTGCCACCTTGTGACTGAATAAGTACAGACAAGGCCTTCATTTCAAGCACAGCATCCTCGTCCGTCAGGCCTTCTGCCTCTGGCTGCAGATCAATCCAACAGAGGGTTGCTGTAGCCACATCGCTGTTTGCAATGCCGCCTTTCGTGGCATAAACACTGATTTGATAAGCGACGCAGAGGTCAACTTCGCTGCCCGAACCATACTTGATGTCATCGTCTTTGATGTCGTAGATGAAAGCGACATCCTCTGTTTCGCACTTGAATGTCAGTTTTCCGTTGGCATAGCCGATGGTAGGCGTTGCGCATTTCGTCACTTCTGGTTTTATTGGCACAATTTCCCCGAAGCCGCTCCAAGGTAATGTCGATTTATAAGCTTCGTAAGCAGATGCAGGTACATAAAGTGTTGCACGAGATACGTTAGTATTCCAAAAGATATCACTTTCCACTTCAGGAACACTCTCT
>Ga0247610_10007990_pt1 | contig 10808 bp, 18 predicted proteins | sample 174DNAGHGhighgp2_FD_193483 | JGI IMG/M metagenome (GOLD analysis project Ga0247610, IMG submission 193483) | Sheep rumen microbial communities from Palmerston North, Manawatu-Wanganui, New Zealand - 1742 DNA GHGhigh gp2 | ecosystem: Host-associated > Mammals > Digestive system > Stomach > Rumen... | reverse complement strand
CATATGACCTTAAAAGAGTTCAACAAAACGCAGGGTCGCTGTCCTTTTTGTGGCTCTGATGACTTCGTCTTTGATGTTACAGTCGACGATGAACCCCCAGTTCCAAAGCTGGGGATTGAAATGGATGAACTACGCACAGGCTGCATCGATCATGTGTACACAGAGTGCCAGTGTATGGTGTGCGGCTGCGAGTTCAGACAGCTCTATGAGCTGCGTTATGCAGGTCAGGAGATTGAAACGAAAGGATTAATATGAGAGATCTAATTCTCTTAAGGGGAGCCCCCGGATCCGGAAAAAGCACTTTCGTGAAAGAGCATCACTTAGAGCCGTACACTGTTTCTTCGGATCAGGTGCGGCTTATGTTTTCTGCACCAGAGATTGATGCGCTTACTGGCGAACCTCATATCAGCCAGCGTAACGAAAATGCTGTCTGGGAGTTTATTTACCAGATAGTCGAGCTTCGTATGAAGACCGGGCAATTCATCGTACTGGATGCGCAGAATCTTCATCCTGCGCGTTGGTTGAAGCTGGCTGAAAAGTATCGGTATCGTGTTTATGTCAAGCAGATGGAAGCCACGCTGGAAGAGTGCCTAGCACGCAATGCAAAGCGGCCTGCACTTAACAGAGTTCCTGAGCATGTCATTATGGCATCTAACTGGAAGCTCGATAACAACGAACTGTCCTCTAAAGTTAAACCAGTTACCGAAGAGATCGCCAACGGAGATATTCAGCCCTTTGATGCAAACGGCTATGAGCATGTCTGGATTTGCGGAGATGTGCATGGTTGTTATGCACCGTTGAAAGCCTTCTATGACTATACAGGAGGTTTCCCGGAAAAGGATCTCGTCATCTTTGTCGGTGACTACGTAGATCGTGGAATCCAGAACAAAGAGACTTTGGAGCTGCTCATCGAACAGCGCCATAAAAAGAACGTTGTGTTCCTTGAGGGTAATCATATTTGGGAGACCCTGTTCGCCAATGACAGGGTCGATGAGATCAAGTCCCATGAATTCATGCTCAATACATTGCCGCAGATAGAAACCATCGATAAGAAGCGCCTTCGTGAATGGGCTTCTCGCTGGGGACAGTTCTGTTACTTCACATTCCACGGAAAGACATATCTGGTTACACATGCAGGTATTGGCTATATGCCGGAACACTTGCTTTATGTGCCCACTAAGATGTTCACTCGCGGTGGAGCATATGAAGAAGATGTTGACAGAGCATGGTGCGAGAAAGGCTATGGTCCCAATTTGATTCAGGTGCACGGTCATCGCAACTGGTATCAGTATGCCATCGATGAAACTGAGACCAGCATCAACCTGTGCTCGGCTGTTGAGTTCGGCGAACCTTTGCGTGTTTATGGTGTCACTGCGGAAGATACATATTATCTGACGTTTGATAATCCGGTGCATCGTGCAGGTATGTCATTGCGCAGACGTGCGGATCTACTGGAAGGAAAAGCCACCGCTACGCCGCAGGAAGTTGCTGAACTTCTGGTATACAATCTGCGCATGGCAAAGGGCGTCGAAGAGAAGCAGCTCAAGAACGGCGTTTCAAGCTTCAATTTTTCCAGAGACATCTTCTATTCAATGGCATGGGATGACCTGAATAAGATCGCCCGTGGTCTTTTCGTCGATACCATTCACTGGAAGATCCTTGCCAGAGGTTTTGAGAAATTCTTCCATGCCAATGAGCATAACGGTCTTTTCAACAGCAAGGAATGGCTCAAAGAGAATCTCAAGTTCCCTGTCAAGGCATGGAAGAAATACAACGGTTTCCTGTTTATGACAAGCTGGAATCCGTACACCGACGAGATCTTCTATGCCTCAAAGTCCACGACAGAAGGGCCGCATGTCGATATCGGTAAAAAGGTCTTGCAGGAATACTTCGATAAGAATCCTGCGGATGCCAAGAAGATCATCGACTACATGAAGACGCACGATGTTACAATTCTGTGGGAGATCTGCAGCCACGAAGATCCGCATCCTATCTGGGAGTGGGAGCATGGCGATAAGGCAGTTTGCCTGGCAATCGTCAAAAACACTGTCAAGTTCGAGACCATACCTGATCAGGAATTCCAGAACCTTGTCTATGAATGCTGGGAAAGTGTGCCGACCACGGAAGTGGAAAATACCTTTAACAGTTGGGAAGAACTGGAGCCGTGTATCGACAGCGGTATCTATGCACCTGTGTATGGGCCTACTGAGGGTTGGGTGCTGGTTGATGCAAACGGATACAGATTCAAAGGTAAGACCGCCTACTACGATGCATGGAAGCGTCTTCGTAACATCAAGGAAGCCCTGCAGGAACATCCCGAGATCGAGATCCATTGGGATAAGTGGGATGAGACTGCATGGGAAGTGATTCGCTTCATGAAGCTTTGTAAACCGGAGCTGCTCAAGGAATATTCCATCGTGTTCATACGTGGACAGTGGCTCGCTACCGGTCATAAGGATTATCCCTATGACATGACAAAACAACAACTACAAGAAAGGATTCGTCCGTCATGACAGACGAAGAAGTAAACGTGATCTGCGACGCACTGCAGGATGTTGTGGAAAGGGTACGTCATATGAGTGCCCTGACTGCGACTACACACAGCAAGCCCTGGAAGAGCTCATCGACAAAATCAGGAGCGGTGCGTTATGAGCTATGACGACGATTTCGATGATCTCGACGAAATTGAGGAACTCGACGACTTCGAAGAGCTTGAAGACCTTTCAGAAGAGATCGATGACATCTATGAGGATCTGTACGGCTATCAGGATCTCGATTGTCATGGCTGCACAGGCTGCGTTCATCATGGAAGGCTCGGATATGAACACTATTGCGACTGCAAACAAGACGTCATCTACGACACCGCAGATGGCTGTGACTGCTGGTCGCCAGACTACTGAGGAGACTCATTATGGCAGATGCCATTAACCCCGCGCATTACAAAGGACTGTTTCAAGCCAAGGACATCCAATGTATTGCGCTGACTCGCCAGCTGGATTTTGACCTGGGAAACTGGGCGAAATATATTTACAGGCTTGGCAATAAGGACAATCCTCACCAGGACTTTAACAAAGCCCGCTGGTATATGGAGGATTGGTTCGCACATCATCCGCCAGTTGATCCGTCACTACGACATGCAGTTACTGTCTGGGAAGAAAAGGACAAGAGCGTAATGCCGATCCGCAATCCGTTTGCAGAGAAGGCACGCATCGCTTTTAACTTCATTCAGGAACCTGACGCCGGCGATGAAGAGCTGTATGATCGTTGGAGGCTTCTGCGGCTTGTTACAGATGACTACATCATCCCAGAATGGTGGAGAAAAAAGATGGACTGCTACGAGATCCAGTATCTCAATAAGGAGCAGCCACATGACTAAGATCGGATATGCTATCTATCTTGCTATCGTGTTGACTGCACTTGGTTTCGCTGTCGGTCTGATTATCGCCACCTACAAGGAGGAACATCAGGCGCAGCCGCCCCAGCAAGCGACAGCTGTCGAGGTTTCTGCGGGAGAACAGTAATGCCTTTTGCAGCATTCGACTATGAGTTCTGCAGAAACAAAGAGTGTCCACAGTGGGGTTCCAATCCCTGCTGTGGGCGCTCCACGCATAACTTCGAAGGAAAGCAAGTGTTGCTGTGGATAGGCCCTCATACGCCAGATGACACCGGCAAGTGCAAGGACTATATGCCTCCGCAGAACTGGATAGTAGAGCCATGGATGGAAGAGATGGCAAGGAAAGCGGCTGAAAAGGCCGACAAGTGATTGACTTCTGGGCTTTTTCATAGGAGGTAATAACTTATGAAGAAGCTCAGAATATTGGTGCTTAACGGGGGTGGCGCAATGGGGTCGTTGGAGACCCATTTCCTGTCTATGCTACCGTCCGCCGAACAAAATCTTAATAAAGTAGATCTCATTGTGGGCGCATCAATTGGCGGTATCTTGACCGCCGCCTATGCCACCGGGAAAAACTTCACCGAGGTTGACAATGTCTTCCAGGCGCGTGCTGGTGAGTGTTTTGTTAAAAGATTTGCTGCAAAGATTAACCCGCTAGCTAGTCCGACATATCGTTCTGATTGTCTTGAAAAGGTTGTCAGGGATATGGTAGGGGAGACAACACTCGGAGAGGTTCAGTCCATTTATCCAAAGTTGCATGTTGTTATTCCATCTGTTAATCTGTCGGATGATATTTATACACAGTTCTCTAACTTTACGGATGAGTGGTCTGCGGTTAAATTGTGGAAGCTTGCAATGATGACTTCAGCGGCTCCGTCTTATTATGCTGGACAGGATTTTTGTGGTAAATGCTATGTGGATTCAGGTATTATCGAGTGTGATCCTCTCTTGACAGCTACTACGCTGGCTAAGAAATATCTTGGCGTTCCATTTTTAGGTCAATCAGTTCTCATGCTTGGTACCGGTATGGACCGAGATCCTACCCCTATGCCAACTAGTCGTTATAATAGTTTCAATCTTCTTCAGATAGCAACTGAGGTGTTGTCCGAATATGCTTGTTTGTCGAATAAGCTGTTTGTCAAGCAAGTCGCTGACGGCTTAGGCTTAGGATACTTTAACTTCTGGAATCCTGTAAATGTAGAGGGTGATTTGGCAGACTGGAAGAGTATTCCTAAATGGGTAGCCGAGGCAGATAAGCATAAAGATGAGTTCATTCGCGTATGGGATGAGTGGCTAAACGCTTAATTTATTTTTACGCTACTATATAAAAAGAAGGACCTGTTGTGATGTCCGGTCACAGCAGGTCATAACATCCATACTAACAAATGAAAGGTTCACTAGTATGAACGAGCATGTAGACGAATTGTCCACAGAGGCTACAAATACTGTAGCGTGCAACGAAGAAGCCGCTAACGACGTTATTGAAGAGTGGCGCCCCATAGTTGGATATGAGGGGCTGTATGAGGTAAGTAGCCTTGGTAGGGTCTGCTCTATGCACGGTAGAAAAGCGCAACAACGGTACATCATGAAGCAGAAGCTAACGCGTTATGGGTATTGTGAGGTCAGTCTTAGTAAAGACGGGAATAAGCGCTCGATACTTGTACATATACTTGTAGCTAGGGCGTTTATCCCTAACCCCGAGAACAAGGATCAAATAGACCATATTAATGCGATCAGAACCGATAATCGGGTTGAAAATCTGCGTTGGGCAACAAGCCATGAAAACCATATAAATCCTATAACCATTGAAACCTATAGACGCATATTCTCATCCAAAGAATTTAAGGACCATAAACGCGAAGATTATTATACTGGTGGTGCCAGAGAAGCATTAGAAGCGGCAAATATTGCAAGACAGCGCCCTGTGTATTGTATAGAATTGCGCAAATACTTTCCTTCATTACGTGATGCAGAGCATGTAACCGGTTGCGACCATACAAATATAAAAGTCATGTGTGACAGAATGGCGAGAGGCTGTAAGCCAGTGGCCGTTAAGGGCGGTAGGCTTGTATTACATTGGCGCTGGGCTGCTCCAGAAGAGATAGCGGCACAAAAGGTACTACCATATTCACCACAATCTGCAACTTAAATACAGAGAGCCTGCATAACAAGCGGGCTTTTTCTTTTATGCTACATTAAGTCTAACCAAACAAAAGGACTTATATGGCACGCAAGAAAAAGAAATCATTCGCCGTTGGCGATACCGTTTATGCAATCAACCCGCAAGGCGAGGTTATTGAAGCAACTATAAAGTCGATCAATACAGAGGACATGTGTCCCTACGAACTTGATCTGAAAACCAAGCTGCGCTTCTATACAGCAGATGATCTTTACAACTTCCGTGAAGAAGCTGAGATGGTTCTTGCCAAGCTTGATGGACAGCGCGTCCAAAGAGAGCTTGATAGTGGAAATCCATGTTCTGGCTGCGTACCTGCAGGTTATGACAAGCGCACGCATACGTTCCTCGATGGCACTGGCAAGCGCATCAGCGAGTTCTTCGAAGCTTCTCCGGAGATCGTTGACCAGTATAGCAAACTTATCAGCAAGGTTTGCTCTTTCTGCCACAAGCATTCTATACCGGTGGTAACAGTTGCCTGCATGAAACGTACCAAGAAGGGTGAGGTTGCATTCCTGAACTCGTCTATTCTGCCGTCTGCAAGGGTACCTGACATTCTGTGGGACGTCGATGAGATGTTTCGCTACGACGATGAGGAAGAATAAGGTCATCTTTATTTCAGCTGCACTCGCTGGCACAATAAGATGATGAATACATATAAGGAAAATTTTATGGCAGAACCCAAGCCGATCAAGAACGACTCTACTATTCGCATCTATAGAGACGGCAAACCTGTCGATATTCCTGTGAATGAGTTCCTGCATATGCTGGAGGAACTGAAGAATGGATGAGCACGCATCCATTTTTTATTGTAAGTATGCAGGTGGGTATCTGTTGTGCAGTGACAGTGATATTGAGCAGCTGGATACCTTGAAGCGGAAATCGATGACTAAGGACTTGTTTGCATATGCGGCGAGAGCCTATTTTATCAAGCCGTTCAAGGTATTCGATTGCAGGAACGGCAGACTAGCTATGCGGGTAATCTATAAACCAAAGCGCACTATGGAAGGCAGACGAAAGGACGGCTATGTGGATCGATTGGTGACAATGAAACCAGCGTGGTTCACTACAATGCGCACTAAATTCGAGATGACCTTTCCGCACGGCTTGACCAATCAGCTGTTACAGATGTATAAAGCGCCTCCTGTTGACATTTAACACATGCGGTCCTCCTCCGTTGGCCCCTTATGGCAGTAGCTGTAAGGGGCTTTATTTTGCGCTTTATAAACGGTGTTTTGTGGGGCATAATATAATGGTAGAGTTATGCTCTGCTAAAACCATTCAATCCCACATCACCCGTAAGAAAGGAGAGCAATGATGAAACGACGATGTCTTTGCTTCAACACTCTGAACTAAAACTCATTCCCCGGCGCCGCGAGTAACCAGCCTGTCTCGCGATCATGGGCCGATGAACGGTTTCGACAGCAGGAAAGCCAAAGCGCACCTGATTCTGGACGAGGGTTCGACTCCCTCTCGGTCCATTCAATTTCTTGTCGGTACAGGATGATATTGCTAGAGCGGGCCGGAGTGATTAGCTGACGCAGTTTGCGGGTCGCCCGGGCTCTAGGCGTGTGAAATTCACGCTACCGATATTTATCTCCTCGCTGCGGGAGCGATTCACAGCGGGCCAAGCCTCGGCATGGTAGAGGCATTTTCTGGGGGCGTAGCTCAGTGGTCCAGAGCAGGTAAAAGCGAAAACTGTATCATTATCGTGATGCATACAGCAATCTATTAAATGCTCACTATCAATGACCTGGTCGCACGTTCGAATCGTGCCGCTCCCGCCATCTTCACAGTTTGTCTGCCGTGCAAACGAAGTTAGTCCTAGTTATACATGCGCATGTAGACCGAAAGGTCAATGGAACTAATGATGAGGCACGCAGTATGTGCAAGGCATACCAGACAACCATAAAGACTACCAAGACCAAGGAGAAGAAAGCTTCGAAACTCAACCGAACAGTGAGAGAAGTAGAACCATAACGACTACGGATTGACTAGTAGACTGGCTCTGTGCTGAACTGTTCTATAAGCTAGTCTGCGATATCGTACAGGAAAAGACTGCACAAGTACCTGGTACGTCAGCGTGACAACGTCGTTCACTCTGGAGAAGCTTGGGAAGATTGCCAGCGAGAGATTTGCTGTCGCTGGAGAAAGCATACCCTCTGGCTTAGCTAGGGACCACCCTAGTACCACCAGTAGGTGTCGCAGTAAATGCTTAAGAGGGTCGATGGCGACTTTGAGAACCCTCACAACTATGGCATATAGTAGCAATACGTATGCAAAAGGCGTTCGGAGCAGATGTCTGTAATCTGTACCAGAGGGATGGAAACGCCCATTGCCAGATTGTGTCCCTTTGTCTGGCTCGTGTTCTGTATTCATGGGGGTTGGTAGTTATCCTGGCCACCCCCTTCATTTTCCTGCCATGGAAACCGTCAGTTCCATGGTCTACCTTGATAATCTCTTCCGCAACAGGCCTGGCGGCTACTGAGCGGATGGCTAGAGGGACGCCTCGATGCAAAAGATTATCGCTATCCACAATGGCGTGGTATTGCACGTCAGGGTAGCTACAGAAGGCGCTGCGACATGAGCGGCCGGTGGGGATAACGTGAATCCCCATAAGCAGGCTACGAAGTTGCAGGAAGGGGTCAAAAAGGTGGATAAGACCCATTGCCCGAAATGCCCCAGTTGGGGTAGGTCGGGCTTTCTTTTTAGCCTTTAATCGGTGCTTAATAATTACGCAAAATGAAGGAAGTATAAGATGGTAAGGAAAACGTCCTTACTAGCTGTATCAGAGTTAGTTACAGCTAATCAATTAACATAAGGATTATACTTATGAACGATCATCTTAGTTCCAAGGATGTGTACCTGCAGACCGAATGGTTAACAGGTGAGTCGATTGCCACTAGCATCACTGTCTTTGCAGACGGTTACTTGATTCTTGGTGGCAGTTCCACAGCAATGCACACCAAAGTCGACAGAGGCGGAAAATTTATTGTTCTGGACTCTGCTTTGGCGTATGGCACAACAATTTATGCAGAGGGTCAAATGATGCTCTACGGCACGGCTGAATCTCTTACTGTCAGCAGCTGTGGATTACTTCGTGTCTATACAGGAGGCAAAGTAAATATGTTGACTGTAGAATCTGGCGGTGCTGTATTGCTGGATAGCGGCAGCATGATTAAGACTGCCACATATAAGGAGGGTGCCAGAGTTTATACTTGCTAATCGAGTGGGGCCGTTTGGCCCCATTTCTTTTCTTTATAATACGTTCGCCTGAGGGCATAATATAATGAGAAGGAGCCCCTTCAATAATACATCAACCAAACCATAAAGAAAGGATCCTGTTATGGTACTTACCGTTATCCTCTGTACGACGATTGTCGTGGTCCTCAACAGCTGCTGCATCGTCGCGATGAAGCAGACCTCCAACCCCGAAACCATCATTAAGACTTTGTCCTGGTTGACCAGCTTCTATGTCGGTCTGATGATGGGTGTGCTTTTCACTTTCATTTTCAGCTGAGGATGTATCTATGCTTTTCAACATCTGTCTGATTCTGTTCGTATTTTTCTGTATGATGGGCTCCTGCTGCCTCGCACTGGCTGCCTGGTATCATCATGATCTCCGCGTATCCGATGTCGCACAGGCCCTTGTCAGCATTTTGTGTTTCGGAGCGATTTCATGGATCTGCATCCTGGGGTAATTCATGTATCCTTGGGATGTCATTATCCTCATTAAGGCACCAAAGATATCGGAATATGAACCGGTAATTTCTGGTGTTAAAATGTCCCTTCACAGAGTCCGTGTATATCTGAAAGTCGCGGATTCGATACAACTACAAACCTGGAACACAGAGGAATAAATGCCTCACGGTATCCAAACCCAAAACCTGACCGTCACCTTAAACTTCATCGAGGTGTCAAGAATGATCATGTCCATCGGAAACGTCATCGATCGCTTGGAGGGGCTGATGCCCACATATCCTCCCGATTGCCATGATGACGATGTGACGGACCTCAGAGCTGTGAGAGCCACTCTGAAGAAAGCGATGGCGGCAGGATAAGGAGAACGCTTTATGGAGAAGTGTCAAATTCATATGCAGCGCGTAGACGGAGGAGTCTATGGCTGTGCAATAAACATAAGCGATTTCACACGCATGATAATTGAGTGCATACCGGCAGGTGATGTCTGGGATCTCAAAGTGTCTTGCGAGGATCGCGCCTATGAGGCAGGCGTGCTGACGCATCATTTCGATGGCTATGCCGTTACGCTCAACGACGCTGAAGGAAATACCATCATGCGCAAAGCCCTGTGCTATGGGCAGGCAGCGAAGTATGTCCTGGAGCGTCCCAGTGAGGTGCATTTCCTTAAAATGCATGCAGATCTCATCTATCCGCAAGCTCAAGCTGCCGTGTGAGGGCAGTATAAATAATATCACATAGCCGCGTCCTCCAGCGCGGCTTTCTTTTTACCAACCAAGAAAGGATTTACAACAATGGAAGACAAAAACACCCAAACGGTTGATGCAGAGGTCGTCGACGAAATCACTGACAACCGCAAAAGGAGCCACACCTTGGAATCTGCCGCTACAGGTTGCAGCTGCAGCAGCTGTTGTTTAACAGGCTGCCTGATCCCGATCTTAATTGTCATTCTGATCTGGATCGGCTGCATTCTCGCCAAGATCGCCAGGGGCTACAACAAGTCCCATGAACCGCAAATAGAACAGGTGCAGCCCAATGAGCAGCAATCGGATAAGTGAACAAGTAATCTTCAAGACCATCTACGGCTCCAAGCTTTACGGAACGGATGGTCCGAAGTCGGATGTCGATATCAAGGGAGTTTTTCTTCCCTCAATGGAATCATGTTTATTGTGCAAGGCTCCGCAGCATTATTTGTTCAAGCCTGAGACAGTGGAGCATGGTCCTGACAGGGAAGAAGAGTCCTGGCTGTCGCTACAGTATTTCATGGGTCTGCTGACACAGGGAGAGACGAACTGTTTAGATATGTTCTTTGCATACACCAATAAGTCTGCCATACTGGAGACGTCGGATGCATACAAGGAACTTATCGATAACAGGGACAAATTCATCACCTCCAATGTGACCAAGTATTTGGGCTACTGCAAATCGCAAGCGCTTAAATACAGCATCAAAGGTGACAGGATTGCCAACTATGAAGCCTTCATGAAACTTATTGACAGCTGTACAAGTCCCTCTTCTACAACGTTGGGTGAGTGGCTC
>Ga0247610_10007988_pt1 | contig 10809 bp, 9 predicted proteins | sample 174DNAGHGhighgp2_FD_193483 | JGI IMG/M metagenome (GOLD analysis project Ga0247610, IMG submission 193483) | Sheep rumen microbial communities from Palmerston North, Manawatu-Wanganui, New Zealand - 1742 DNA GHGhigh gp2 | ecosystem: Host-associated > Mammals > Digestive system > Stomach > Rumen ... | reverse complement strand
TGTCCTGAGACAGGGCGCGTCTGTGCATCACGTCCTTGCAGATGCGGATCTGCTCTAAATACCGCTTGCCGGAGTTGTTGTGGTTGGCGTCCACGATCACGGCGGGGTTTTGAAGCCCGCTCTTCTTGTAAAGCTCCAGGAGCTCCCACAGGTTTTCATAGTGGTAGTTGGGATGGGAGCGTCCGAAGTTGTCCACAAAACCCCGCAGGATAGCATGGGCCAGCGGGTTGCCGGGGGTGCGCACCTCCCAGCTCCGATAGATAAATTCCTGGGGGCTCTGGGCCGCGGCGATGGAATTCATCATCACGGTGATATCCCCAGCGCTGGGGTTCTTCATGCCCGCTGCCACACCCAGGCCGCTGGCCACCAGCCGGTGCTCCTGATTCTCCACGGAGCGCGCGCCCACGGCCACGTAGCTCAACAGATCGGAGAGATAGCTGTAATTGGACGGATACAGCATTTCGTCGGCGCAGCTGAACCCCGTCTCCCGGAGGATGCGGGTGTGCAGCTCGCGAATGGCGATGATGCCCGCCAGCAGGTCCTCGCCCTTGTCCGGGTCGGGCTGGTGCAGCATGCCCTTGTAGCCCACGCCCTTGGTGCGGGGCTTGTTGGTGTACACCCGGGGTACGATCATCAGACGGTCCCGGACCTGCTGTTCCACCTCCGAAAGCCGGTGCATGTAGTCCAGCACGGCGTCCTCCCGGTCAGCGGAGCAGGGCCCGATGATCAGCAGCAGCCGGTCGTCCCTGCCCGTCAGGATGTCCGCGATCTGCCCATCCCGCGCCGCCTTCCGGCGCCTCATTTCCTCCCCGATGGGATAGTCCCGCAGCAATTCTTGGGGAAGAGGCATCTTCCGCACAAATTCCATTTGCATATGCGATTCCTCTGCTATGATAATAATATCCTGTCATTGGCGAAGGCTTCGCCGCTGGCCTCAGTGAAGGCGTTCATCAGCATCTCCACGGTGAGATGCTTTTTTTCATCCCCGGAAATGTCCAGGATCACGCGGCCCTCGTTCATCATGATGAGCCGGTTGCCGTAGCGGATGGCGTCGCGCATGTTGTGGGTGACCATCAGGGTCATGAGGCGGTTTTCGGTCACGATCTGCTCGGACAGCTCCAGCACCTTCTGAGCGGTGCGGGGATCCAACGCGGCGGTGTGCTCGTCAAGCAGCAGAAGCTTCGGTTTCTTAAGCGTCGCCATCAAAAGGGTCAGCGCCTGCCGCTGGCCGCCGGAGAGCAGGCCCACCTTGGCGGTCATGCGGTCCTCCAGGCCCAGGCCGAGCCTTGCGAGCTTTTCCCGGTAGGCTTCCCGTTCCTGGCGGGTGATGCCGATCCTCAGCGTGCGCTTCTGGCCCCGGCGGGCGGCGAGGGCCAGATTCTCCTCGATCTGCATCGTGGCGGCGGTGCCGGTCATCGGATCCTGGAACACTCGCCCCAGCAGCGCGGCGCGGCGGTACTCCGGCAGGTGGGTGAGCTCGTAGCCGTCGATGGCGATATTGCCACTGTCGATGGGCCAGACTCCTGCGATGGCGTTCAGCATGGTGCTCTTGCCCGCGCCGTTGCCGCCGATCACGGTCACGAAGTCGCCGTCCGCAAGGCGCAGGTTCAGCCCGTCCAACGCCACCTTTTCGTTGACGGTCTTGGGGTTGAAGGTCTTTCGCACGTTCACCAGCTCAAGCATGGCCCCTGCCCCCTTTCAAATTCGCCTTCCAGTAGGGTACGGCGAGGAACACGGCCACGATCAGCGCAGACAGCAGCTTCAACAGGTTCGTATTCAGCCCCAGCCACAGCACCACCTGTATGACGATGTAGTAGATCACCGCGCCGATGGCCACGCCGGTGAGCTTCAACGCGAAGTTGCGGAACAGCTTTCCGAAGATCACGTCGCTGATGATGACGGCGGCCAGGCCAATCACAATGGCCCCGCGGCCCATATTCACGTCCACGAAGCCCTGGTAGTGGGAGAGCATGGCCGAGGACAGCGCCACGATGCCGTTGGAGATCATCAGGCCCAGGATCTTGCAGACGTTCGTGTTGATGCCCTGGGCGCGGCTCATGGCCCCGTTGGCGCCGGTGGCGCGCAGGGAGCTGCCCAGCTCCGTTCCAAAGAACCAGTAAAGCACAGCGATCACCAGTACCAGCACGATGAGGGATGTGAAGATCGGGTTGGACAGATCGAGCGCCCGCACGTTGCGCTGGCTGACGATCAGCGCGTACTTGGTGACGTTGATACCCTGATTGGCCTTGAAGCCCATGATGGCCAGGTTGATGGAATACAGCGAAAGCTGAGTGAGTATGCCGGACAGGATCGGCGGAATGCCCATGGCGGTGTGGAAGATGCCGGTCACGAGTCCCGCCAGCATGCCCGCGACTATCGCGCACGCAAGCGCCAGCCACACGTTGAGGCCATTCAGCATCAGCATCACGCACACCGCGCCGCCGGTGGCCATGGTGCCGTCCACGGTCAAGTCCGCCAGGTCTAGCACCTTGTAGGTGATGTACACGCCGATGGCCATGATGCCCCAGATCAGCCCCTGGGCCACCGCGCCGGGAAGGGCGTTTAATAGAGATGTCAGGTTCAAGGCAATTCCTCCAGACAGGTCAGGGAGGGGGATCGGTCCCCCTCCCGTTTATGGATTACTGAATGGCCATGTAGTCCTCGGGCACGGTCACGCCCAGCAGCTCGCAGAGCTCGGTGTTGTACTCCTTAGTGACGTTGGGAGCAAACGCGACGTTCAGCGTGGCGACGTCCGCGCCGTTCACCAGCACCTCATAGGCCATGTCGCCGGTGGCGTAGCCCAAGTCGTAGTAGCTGATGGACAGGGTGGCCACACCGCAGCCCTTGCAGATGCCCTCTTCACCGGCGATGACCGGTTTCATGGCGGGCTCCACCACGTTGCGAATGGCCTCGGTGCAGGAGGCGGCGGTGTTATCGGTGGGAATGTAGATCACGTCGCTGCCGTCGCAGGCAGACTGGGTGACGGAGGCTACATCGTTGGAATCGGCGAAGGTGTATTCCACACATTCATAGCCCATGTCCGTCAGATACCCGGTGATCACGTCCACCTGATACTTGCTGTTCGGCTCGGCGGAGCAGTACAGCAGGCCCACAACCTTGGCATCCGGAAACAGTTCGTTCAGCATCGCAGCCTGCTCATCCAGCGGGGCCAGGTCAGATGTACCGGACACATTGATGCCCGTCGCGCCGGTCCAGTCGTCGATGTCCAGCGCTGTAGCGTAATCGGTGACGGAGGTGCCCAGGATCGGGATATCACCGGTGGCGGCCACGGCGGCCTGCAGGGCGGGCGTAGCATTGGCCATGATGAGATCCACATTGTTCGACACGAAGCCGTTCACGATGGTGGAGCAGGTGTTGGAATCGCCGGAGGCGTTCTGGACATCAAAGGTGACGGCGTCGCCCAGCTTCTCGGTCAGGGCGTCCTGGAAGCCCTGGGTGGCGGCGTCCAGCGCGGGGTGCTGAACCAGCTGGCAGATGCCCACGGTGTAGGTTTCTTCGGCAATGGCGGCCATGCTCAGGCAGAGCATGCTGGCGATGAGGATGGCAAGCAGTTTCTTCATAATGGGGTTCCTCCTAAGAAAGAATGTATCATAAAAGCGGCCCCCCATCTGGAGAGCCGCCTCGATGATCCTTGATCCATGTCCGCGATTCTTCAGATGGGAAACGGCGTAAACCAAAAGCCAAAAATGCCAAAAAACAACTGCGCAAAGAAAAATCGCACAGCATTGAAATTGACATACAAAGTCTTCGCAACGCGGCAGATAGCGAGGCGAGAAACGGTACAATAACTATGATGACGACACTTCATACCATTTCCCACCTTCCCTGTTCCTTTGATTGGCATTATATCACGAACCAAGAAAATGTCAACAGCACGCAACCATGCTAAAGCGTTAAAATATTATTATGAAAAACCCATCTAATTATAACGCAACGCAGCCCACTTCACGGGTGCGGACACGCACGATATTTTCAACATCGGTGATAAAGATCCTGCCTACGCCGATGTTGTCGGTGTGCAGCACTTGCTTTGCGGTTTCGATGACCTGCCTGACGGGTATCTTGCTGACTACGATGCCCTCCTGAATCTTGGGCTTCAGCGTGATCTCAACAGGCGTGCCGCGGTAGTATGCCGGAACTGCTGGACGAACTCGTGGTTGCCCGTGCGGACAACCTACTCAAGAAGGTATCCAGGGCCTATGCCCAGGTGGATCTGCTGATTCTGGACGAGTGGCTGCTGTGCGCGCTCACGGTTCAACAGGCCTTTGACCTTCTGGAGATCATTGAGGCCAGAACCAAGCACGGCGCGACGGTGTTCTGCACCCAGTACGATACGGACGGCTGGTATGAGCGCATTAATTCCGATCCCAACCAGGATAGTCCCATTGCCGACGCCATCATGGACAGGATTGTCCACAACGCCTACACCATCTCCATTGGCGGCAGCATCTCCATGCGCGAGCGCCATGGCCTGCACCCGTTGGAGGACGGCGGTGATGGCAAGTGAGCAGAGCCTACAGGCGTGCACACAGGGAAATGTGGAAGTACCTAAAGCAATTTCCTGATGCTACAGCGGAGGAAATTGCCGCCTTGCGACAGTGGGTAAAGGATAAGGAGATGGAAACCTACAGATTCGAGTGGCCAGCAAAGCTCGTCGAGACCAAGTTTGCTTACGGTGGAATACACTAGAGGAGTATGGGGGCAGATCCATCAAGGAAGCATGGGAAAATGTGTGCGTTCTCAATTTGGGTATGATCCCTCTTGATGTTTGGTTGGACTCTTGTCCATTCAAGAATAAAATCGTAGAGGAAAATGGAATCTGGAAACTTCGGTAATTCATTCATTGTTTATTGAGGATTTCTTTTCAGAGCGGATTACCGCCTAGACTATCGGACTTGAGAACTCTTCGGACAGTGCAAATAGCAAATCAACAGTCCCGCGACGACAGAATCGCGGGGCTGCAGTTATGATACTTTATCCGTTATTTGGTTATCGTTATGTTCGACCCTTTAGTCCGATCAAGGTCACCCTGACGCCACATTACTTCCGGCACAACTACGTTACCCTGCTATGCGAAAGCGGCATCGACCCGCTGGTGACATGAAGATCTTCTGCCTTACTGACTGCCAAGCCACCGCCTACACCAGCATCCACATCAGGAAGGAGATGCTGAAAAAGGCCACTGTGGACCTGGAAGGTGTGGTCAAGAAGAGGATCGGGAAAGAATGATGCCGGACATAGCAGCATCGCAATCTAACCTGCTTATTGTAGAATCGCTCCCTTGTCCGCGCTGGAAACCAGCTTGGCGTACCGGACCAGGTAACCGGTCTTGACTTTGGGTTCTGGGCACACCCAAGTCATGCGTCTCTTTGCCAGTTCTGCCTCAGAAACCTTCAGTTCAATCGAGCAGTTCGGAATGTCTATGGAAATCTGGTCACCTTCCTCAACCAGAGCAATGGTTCCACCAGCGGCAGCCTCTGGGCTGACATGTCCGATGGCTGCACCGCGTGTCGCACCAGAGAAGCGCCCATCGGTGATCAGCGCTACGCTGGAGCCCAAGCCCATGCCCACAATGGCGCTGGTGGGATTCAACATTTCCCGCATTCCGGGGCCGCCCTTGGGGCCTTCATAGCGAATCACCACCACGTCGCCTGGATTGATCTGTTTTCCATAGATGGCGGCAATGGCCTCATCCTCGCTGTCGAATACCCGCGCAGGACCCTCATGGGTCATCATTTCATGGGCAACGGCGCTTTGCTTCACCACGCATCCGTCCTCGGCCAGATTTCCCTTGAGCACGGCGATGCCACCGTTTTCAGAATAGGGGCGCTGGATGGGCCGGATGATCTCCGGGTCGAGGTTTTGAACTTCCTCCAGATTTTCGGCCATTATTTTTCCGGTGCACGTCATGACGCTCAGATCCAGCAGGTTCTTCTTCGTCAGCTCCTTCATCACGGCATACACGCCGCCCGCACGGTCCAAGTCTTCCATGAAGGTGTCCCCCGCCGGGGCCAGGTGGCACAGGTTCGGGGTGTGGGCGGAGATTTCATTGGCGGCATCCAGGTCGATTGCCACACCTGCTTCGTGAGCGATGGCGGGCAGGTGCAGCATGGTATTGGTGGAGCAGCCCAGAGCCATGTCCACGGTCTCGGCATTATGAAAGGCCGCGGCGGTCATGATGTCGCGTGGGCGCAAATTTCTCTTCACCAGCTCCATCACCTGCATACCTGTCTTCTTGGCCAAGCGGATGCGAGCGGACAACGGTGCAGGGATCGTGCCGTTGCCCGGCAGGGCCATGCCGATGGCCTCGGTCAGGCAGTTCATGGAATTGGCCGTGTACATGCCGGAGCAGGAGCCGCAGGAGGGGCAGGCATTCTCCTCGTAGTCCTGCACATCCATTTCGTCCATCGTTCCCGCGTGATAAGCGCCCACGGCCTCAAACATGTGGGAAAGGCAGGTGCGCCGGCCGTCCTTTAAATGGCCCGCCAGCATGGGGCCTCCTGAGACAAATATGGTGGGCACATTCACCCGTGCCGCCGCCATCAGCAGGCCGGGCACGTTCTTGTCGCAATTGGGAATCATCACCAGCCCGTCGAACTGGTGGGCGATGGCCATAGCCTCGGTCGAATCGGCGATCAGGTCCCGGGTGACCAGGGAATACTTCATCCCGATGTGACCCATGGCAATGCCGTCGCACACAGCGATGGCAGGAAACTCAACGGGAGTTCCACCCGCGGCGCGAACGCCAGCCTTCACCGCGTCGGCAATCTTGTCGATGTTCATGTGTCCGGGGACGATCTCGTTGTAGCTTGAAACCACGCCGATAATCGGGCGGGAGATCTCCTCCTTCGTCAAACCCAGCGCATATAGCAGACTGCGGTTTGGCGCGCGCTCCACGCCCTGTTTGATGAAATCAGATTGCATAATAGTATCCTCCTATTGTATTCAGAGCAGTCCCGGCACCAACAGCGGCACAAAAACGATGGCCAGAAATACCGCCACCAAACCGATCAGGTACGGCACCACAGACTTGGAGATCCGCTCGATGGGCAAGCCGGTGATGCCCGAAGCGACAAACAGGTTGATGGCCACGGGCGGCGTGATCATTCCAATGGCAATGCCCACCACGAACAATATGCCGAAGTGAAGGTCGCTGACGCCCAACAGCCGCACCAGCGGCAGGAACACCGGCGTCAGTATGATGATGGCCGACGAGGTCTCCATGAATACACCGGCAATCAGTATGATGACGGAAATCAGCCCCATGATGACGTACTTGTTGGACGACACCCCCAGCACGGCGGCTGAGATCGCCTCGGGAATGCGCCAATTTGCCAGCGCCCAGCCGAAGGGACCAGAGCAGGCGATGATGATCATGATGACCGCGCTGGTACGCCCGGAACCCGCCATGATCCTGAACAGTTCCTTCCACGTCAGGTCTCGATAGATCAGCTTGGATACGATGATGGCGTAAACCACCGCCACGCAGGCGGCCTCGGACGGTGTGAAGATGCCGGAGAATATGCCCACCAGGATGATGACCGGCATCAGCAGCGCCGGGATGGCCTTCAGGAAGGTGCGGGCGACGTTTTTGATGTTGAAGGCCACGCCCTTGGGATAGTGCCGCCTGTAGGCCTGCACCAGAGCGATGACGATCAGTATCAGGCCCATGATGATGCCTGGCACGAAGCCGTGGGCAAAAAGGTTCGTCACCGAAACCTGGCCGGAAATCACCGCGTACAGCACCATGGGCACCGAAGGCGGTATGACCACGCCGATCGTACCCGCGGCAGCCACCAGCGCGGCAGCGGAATCCACCTCGTAGCCGCGCTTCTTGAGTTCAGGCACCAGGGTCGCACCAACGGCTGCTGTGGTAGCTGCGCCGGAGCCGGAGATAGCCGCGAAAAACATGCCTGCCAGCACCGACACGATGCTCAGGCCGCCCCGCACCCAGCCCAGGAAGGACTCGCAAAACTCCACCAGCATCTTCGAAAGCTTGCCCTTCGCCAGCAGGTCTCCCGCCAGTATGAAGAATGGCACGGCGATCAGCGAGAAGGAATTGGTGCTTTCAAACATGCGGCTGATGAGCTTCATGCCCTGTTGTGGACCCACGCCCACAAACATGGCTACGCCCGCCGCACCCGCCACGGAAAAGGCGATCGGCACGCCGACGATCAACAACAGTATGAAGGCGCCAAAAAGTATCCACGCCATGCTACACCGCCTCCTTCTGTCCGGTCAGTTCCTCCAGCACCATCACCAGCGCGTGGAAGGCCAGGATCACCATGCTGCCAGGGATGCAGGCATAGATAAACTTCATGGGCAGGTTGATGGGCAGGGCGTCGGTGGTGCGTACCTGGCGCTGGCAGAACTGGAAGCCGTAGACGAAAACGGCCGCAAACACCACCATGCAGATCACGTGAACCAACACGCCGGCGGCCTTCTTTCCGCCCTCAGGCAGCAGGGCCTGCGCCGCCGTGATGGCAATATTCGAGCCGTGGCGATAGGCGCAGGTGGCTCCCACAAAAGTCGACCACACCAGCAGAAAGCGGGTCAACTCTTCCGACCAGGACAGGGGCCGCATCCAGGGGATGAAGCCGCTGCCCACACGCCAGATGATCTGGGCTGATGTGGCCAGCAGCATGATCGAGATCATGATCACTACCAGGGCCGAACAGACCTTGTCGACACCGAAGCTGATTTTTCTCAGAACTCTCATCGCAGTAACACCTTTCTTCAAATGTCATGGGCATTCGACGGGGATGACCCGGAAATCGCCATGTTGCCCGCCCCTTTCGGGGCGGGCGGGAAAGCGGTTACTGCGCCAGGGCTTCCTGTATGCGGGCCAGGTAGCCGGCGTACTGGGGATAGGCCTCGTACACCACCTGCACAGCATCGCGGAAGGAATCCACGTCGGGGTTCTCCTCAACGGTCACGCCGTGATCCTTGATGGCCTGCAACTGGTCAGCCTCCTGATCAGCCACCCACTGACGCTCATACTCGGCAGCCTGCTGGGCAGCATCCAGAAAGACCTGCTGGGTATCGGCATCCAAAGTATTCCAGGCATCCAGGCTCATGGTGATGATGGCGGTGGAATAGCTGTGGCGGTCCAGAGCCAGATAGTTCTGATTGTAGTCCCACAGACTATACGAGAAGAACACGTTGATGGGGTTCTCCTGGCCCTCGATGGTGCCCTGCTGGAGAGCGGTCAGCGCGTCAGCCCAAGCCATGGGCACGGTATTTACATTCAGGGCATTGAAGGTCTTGGTGTAAACCTCATTCTCCATCACGCGCAGCTTCAGGTCCACTACATCCATAGCGGAAGCGACGGGCTTTGTGGCATTGGAAATGTTGCGGAATCCACGCTCGGCATAGGCTAAACCCTTCAGGTTGGCATTCTCCAGGGTGTCGAGCAGTTCGCGTCCGATCTCACCGTCCAGGATGGTATAGGCCTCTTCATTGTTCGCGAACAGGAAAGGCATATCGAGCACGCCCATCATTTCGGAGAAGTTGACGAAGGGGCCGGAGGTGATGATTCCCATGTCCAGCATACCCATGCTCATGTCGTCCAGCATTTCGGCTTCGCCGCCCAGGGTGCCGTTGGGATAGATCTCGATCTTGTAAGCACCGTCGGTTCCGGCTTCCACCAGCTCCGCAAACTTCTCCGCGGCAACCTGGAAGGAATCCTGTTCGTTGACGGTGGTGCCCAGCTTCAGCACGGTCTCAGCGCTGGCGGTGGCGCACAGGCACATCAGGGCGGCCATCAGCATGGCCATCATTCGGGTCATCATTTTCATTGGGGTTTCCTCCTCGATGTAATGTATTGTTCAATGCCGTTTCGGCAATGAAGCCTTGGTAATTCACGGCTACAGCCGCCGGATGATTTCGTCGGTCATTTCACACGTTCCCAGCGGTTTGATGCCGCTGTCCCCGACAATGTCCGCCGTGCGAAGCCCATCGTTCAGCGCTGCGTCCACTGCGGCCTCCATGGCGTCCGCTTCCCGGGGCAGGTCGAAGGCATAGCGCAGCATCATGGCGGCGGACAGTATCGTGGCGATGGGGTTGGCGCGATCTTGCCCGGCTATGTCCGGCGCAGAGCCATGGATGGGCTCAAACAGGCCCCGTCTCGTCGCGCCCAAAGACGCCGAGGGCAAAAGCCCGATGGAACCTGTGATCTGGCTGGCCTCGTCGGAGAGGATATCGCCGAACATATTGCTGGTCACCACCACGTCGAACTGGCTTGGATTGCGCACCAGCTGCATGGCGGCGTTGTCCACCAGCATGTCGGATAAGGCCACATCCGGGTAATCCTCCGCAACGCGGCGCACCGTCTCCCGCCACAGGCGGGAGGTTTCCAGCACATTGGCCTTGTCGATGGATGTGACACGGCCTCTGCGCTTGCGGGCGGCTTCAAAGGCAACGCGGGCAATGCGTTCGATTTCCACCACGGAATAGGCCTCGGTGTCGTAAGCCTCGAGGCCGAACTTGCCTTCCCTGCGGCCCCTTTCGCCAAAGTAGATGCCTCCGGTCAGCTCGCGCACCATCATCAGGTCAAATCCCCGGGCCACGATATCCGGTCGCAATGGACACTCCGCTCTCAGCGCGGGATAGAGCTTCGCGGGACGCAGATTTGTATAGAGCCCCAGAGCACTGCGCAGCCCAAGCAGCGCCTTTTCCGGGCGTGTATTGCCGGGCAGGTTGTCCCACTTGAGGCCGCCCACCGCGCCCAACAGCACGCTGTCGCTGGCCAGGCAGCCTTTGACGGTCTCCTCTGGCAGCGGCACGCCG
>Ga0247610_10007987_pt1 | contig 10809 bp, 16 predicted proteins | sample 174DNAGHGhighgp2_FD_193483 | JGI IMG/M metagenome (GOLD analysis project Ga0247610, IMG submission 193483) | Sheep rumen microbial communities from Palmerston North, Manawatu-Wanganui, New Zealand - 1742 DNA GHGhigh gp2 | ecosystem: Host-associated > Mammals > Digestive system > Stomach > Rumen... | reverse complement strand
TGAAAAACAATATGACAATATGTTTCAGAAGATCACGAAAGAGTGTACAAATGGCAAGAATTTTATTACAATTTCTATCAAATCAGATAAGGTAATAAATGAACTCTAGTGCAAAATTCCCGATTTCAGATGAAAATATGCTGGAACTTCTTAAGAAGTATCCGTTTTTGAAACATCGTTATTTTTGGAAAGCAGAACCAGATGATGTTAATAAAACTGATGCAGAAAATATTGAAAGCAATTGGTACAAAATTTGGGATGGTTCTGGCTGGGAAGATTTGTGGAAGAATCGTTATCTACCAAGATTGTTCAAAGAATATGATTCTTGGGATGACGAAACTAAGTCTAAATTCTTCTTCACTGACGTTAAAGAAAAGTTTGGTGAAATGAGAATTTATACTACGTTTAGTTCTAATAAACATCTTGAAATGATTGCTGAATGGCTTTCTTCTTGTACTTGTCAGTATTGTGGTGCTGAACCTCGTACTCCAGATGGAAAGAGAATGAGTTATCAGTCTTGTGGCTGGATAACAAATATGTGCAGAAATTGTGCAATTGAGCACGAATTAAAGTCAAACGGCGTGACTGAAGAAAATTATGAAACTGAACTCGAAAATATGAAGTCAGTTGTTGATCAGTTTGCTTTTAAACGTTATGGTGATAATGCAACTATAACTACATTCAAAGAAACTGATGATGGTTGGCTTGAAGTTGACACAGTTGAAGAATTGGATAAAGAAGAAGCACGAAGACAATTTATTGCGTCACTCAAAGGCGAATAAATAAAATGTGAAGAAGGACAAACAAACATATCTCAAACCAGTTAAGAAAGAACGAGTAGGTATTAACTATGACATAACATTAGCAGTGTTAGGTCTTGGCATTATTATCATGCTCATAGTTATGATAGTCGCTCACTAAAATAATTCAACATTTTTCTAGACACGTATTTACACGATACGTGTCTTTTATTATATTTTCAACATGAGACAAAATAAGTACGACAAGCGCGAATCTAAGTATAGAGCTTGGTTTAATGAACGTGAAAAGGTTTTCAAGAAACATTTTCTTAAATCTGGTTTGCTCATTACTACTTGGTCAGCATTTACTGGTGAACTTGATAAGATCGACAAGCGTTATGGTTTGTCTGATGATAATCGAGAAGTTTGGAATGTGCTGTGGAATAAGATTTTTGGCAAGCCCAGTAATCATATTAACCCAAAACATGATCGTCAGCGTCGTTGTAAAAAGGTTTCTACTCGCATACATTGCGATAGAAATGGTGAAGTAAAAGATATTAGAGACAGATTGGAGAATGAATAATGCTTCCTTCGATGAATGAATTTATTGCTGCAGCAGATCAAGGCAGAATTGCCATGCATGAACTCAAGATCAACAATAAAACACTACTCGGTTTCAAGTATACGACTAATACTGTGTACTCTGAAGACTGGGATAACGTTAGCTTACATGCACGTGGTATCGTGTTCGAATACGAAACAGGTAAAGTGCTTGCACGTCCATTTGATAAGTTCTTCAACCTTGGCGAAATGATTGACGTAGAAACTGGTGAATTAAAAGCTATTTCAGAATACGTCAAAGAACATCTTGGTTTCGATAATTTGTCTGGTGATTATAAGCATCAAAAGTTCCGTGTCATGGATAAGCTTGATGGATCGTTGGGCATTATGTTCTGGACAGGTCATAAGTGGCTTGTAAAGACTGCTGGTTCATTCGAATCTGATCAAGCAATTTGGGCAAACAATTGGTCTGTTGAAAACATTGATACGTCAAAACTTGATAAGTCTAAAACGTATTTGTTCGAAATCATCTACGATGAAGATAAGCATCCAATCGAATATGACTTCGAAGGAATGGTTTTGCTCGGTATTGTAGATACTCAGTCGGGTATCGAAGAACCTTTGTCAGAAATTCTTCGTGTTGCAAAAGAACTTAACATTCAACATGCAGAAGTACTTGAATTTACAGATTTCGATGAAGTCGTAAAATATGCAAAGAAATTGCCAAAGACTAAAGAAGGCGTAGTAATTACATTCGAAAATGGTTTCAAGCTGAAGGTTAAAGGTGATGAATTCTTAGCACTACAAAAGATTTTCCACTTCTTGACTAAAGACGTAATTTACGAAAATCTTCGTTGGGATGTTTTAACATACGAAATAGATTTGAAATACGCGTACACTAACGGCTTTATCGAAAACATTCCAGAAGAATTGACTGATATGAAGCAGTACGCAAACGAACTGCGCTGTAATTTCATGCTCTATTTGGAATTAGCAATGGTGTATGGTAGAAACATACGTGCGTTATTTGGTGATAATCGTCGTGCAGCTTATGAACACATAGTTGAAGTAGCTAACGCAGATACTTCTGGTGTAATTAAGAAATTGATTGCTGCGATTATGACATTTTATAGTACAGATGAACTAACACAGAAATTTCGTAATTCTGTTTATAAGGCACTCAAACCATAATGAAAGTTTATTGTTATAGCAAATTCGCATTCGTAAATGAAATGAAGCGACTTGGCTGGAATGACACAACTCTTCCAAAAGATGTTGCTATCATTTCTATCTGTTGCACTGAACCAGTGAAAGAACATTGGAAGTCTGAAGGCTATGAAGGAACAGAAGATGAGCATTACTTCCGTGATGCTGAAAATGTGTTCAATGTAGACTTCGATGACATTGACACTGCAACACGTGATTGCGGAGATTTTATTGCAACTTGCATTACAGATGAACAAGCAGAAAAGCTTGTTAAATTTATCGCTGAGCACTGTAACTGTGACTTTTACATTCACTGCAATGCTGGAAAGTCTAGAAGTCAGGCAGTCGTGCGCTTTATTACTGAATGGTTAGGACAGACACGTAACATCGAAACACGTGCTGAAAATCCATGTTTATATCCTAATATTTTTGTATTAAACACACTACGTCATGCTATTGGAAATTTATTTAACTAACTGGAGAAATAAAATGGGTCTAACAGAAATTTGGACATTAATCGCACTCGTACTTCATTTTTGCGGCGTCGGCTCCTTTGCTGAATGGCCGGCTATTGCTGGTCCGTTTACTTGGTCGTGCTGCACGATTGAAATTTGGGTATTCATCATTTATGGCAGCGTTGCAGTTCTTGCACTCTTGTCTATGCTCTTCAGGGACTAAGATATGGCTAGAAGTTATCTTGGTGTGGAATTCGGTAAGTCAACACATGTCGAATACGCTGTGTATAACAGAAATACAAAAGAACTTGTGTTTCGACACGGCGTATGCTGGGCTGGTGCACCGCAAGTCTGGTTTGACAAATACGAAGATGCAGATGATTTGTTAAACACTGCGTTAAAGTATTATCCAGACGATCATATTCTGACAATCATAAAACGAACGAATACGTTTGAAGTCGTTGATACAATGCCTTAATTTTAACGAAGTAGTTTACATTAGCTACTTCGTTTTATTATAATTGCTACATGAAACTCTTATTCATCGATATAGAAAATACAATTATCGACGATTTGGTTAATTGTAATTTTCTTGAAGAAAACTGCAAGAAAATTACAAAGCTTCTCGAAGAAGAAAAGCCTGTCTGCTTTAACTTCTTTACTTGGGGCTGGAAGATGCCTACAGATGTCGATATTAACATAGTCAATTCTATGTTGGTTAAACTCGGTATCGACCCAATGAATATTGGTTGTGACTGTCATGTTATCCCAAAAAGCGCAAGCGTTCAAACAGCTATTGACACTGGTTGGTTAAAGCAAGAAGATTTTGACAGGGCAATCGAACCTGGTATGATGGCTGAATTTGGAATTTCAAAGATCAGTTGTTTTACTGAATTTGTTCAGATGGGTATAACAGAAACATTGCTTAAACAAGCCAATGCGACAGTTAGGGATCCTGTTGAATTTTGGCTTATTGATGATTTGGTAGAGAAAAAGGAAACTATAGAACTTTACGGCGGAAAGGTCAAGATTATCTTGGTCAATCCAGTAGAATTAACATAAAGGAAAATAACATGTACGGAAAACCGTTAGCATACATTGTAAAAATCAATGACGTTACTCCTATTGAGGGAGCTGACAAAATCGAATTGGCACACGTTCTTGACTACACCGTCGTAGTAAAGAAACACGAATTTTCACCTGGTGATTTGGCTTTGTACATCGAAGTCGATTCTGTTCTTCCAGATGGTTTCACTTCTGAACAGAAAGTCACTTATGAAGCAATTAAGGACGGTTCTTACTTTAAGGGTCGTGAAGGCGAAGACTTTAACGCTGCTGCTGAAACTGAAGCTGCGCTTGAACGTTTGAAGGCTGCTTCTAAGTACCCTTACTTTGAATTTCTTCGTGAAAAGAAGTTCAAGATTAAGAGTATGAAACTTTCTAAGTTCGGTGTAATTTCTCAGGGTATTTTGTTTAGACCTTCTGACTTAAAGATTACTGACGCAAAGCTCGGTAAGGACTACACTGAACGTTTCGAAATTCGTGAACTTGTTCAGGATGAAGAAGAAGCAGGTCTTAACACTCAGTGCAAGAAGGATGGCTGGTTTGTTCGTTTTATGATGCGTTATGGCTGGTTCCGTCGTTGGCGTAAGCGTAAGAAGATTTCTGAAACTTGGAGTGATACTTTCCCTGGAAAGTCTGATGAAGAAAATGTTCAGAAGTTGTTTACAAGAATGAAACAACAGTATGGCGATAAGGAATGGGCACTTACTGAAAAGCTTGAAGGTCAGAACATTTCTATTTACTCTGAAAACATCGAAACTGGCATTTTCAGAAAGAAGACTGGTAAGCGCGTAGGTGTATGTTCTCGTACTCGTGAACTTAACCCTAACGGAACTGGCAAGAACTTCTGGGATACTGTAAAGAGACTTGGTCTTGACGAAAAGGTTAAGAACATTCCTGGAGAATGGTGGTGCCGAGGTGAACATGTCGGTCCTGGCATTCAAGGAAACATTTACAAGTTGCCACAAACTGATGTGATTTTCTTTGATTTTTATCGTAAGGAAAAGTATCTTGACACTTCTAATGGAAAGGTCATGAGAACTCGTTGGGTTAAGCTCAACTTTGAAGAATCGAAGGCGTTTGCAAAACAGTGGGACTTGAAGTTTGTTCCGATTTTGGACGAACACTACAAGTTGCCTGACACTGCACAGCAAATGCTTGAAGAGTCTGACAAGAACACTGTATTCGGTAATAACTTGAAACACAAACGTGAAGGTTTCGTTGCTCGACTTCGAGATGACTACACGGTGTCTTTCAAGGTTAAGAACCCGTTCTACTCTATTTAATTCATCGGGAGTGTTAACAAACGCTCCCATTTTTATTATACTTGTTATACTTAACTAACGAGGTTATGCATGTACTACATTTTTGGTAGCTGGTTCGATCCTTTTACAAAGGCACATGAAGCAATTTTGAAAACGCTTCAAAAGAAAGTGCTTACAAAAGACGATAAACTTATTGTTTGCGTTACAGCGAATGATGAGAAACAAAATCGAACTCCAGTTGAAGAACGTTACGCTTTAGTCGAAAAAGATTTGAAAGCAAAGAAAATTGCACATACATTGGTTGTTCAGCCAAATCGCATGTATGATTTTCTGCATAGCAAGCTTTTTGACAATGTTCCATATTCTGACATCACAGTTGTCATCGGTGAAGATGAATTTGATGCTTTGATGACGGGCGAGTGGAAGTATTCGCAAACTTTGCTTAAAAATTATTGTTTCATCGTATTCAAACGTGCAGCAGATGCTATTACACACTATCATGAAAAATTTACTGATAGAGTAATGTTCATGGACATTGACGCTGAACTTGAAGATGTATCTTCTAGCGAAGTTCGTGAAATTTTAAGACGAAATCCTGAATGTCATTATAAGGATGTGCAAAAACATATTAGCCGTCCTGTATTTGAATACATTAAGGAACACCAGCTCTATAATCAAAACCCGCTGAATTACGCAGATATTGAAAAGAAATTTATCGAAGATTACAAGAAGCGTGGTTGGGGTACATTCGCAAATACTGTGGATATTCTTGCTACATGTGGTGACGAAGTACTTTTGATTAGACGTAAAAAGCCGCCTTATCAGAACTACTGGTGCACTCCAGGTGGCTTCTTTGACGCTGTTGACATGATCGACAAAGAAACAGGGGCAACTATTAAAGCAGATGCTGATCTTGAACATGCAGCACAGCGTGAACTTCGTGAAGAAACACAGATTGATGCTCCTGTTGAAAAGTTTGAGCAGATTAAGACTTACAGTCACATGTTTGACCCACGTCTCAGAATCGTCGATACTGCATTCCATGTACGTGTAAGTGCAGCACAAAAGAAGAAGGCTATTGGTTCTGATGACGCAGCTGAAGCAGCATGGTTTAAGATCGACGATCTGCCAAAGATGGGCTTCCATCATGCACAAATTGTAGAAGATTGGTTAAATACAAAGTAAAGGTAAAACAATGAATAAGACAATTAAGAAGGCGCTGTTTGTCATTGACGTTCAGCCAGATTTTATTACAACTGGTCCGCTTGCTAATCCGCGAGCAGCAAAGAAAGTTCAGAATATTGTGGCAAAGATTAAGGCTCATGACGGTTTGTGTTTTGCAACTCATGACACACACTTTACAAAGGAACAAGTTGCAGCTAACTGGCCACCTGAACAGGGTATTGCATACGAAGATTCTCTTGAAGGTCAGAAACTTCCATATCCGCACTGCATTAAGTTGACTCCGGGTTGGGAAATTGAACCCACTGTTCTTGCAGCTCTTCAGGAAAAGAACAAGGACGGACAGAAGAAGTTCTTTGCAGTCGATAAGTACACTTTCGGTTACAAGAAGTGGGAAGAATATCTCAAGTTCTTTGACTTTGATGAAATTGAAATTTGCGGTTTTGTAAGCTCTATCTGTGTTCTTGCAAATGCAATTATCTTGCGTGCAATTTATCCAAACAAACGTATTGTAGTTGATGTGAATTGCATCGAAGACATTTCTGATGAAGGTCAGGCAGCAGCAATTGCATGCTTGAAGGCACAGCAAATTGACGTAATTGGAGAATAATATGAAGAGTGCAGACGTATTAACTAATGAATGCCTTCAGTGGACTAAGATTCGTTTTGACCAGTTGAATAAGAAGAAAGCACTTATCGGTATTTCTGGTGGGGCAGATAGTACTGTAGTAGCTATGCTTTTGGTCAAGGCTCTTGGCAAAGAAAACGTTATTGGCATTATGATGCCAAATGGTAAGCAGAAGGACATTAGCGATTCTATTCGTGTTGTTGAGGCACTTGGTATCGAACACCACACTCTCAATATCAATGGTGCTTTCAAGAGCATCATCAAGGAAATCACTGAACAGATTGGTGTACCTGTTGAAGATACTAACATCAATACACCTGCACGTCTTCGTATGACTATGCTTTATGCATTGTCTCCGATGTACAACGCATTGGTTGCTAATACCTGCAATCTTTCTGAAGATACAGTTGGTTATTCTACTTTATTTGGTGACTCTGCTGGTTCTTTCGCACCGATTTCTAAACTTACAAAGGATGAAGTAATCGCTATTGGCGATGTTCTTGCTCCTGAACTCGGTGTACCTACTGATTTAATTCACAAGACACCAATTGATGGTTTGCAGCCACTTTCTGATGAAGAAAAGCTTGGTTTTACTTATCATGAAGTTCACGAATTGATCCGTGAAGGTAAGCGTGGTCCTCACTATGAACAGATTAAGAAGATGTATTACGCAAATAAGTTCAAGACTGACATCATTCAGATTCCTGCTTACGAACCCCATTTGCCAAATTACATTACCAACACCAACATCGAATTGCTATAGTATGACTATCACTGAACTTGCACATCTCGAACAAAAAACTGAACAAGACGTTGAAAAAGCGCATCATCACATTTGGTCGTTAGGCCGAATTCGTGAAATGACTTCTATTACAAACTTTCGTCTTGAAGATAATACGCGTTGTGGAAGTGAATTCACTGATTACGCTAAAGAAGGTTTAGAAGACATCAAAACTGCTATAAAGAAACAGATTTATAGGCACATTACTACTTCTGTTGCAGCAGCTACTGAGTCTTACAACTTGTATAAGGCTGTCTGTGAAGAATATGGTATTGAACCAAAGCAATTCGATATGAATTTTAGCTATACAGTAGACTAACATGAAAATACTCGAACCAATTAAGAACGGTAAATTCACATCTACCGACAATCTTCGAAATTCGATTTTTCTTGCTGGACCGTGTCCACGTGTAGATTTCACTGATGATTGGCGTTTTGAGGCATTTGAAATTCTGAAAGAGTTGGGGTTTAATGGCACTGTCATTACCCCTTCTAATAAGAATTATCAAACGTACTTGGCTAATCATGACAAAGATGATACTTTGAAGAAACAGACGATGTGGGAATACGAAACAATGAAGAAGTGTTCTGCTATCGTTTTCTGGATTCCGAGAAGTAAGAAACGTCTTGCAAGAACTACTAATATCGAATTTGGCGATTGGTACAATAGAGAAGGTGTATTTATTGGCTGGCCACCTACTGCGGAACACAACGAGTACTTACAAGTACGCGCAGACATGGTGGGTAAGCACGTCTATTACGATTTGCGTACTATGCTAGCTGATGTTGTCAAACACTTAAGTGTTAGCACATCTAAAGCGTATTTCACTTCTGATACTCATTTCAGTCAAGAACGTACATTTGTTTATTCTAACAGACCTTTCTACACATTAGAAGACATGGACTTAACGCTGTACTCTAACTGGAATAAACGCATAACTATGCATGACATTGTATATCATGCTGGTGATTTCGGTGAAATTAGCAAGTTAAAGAAAATTCTTGGAAACTTGAATTTCAAAACTTTACACTGGGTACTCGGCAATTACGATAGAGCACAGAAAGCTAAGATCGAAGAAATACTTAAGAAAATTAAACGTGATATTCGAATTTACGAAAATTATACAGATTTTTTCGATGTCGTGAGCTGTAATCGCTATTACATTGTGCATGAACCGTATCAAATTGGTACATTCTCTCCAAAGCCAAAACAGCACGAATTTGCACTTTATGGTCATATTCATGGACGTAATTTTGCAAAGATGAACGGATTTGAAATTGGTACTGACTATCATAACTATACACCAATTTCGTATGAACAAGTGACTTGGTTTACAGAAAACGGATTGCCTCATTGGGACAAAAACGTTTACTGCAATAAAGTACAATTTATCAAGTAAAATATAAACGCGTTTGGCATGGTTTATTATACTTTAATCATGTTAAACGCGTTTTCTCATATAGAGGATTTATGAAAAACAAACTAGATGGTGAGCTTGTTGTTGCTCTTGTTATTACTGCTGGTGTATGTGCTGCTTGTATGTTTAAAGATGCAAAGAAGCGCATAACAAAATACTTTAAAACGAAGAAACTTGAGTCACTTCGTAATCGAATTGAAGCAGAATTTCAGCGTTGGAGAAAGCTAACTGCTGAATCAAAGAAGGACAGACTTCTTTTGAAAAGCGCTTTCATGGCAAATGTAGATGCTGATTTGAAATCTGCTCTTGACTATCTTATTAACTCTGATATCGCTGATGGACACTAATGCGCAGTGATGTAGGAACAGCAACACAATTAGTATTAGCACAGAATGCAGGAGATGCGAATGCTGTAATTTACTCGAACTTTGCTCCTGCAGTAATACTCGCTATTGCTGCTATTATAGTTTTGTGTTTGTGCATTGACATTATCAAATTTGCCTTTGAATATATAATATGGTGGATATTCTTTAGAGGTAAAGACGATGATGAATAGAAAAGTTTTAGTAAGCCAGTACAATTTAAAAGACTATAAAGGTATGAAAGGTTTAGTCGAACTTCTTAAAATTCGATTTAAACGAAATCGTATGTTTGCTAAACTTATCGAACTCGTCAAAGAACAAAAGTCTTTTGAAGAAGAAAGCATGCTCTACAATTATGAGGGTGCTGACAAAGATCAGATTTGGGAATGTATGGAGTTTTTCTACAAGAACCTTTGGGAAAAGGGAATGAGAGAATTCATCTGGTCTGATGAAAAAGATGAGTGGGAAAACTATAACATTCTCTTGAAGTACAAAGACAAGTATTCTCTAGTTTCTATCGTGTACGGCATTGGCTCATTTTGTGTTATTGCACCAGCTGATGAAGAATACATGAAGACACATAAAGCAGAAATCATCGATCTCGAGAATGTCCACGTAAAAACTACTGGCGAAATTATTTTGTATGTTTAGATTGATTTGCTTAACAAAAACTTATAACTTGTGTGATATTGAGGCTTGGCTTCAATATCATTCTAAGTTTATACCCTGCATCTGGCTATTGGACAATGAGTCACCAGTGGGTGACGTAGAGATGAGATTTTTAGCCGATAAATACAATGCCATCTACATGCCCATCGCTGGATTTGCTGACCAGTGGGCACTTTTTGGTCAAATTTTGAACAAAAAGACCGATATTTTCATTCAAAATGATGATTTTGTGTGCTTTCTCGATGATGATGAATACTTATATTGCTCCGACAACAAAAATTTTGAAAATATCGTAAAAGCACAATTTAGACAACTTGATTGCATCTTGCTACCTGAAATTCTGATGTCAACGAAACATTATCAGGCTAAACGCAGTGCAATATTACCAGAATTTGCAACATATAGAAGAAACGATCTTTCTTCACAGGGTAAGTCGATTATCTGGTGGAATGACTGGTCTGAATACTCTTTCAATCTTCA
>Ga0247610_10007985_pt1 | contig 10810 bp, 16 predicted proteins | sample 174DNAGHGhighgp2_FD_193483 | JGI IMG/M metagenome (GOLD analysis project Ga0247610, IMG submission 193483) | Sheep rumen microbial communities from Palmerston North, Manawatu-Wanganui, New Zealand - 1742 DNA GHGhigh gp2 | ecosystem: Host-associated > Mammals > Digestive system > Stomach > Rumen... | reverse complement strand
GCGTTCTTAATAGCAACGACAATCACATCACCCACGCTTGCATAACGGCGACGGGTACCACCCAGAACGCGAATGCAAAGAGCCTCGCGTGCACCGCTGTTATCAGCTACTGTAAGTCTTGATTCTGTTTGTATCATAATTACTTAGCTTTTTCAACAATTTGAACTAATCTCCATCTCTTTGTCTTTGACAGAGGACGGGTTTCCATAATGAGTACTGTATCACCTACATTGGCCTCATTCTTCTCATCGTGAGCATGGTATTTCTTTGTCTTCTGGACAAACTTACCATAAATAGGGTGCTTCTCCTTGAACTTAGCTGCAATAACAATGGTTTTATCCATTTTGTTGCTGATAACAACACCCTGTCTTGTCTTTCTAAAATTTCTTGTTTCCATCTGAACCATTATTATTTTTTGTTAAGTTCTCTCTGACGGAGTTCTGTCTTCATACGTGCAATGTCACGACGTGTAGCCTTAATCTGTGATGGATTCTCCAGAGGTGCGACAGCATGGTTCAACTTCATCTGGTTGTACTTAGCAACCTCAGACTCCAGCTTCTCGGCCAATTCCTTGGTCTCGATTGTCTTATATTCGTTCGTCTTCATAAATTAAGCGTTTTTATCGTAATCACGTCTAATAACAAACTTTGTCTTCACAGGCAGTTTCTGAGCACCCAGACGAAGAGCCTCCTTGGCTACGTCGAATGGAACACCCTCTACTTCAAAGAGGATACGACCCGGTGTAACAGGTGCTACCCATCCTGCGGGGTCACCTTTACCTTTACCCATACGTACATCAGCAGGCTTGCGAGTGATGGGTTTGTCCGGGAAGATGCGAATCCATACCTGACCTTCACGGTTCATGTAACGGTTGATGGCAACACGGGCTGCCTCAATCTGGCGGCTGTCAATCCACTTGGCATCAAGTGTCTTGATACCGAAAGAGCCGAAAGCCAGCGTCGTTCCGCGGTGGGCGTTGCCTTTGTTGCCACGTCCGTCCTGCGGTCTTCTATATCTTACTCTCTTAGGTTGTAACATGATAGATTCTTACTTTAAATTACTTACTGTTCTTCTTGTTGCGGAACTTTCTGCCACCATTGTTACCACCGTTAGAGCGATTATTGCTCTTGTCCTGTGAGAAGTTCGGAGCCAAGTCAACCTTGCCATAGACTTCGCCACGGCAAATCCAAACCTTAATACCCAGGATACCAACCTTGGTCAAAGCCTCAGTGTGGCAGTAATCAATGTCTGCGCGGAAGGTATGCAGCGGAGTACGTCCTTCCTTAATCATTTCGCTACGTGCGATTTCAGCACCGTTCAGACGACCTGAGATCAGCACCTTAATACCTTCTGCTCCAGCACGCATCGTGTTTGCCACAGCCATCTTGATAGCACGGCGGTAAGCAATCTTACCCTCTATCTGGCGAGCGATGTTGTTAGCAACGATGGTAGCATCGAGCTCAGGTTTCTTCACTTCAAAGATATTGATCTGAATCTCCTTGTCATAGAGTTTCTTCAATTCTTCCTTCAACTTGTCAACGTCTTGACCACCTTTACCAATGACGATGCCCGGACGTGCCGTGCAGATTGTAATGGTAACCAGCTTCAACGTACGTTCGATGACAATCTTTGAGACACTGGCCTTTGCCAGACGCTCGTTCAGATACTTACGGATTTTCTGATCCTCTACCAGGTTATCTCCGAAGTCCTTGCCTCCGAACCAATTTGAATCCCAACCTCTTACTATACCCAGACGGTTGCTAATTGGATTTACTTTCTGTCCCATTCTACTTAATCTTTATCATTAGTTTTAGCATCAACAAACAGAGTCACATGGTTAGAACGCTTGCGGATTCTGTATCCACGGCCCTGAGGTGCTGGTCTCATACGCTTCAAGGTTACACCTTCGTCAACAAAGACCTTTGTAATATAAAGTTCGCCATCTTCTGCCTTACGGTCATTTTTGGCCTCCCAGTTTGCAATAGCTGAGCGAAGGAGTTTCTCTACGTCAGCAGAAGCTGCCTTCTTCGAGAACCGTAGTACGCCAAGAGCGCGGTTGACCTCCATGCCGCGGATCATGTCAACGACATAGCGCATCTTACGCGGAGAAGAAGGTACGCCCTTCACCTTTGCAAAGTACTGTGTCTTATTGGCTGCTTTTCTTTTCTCAGCCGCTAATCTTTTTCTTGCTCCCATTATTAATTTTCAATTTTCAATTTTCAATTTTCAATTTCTATTCCCTGGAGCTTACTTCTTGTTACCGGCATGGCCACCGAAACGACGTGTCGGAGAGAACTCACCGAGCTTGTGTCCTACCATGTTCTCAGTAATATAAACAGGGATGAATTTGTTTCCGTTATGAACTGCAACGGTATGTCCCACGAAGTCGGGGGAGATCATTGAAGCTCTGGCCCACGTCTTTACGACGTTCTTCTTACCACTCTCATTCATTGCAAGAATCTTCTTCTCGAGTGATACGTTGATATACGGACCTTTTTTTAATGAACGACTCATAATCTACTTAGTTAACTTTTTTATTTCTTGTTAGCTCTTTCAATGATATACTTGTTAGAATGCTTCTTAGGTGCACGTGTCTTGAGACCCTTAGCATACAAGCCCTTACGTGAACGTGGGTGTCCACCAGACTGACGGCCTTCACCACCACCCATTGGGTGATCATGAGGATTCATAACAACACCACGGTTGTGAGGACGACGTCCCAACCAACGTGAACGGCCAGCCTTACCTGACTGTTCCAGAGCATGGTCAGAGTTACCTACACTACCTACAGTAGCTTTACAAGCAGAGAGAATCTGACGAGTCTCGCCAGAAGGAAGCTTAATAACGCAATAGCTACCTTCACGAGAAGTCAACTGAGCGAAATTACCAGCCGAACGAACGAGCAGAGCACCTTGTCCTGGACGCAATTCAATGTTATGAATCACTGTACCAACAGGGATGTTGGCTAACGGAAGAGCATTACCTACCTCAGGTGATGCCTCCGCTCCGGACATCAGGGTAGCACCCACTTGCAGTCCATTAGGAGCAATGATATAACGTTTCTCACCATCAGCATAGTACAGCAAAGCGATACGAGCCGAACGGTTCGGGTCGTACTCAATTGTCTTTACTACAGCTGGAACACCATCTTTCTCTCGTTTGAAGTCAATCAGACGATACTTCTTCTTGTGACCACCACCCATGTAGCGGACGGTCATCTTACCGGTGTTATTTCGACCACCGGTAGAACGTTTGCCGTAAACGAGAGACTTCTCTGGCACGGATGCAGTAATATCCTCGAACGTGCCAATAATCTTGTGTCTTTGACCCGGAGTTACGGGTTTTAATTTACGTACTGCCATTTCTATTAAATATTGCTATAAAAATCAATAGTATCGCCCTCTTTCAGAGTAACGATTGCTTTCTTAAACGCACTCTTTGAACCTCTCACGAGTCCTGCACGAGTATAGCGAGAAGAACGCTTACCTGCATAACGAGCTGTGTTTACATCCAAAACTGTGACATTGTACAGGCTCTCCACCTCTTTTTTGATCTCGAGCTTGTTTGCCTCAGGCTTCACGATGAAACCATATTTTACCAGGGCTGGCTTCTTGCGAGTCTCACCCTTTACCTTCACAGTTTTCTCGACAGAAGACTTGTCGGTAATATTAGTCATCTTCTCAGTGACCAGTGGTTTAATAATAAATGCCATATTCTACTGTCTCCTTTATTTATTTAAAACACCGTCGATGGCCTTCAGTGAATTCTCTGTAATAACCATTACATCAGCATTCATAATCTTATAGGTATTGATTGAAGAAGCAATCATCACCTCTGAACGCTGCAAATTACGGGCCGACAAACAAATATTCTTATTAGCCTCGGGCAGAACCAAGAGGATTTTCTTACCGTCAACCTTCAGGTTCTTAGCTACACTGACGAACTCCTTAGTCTTAGGTGCATCGAATGTAAAGTCCTCGATTACAACGATAGCATTCTCCTGAGCCTTCAAAGACAGAGCAGAACGACGGGCAAGAGCCTTCACCTTCTTGTTCAGCTTGAAGCCATAGTCACGAGGAGTTGGACCGAATACACGACCACCACCGCGCAGCAGAGGAGAGTTGATATCACCATGACGTGCACCGCCGCCACCTTTCTGACGACCGAGCTTACGTGTAGAACCAGAGATTTCACTTCTTTCCTTAGACTTAGCTGTACCCTGGCGCTGATTAGCGAGATACTGCTTTACATCCAAATAGATAACGTGGTCGTTAGGTTCAATTCCGAAGATTGACTCGTTTAACGTTACCTTTCTTCCAGTCTCCTGACCTTTGATGTTTAATACGTTAATTTCCATTGCTTACTTCTGAATTAAAACTGTTGAACCTTTACAACCGGCTACACTACCCTTCACGAGAAGGAGGTTATGCTCCGGTATCACCTTTAACACTCTGAGGTTCTGCGTTGTTACACGGTCACCACCCATGTGGCCACCCATGCGCATACCTTTAAACACCTTGGCGGGATAAGAACAAGCGCCGATAGAACCCGGCTTGCGGGCACGGTCGTCCTGACCATGAGTGCTCTGACCTACACCACCGAAACCGTGGCGCTTCATTACACCCTGGAAGCCTTTACCCTTCGAAGTACCCACCACATCAACAAAGTCCGTATCGCTGAACAGCTCTACGGTGATGGTGTCTCCGAGGTTATGCTCCTCGTCAAACTTGAACTCGGCCAAGTGGGCCTTTGGTGTCGTTCCTGCCTTCTTGAAGATTCCGAGCATTGGCTTGGTGGTGTTCTTTTCTTTCTTCTCACCATAAGCCAGCTGAAGGGCAGCATAACCGTCCTTCTCGACCGTCTTCACCTGAGTAACAACACAAGGACCAGCTTCGATAACAGTGCACGGTACATTCTTACCGTCGGCACTGAAAACGGAAGTCATTCCGATTTTTCTTCCAATTAATCCTGGCATTTCAGTTTAAAATTTTAATAATAATGTGAATAATATCTGTTTCTTTTTTTAGTGTCATCTTGCCTTTCAAAACCCACAAACACGCGTAAAACAAGAATCAGCCTATTTTCCCTCCTGGAATATAAACCGTTCTTTTTCAGCGTATTGTTAGCTATTTGCCAGCGCAATAACCACTTTTGCGGCTGCAAAGGTACATATAAAAAATGAGACACACAACGGAATTGTATGCCCCATAACGTTTTTTAAGATTATTTATATCTTACACCTTAATCTCAACCTCTACACCGCTGGGAAGTTCGAGCTTCATCAGTGCATCAACAGTCTTTGCTGTTGAGCTATAGATGTCAATCAGACGCTTGAAGTCTGACAACTGGAACTGCTCACGTGCCTTCTTGTTGACGAAGGTAGAACGGTTTACTGTGTAAATACGCTTGTGGGTGGGAAGGGGAATTGGTCCGCTAATGATAGCGCCGGTAGCCTTCACTGCCTTCACAATCTTCTCTGCTGACTTGTCAACCAATTTGTGGTCGTAGCTCTTCAGCTTGATACGAATTTTCTGACTCATCTTTGTAATTTACGATTTAATGATTTACTATTTACTATTTATTTAAAGAGGAGTCGCTAAAGAGTCATTTGCTCAGCGACTCCCTAAATTATCAATTGTCAATTATCAATTGTCAATTAGATTACACCAGATCAGCACGGCCCTTCACCTCTTCGAGCACAGCCTTAGCCAGTGCAGAAGACAGAGGAGCGTGGTGATCGTACTCCATTGAGCTGGTAGCACGTCCTGAAGTAATGGTACGCAGAGCGGTTACATAACCGAACATCTCTGACAGGGGAACCTGAGCCTTAACGACACGGGCACCGCTGCGAGCCTCTTCCATACCTTCTACCTGACCACGGCGTTTGTTCAAGTCACCAATGACGTCACCCATGTTCTCCTCAGGTGTTACAACCTCGAGCTTCATGATAGGCTCCATCAGTACAGGCTTAGCCTGAGCACAGACTGCCTTGTAGGCCATCTGGGCAGCAATCTCGAACGAGAGCTGGTCAGAGTCAACGGGGTGGAACGAACCATCGACAACAGTCACCTTGAGCGAATCCATGGGATAGCCACCGAGGATACCGTTCTTCATGGCTGCCTCGAAGCCCTTCTGGATGGAGGGGATGAACTCCTTGGGGATGTTACCACCCTTCACCTCGTTGATGAACTGCAGGCCGCCGTTCTCCTTGATATCCCAATCGTCGTCGACAGGACCAACATTCACGATGATGTCAGCGAACTTACCACGACCACCCGACTGCTTCTTGTAAACCTCACGGTAACCCATGACAGTCTTGGTGATGGCCTCCTTATAGTTAACTTGGGGCTTACCCTGGTTACACTCGACTTTGAACTCACGCTTCAGACGGTCGATAATGATGTCGAGGTGAAGCTCACCCATACCCGAGATAATGGTCTGACCACTCTGCTCGTCAGTACGTACGGTGAATGTTGGGTCTTCCTCTGCCAGCTTAGCCAGACCGTTGTCCAGCTTGGCAACGTCTGCCTGTGACTTAGGCTCAACAGCGATAGAGATCACAGTATCAGGGAAGGTCATTGACTCCAGTACGATGGGCTTCTCCTCGTCGCAGAGGGTATCACCGGTACGGATATCCTTGAAACCTACACCTGCACCGATATCACCGGCGTCGATTGACTCCATAGGAATTTCCTTGTTAGAGTTCATCTGGAACAGACGGCTGATACGCTCCTTCTTGCCCGAACGGGGGTTATAGACGTATGAACCGGCCTTCACGCTACCTGAGTAAACGCGGAAGAACACCAGACGACCCATATAGGGATCGGTTGCAATCTTAAATGCCAGAGCAGCTGTTGGCTCACTCTCGCTGGGCTTACGTCCCTCTTCCTCCTCAGTGTTGGGGTTAGTACCCATCACCATCTCCACGTCAACAGGAGCAGGCAGGAAAGCACAAACATAGTCAAGCAGTGGCTGTACACCCTTGTTCTTATATGAAGAACCGCAGATCATTGGAGTGCAAGCCATTGAGATGGTACCCTTACGGATAGCAGCGATAATCTCTTCCTCTGTGATAGAGTTAGGATCGTCGAAGTACTTCTCCATCAGTGCCTCGTCATACTCGGCAGCAGCCTCAAGCAGTTTGTTACGCCACTCGTCGCACTCATCCTGCAGGTCAGCAGGAATATCCTCAATGTCATATTCTGCACCCATGGTCTCGTCGTGCCACAGGATAGCCTTCATCTTTATCAGATCTACCACACCCTTGAAGTTCTCCTCAGCACCGATGGGCACCTGGATAACAACGGGGTTAGCGCCCAGGATGTCCTTCATCTGCTGAACAGTCTCGAAGAAGTCAGCGCCAGAACGGTCCATCTTGTTCACATAACCGATACGTGGTACATTATACTTATCAGCCTGACGCCATACAGTCTCCGACTGAGGCTGCACACCGTCAGCAGCACTGTAGGTAGCTACAGCACCATCGAGCACACGCAGCGAACGCTCCACCTCAGCAGTGAAGTCAACGTGTCCCGGAGTGTCAATCAGGTTGATCTTAAAGGTTTTGTTATTCCATGTCCAGTTACAGGTTGTAGCAGCCGAAGTAATCGTGATACCACGCTCCTGCTCCTGAGCCATCCAGTCCATAGTGGCTGCACCATCGTGCACCTCACCTATTTTATGTGTCTTACCCGTGTAGAAAAGGATACGCTCTGACGTGGTGGTCTTACCAGCATCGATGTGCGCCATAATTCCGATGTTACGGGTCAAATGTAAATCGCGGTTTGCCATTGTTTTTTCTTTTTACCTTATTTATTTTTTATTGAACGTTTTTATTTTTATTGAACATTGAATATTGAACATTTACTTCCACCCAGGAAGACCTTGATATTACATCTATCCAATCTTCAACCATCAATGTTCAATTATCAATGTTCAATATTCAATATTCAATGTTCAATATTCAACCTCTTAGAAGCGGAAGTGTGCAAATGCACGGTTAGCCTCTGCCATACGGTGCATATCCTCCTTACGCTTGAAGGCACCACCCTGATTGTTATAGGCATCCATAATCTCAGCTGCCAGCTTGTCAGCCATTGACTTACCGCTACGCTTACGTGCAAACGAAATCATGTTCTTCATCGAGATGCTCTCCTTACGGTCAGGGCGAATCTCAGTAGGAACCTGGAACGTAGCACCACCGATACGGCGGCTCTTTACCTCCACCTGAGGAGTAATATTGTCCAAGGCCTGCTTCCAAATCTCCAGAGCAGACTTCTCTTCGTTTTGCATCTTGCCCTTTACGGTATCAAGCGCATTGTAGAAAATCTCGTACGAGATGGACTTCTTGCCATCGTACATCAGGTGGTTCACAAACTTCGACACTTTCTTGTCGTTGAAAACGGGATCGGGAAGGATCACACGCTTCTTTGGTTTTGCTTTTCTCATTTTTCTTTTGAATGTTTTTAATATTCTGCCTGGGGCTGTTCTTTCTTGTTCTTCAACGCTCGCTCCTGAGCATTTACTCAACCTGTCATTAACAATTCTCCAGCAAAACGGTTCTTTTTTCGTTTCTGAGTTCTTGAGTTTTTGAAGTTTTTGAGTTTCTGAGTCTTTCTTCTTCTCCGAGCCTTGGGTCTTGAGCGACGCTCCTCTCCGAGCCAACCCATCAACCCAAAAACTCACTAACTCATCAACTCACGTCCTACTTCTTCTGCTTAGGACGCTTAGCACCGTACTTCGAACGGCGCTGCAGACGGTTTGCCACACCTGCTGTATCTAATGTACCACGCACGATGTGATAACGTACACCGGGAAGATCCTTTACACGACCACCGCGAACCAGCACGATGCTGTGCTCCTGAAGGTTGTGTCCTTCACCGGGAATGTAACTGTTGACTTCCTTCTGGTTAGTCAAACGAACACGGGCTACCTTACGCATAGCCGAATTTGGCTTCTTAGGAGTTGTCGTATAGACACGAACACATACGCCACGACGCTGAGGACATGAGTCCAGCGCAGGCGACTTGCTCTTGTCAACGAGCACCTTTCTGCCTTTTCTTACCAATTGTGAAATTGTAGGCATAATTGTTTACTTTTTTGTTTATTTATATGTTATTTTGTTTATATTCAGCTAATTACAATAAGATAGCGCCCCTATTACAAGGCGTTTCGGGCTGCAAAGGTACAACAATTTCCCCAATCCACCTAATATATATAGACAAAAACAGACCTAAGAGGTTATTATTTAAAGAAAAATAACACTCTTAAGTCTTAATTAACCTACCATGTACACTTCTTTGCTTAAAAAGTACTCATCAGGCCTGTCCTTTCCCCAAATCAAAGGGGGCAATGTCCCTTGGTGCGTGGTCAGGCAGACTAATCGGGCCAAACGTACGTTCATAGCGACCTACATTATCCTGAAGAGCTATCAGAAGACGCTTCGCATGTTCGGGGGCCAGCAATACACGACTCTTCACCTGAGCCTTCGGCACACCAGGCAGCACTCGTGCAAAGTCTATCACGAAGTCAGAGCTTGAGTGAGTAATAATAGCAAAGTTAGCATATTCACCTTGTGCCACATTCTGTGGCAAGTCCAGTTGCAGTGGATCTGGATTGTTCTTGTTGTCAATCATGTCTTTTCTTGTTTTTCTTATTGTCACTGCAAAAGTAATACTTTTTTTCGAATTACCAACAATACCACATTATTTATTTTATATTATACCCTCAACGCCATCCAATTTGCTGGCAAACCAAGAAAAATCCCCTTTTCCTTTGTCGTTTAAATAATATTTCATATCTTTATAGCCGACTCGAAGTAGCCCAAAAGGGTGAGCTATAGGCAAAAGAATGGAAACAAACAGCTTATATGAAACAACTAAACATTACATTTCTCCTCACCATGCTCATGAGCATCATAGGAATTCAAGCATTCGCCCACGACATTGAAGTGGCAAATGCAGATGGTGTAACCATCTACTACAATTACATAAAAATAGTACGGAGTTGGCTGTAACATATCGTGGGTCATCTTATGATAGCCATGATAACGAGTACAGTGGTAATGTAGCCATTCCAGAAACGGTTACCTATAACGGCAAGACTTATAGTGTGACATCTATCGGTGATCATGCGTTCTATTCCTGCAAAGGACTGACCGAAGTCACCATTCCTAATAGTGTGACGATTGTGTTGGAGATTGCCTTCTATGTGTATTTTCATTGGATTCAATAAGACCTGTCGCGACCGAGCGAACGGGAAGGACACATCATAGAAACAACGTGTGGGAGATGTGATGATTGTTTTCATGTTCATTCTTCGAGTTTCGCTTTCATTTCCTCCAGCATCAGAATGAATCTATCGAACCCTGCTTCGGCGGCACGCAGAAGGAGACCGTCTCGGACAATCCGGCCATCGGGCGTGAGGGTAACATTGAATGGGATGGCGTTGAAGCCGAACAACTCTTGGAGTTGATGGAAACGGTTGTCATCAATGGCTACATTTTCCTCCCCCTCCAGGTTCTCTCGGACAAATGTGAGGTAATCCTCGCGATTGGGATTGCGCTCATTGGCCAGAAACACAAATTTGATATCCGACCGTTCATGCAGACGATAGCGAAATTCCTTGGTCGCCCTAATCTCAGCCTTACAGGGTGCACACCACATTGCCCAGAAATCCAGAACGATATAGCGACCAGGGTATAGGGCAAGGATGCCTTTCACAAAGTGTGCGGCATCGCCTTCTGGCAAGGGAAGTGTGGAATCCATATTGGCCTGCTCATCAAAAATCTGTTGTGCCTTTCTTTGAAGAG
>Ga0247610_10007984_pt1 | contig 10811 bp, 6 predicted proteins | sample 174DNAGHGhighgp2_FD_193483 | JGI IMG/M metagenome (GOLD analysis project Ga0247610, IMG submission 193483) | Sheep rumen microbial communities from Palmerston North, Manawatu-Wanganui, New Zealand - 1742 DNA GHGhigh gp2 | ecosystem: Host-associated > Mammals > Digestive system > Stomach > Rumen ... | reverse complement strand
ATCTGTGATAAGTCCATACTTGCACAGCGTGCAAGGGTAGCAGCGAGAAAAGCAAGGGATCTTACAAGAAGAAAGACAGCCCTTGAAGGAATGGCTCTTCCCGGAAAGCTTGCAGACTGCTCGGATAAGGATCCTTCACATTGCGAGATCTACATAGTTGAGGGAGACTCCGCAGGCGGAAGTGCCAAGGAAGCACGAAACAGGGCTACCCAGGCGATCCTTCCCTTAAGAGGTAAGATCCTTAACGTCGAAAAAGCAAGACTGGATAAGATCTATGCAAATGCCGAGATCAAAGCAATGATCACTGCTTTCGGAACCGGCATCCACGATGACTTTGATATAAGCAAGCTCCGTTATGACAAGATCATCATCATGACCGATGCCGATGTCGACGGCGCTCATATAGCAACACTTATGCTCACCTTCATATACAGGTTCATGCCCGAACTCATCAAGACCGGACATGTATACCTCGCAAAGCCTCCTCTCTACAAGCTGGAGAAGAACAAGAAGGAATGGTATGCATATTCCGATGATGAGCTGAATGCCATCCTCGATGAAGTCGGCAGAGATCAGAACAACAAGATCCAGCGTTACAAGGGTCTCGGAGAGATGGATGCCGAGCAGCTCTGGGAAACAACCATGGATCCTCAGAGAAGAATCCTTCTCAGAGTAGGTTTTGACGAAGAAATGACCAGTGAGATCGATCTTACATTCACAACTCTGATGGGAGACAAGGTAGAACCCAGAAGAGAATTCATCGAAGAGAATGCCAAGTTCGTACAGAATCTCGATATCTGATAACGATACGATGAACCGCCGGACGGGAATCGATATTTTTTGAAGAGGAAATAATGGAAGATACTATTTTTGACAAAATACAGGAAGTAGATCTCAAAGAAAAAATGGAGACCTTCTACATCGATTATGCGATGAGCGTTATCGCGGCTCGTGCACTTCCCGATGTAAGGGACGGACTTAAACCCGTTCAGAGAAGAGTTCTCTATTCGATGGTAGAGCTCAATAACGGACCCGACAAGCCGCATCGTAAGAGCGCGCGTATCGTCGGTGACACCATGGGTAAGTATCACCCTCACGGTGACAGCTCCATTTACGGATCCCTGGTATTTATGGCTCAGCCATGGTCAATGAGATATCCTCTTGTTGACGGTCACGGAAACTTCGGTTCCATGGACGGTGACGGTGCTGCGGCAATGAGATATACCGAAGCAAGACTTTCCAAGATCTCCATGGAGCTTCTTGCGGATATCAACAAGAACACCGTAGACTTCATTCCCAATTTCGACGGAACCGAGAATGAACCCACCGTACTTCCCAGCCGTTATCCAAACCTTCTCGTTAACGGTGCCACCGGTATTGCGGTAGGTATGGCAACGAATATCCCTCCCCACAATCTCAGGGAGTCCATCGACGGCGTAGTCAAGATAATCGATGACCGTATCGAGGGAAAAGAGACAACGATCGAGGATGTCATGGAAATAATCCAGGGTCCCGATTTCCCTACCGGCGGACTGATACTCGGACATCGCGGTGTTGAGGAAGCGTATCGTACGGGACGCGGTAAGATAAGAGTCAGAGCGGTAACGGAGATAGAGCAGCTTCCCAACGGAAAGAGCCAGATAATCGTTACCGAGCTTCCCTATATGGTCAACAAGGCCAACCTGCAGATAAAGATTGCGGAACTGGTCAAGCTCAAGAAGATAGACGGCATCACCGATATCAGGGATGAGAGTAACAGGGAAGGCGTAAGAGTTGTCATCGAGCTCAGAAAAGATGCCAATGCTAACGTTATTCTTAACCAGCTTTATAAGCATACACAGCTTCAGGACACCTTCGGTGTCATTATGCTTGCGCTTGTCAACAACGAGCCCAAGGTTTTGAATCTTCTCGAAGTACTGGGTCTTTACCTTAAGCATCAGGAGGACGTCGTAACAAGACGTACCAAATACGATCTCGGTAAAGCAGAGGAAAGAGATCACATACTGCAGGGACTCCTCAAGGCTCTTGATTTCATCGATGAGGTAATCAGCATAATCAGGGGAAGCGCTACTCCCGCAGAAGCCAAGGAAAAACTCATGGCAAGGTTCGGGCTCGATGATATCCAGGCACAGGCTATCGTCGATATGAGACTCAGAGCTCTCACCGGACTTGAAAGAGACAGACTTCTTGCAGAGCACAACGACCTCACCGCCAAGATTGCGGAACTCAAAGCGATACTTGCCGATGAAAAGCTCCTCCTCGGTGTAATTAAAAAAGAAATCACCGAGACAAGAGACAAATACGGAGATGAGAGGCATACTCATTTCAGCAACGATATCTTTGATATTCCCGATGAGGACATGATCCCTCACGAGAATACCGTTATCGCAATGACCAGACTCGGTTATATCAAGAGAATGAGCGTTGACAACTTCAAGGCTCAGAACCGTGGCGGCAAGGGAATCAAGGGAATGGCTACCATTGAGGATGATTACGTTGAAGATCTCCTTATGACCACAACACATCATTCCCTTAACTTCTTCACCACGGCCGGAAGAGTCTACAGGATGAAGGCTTACGATATCCCCGAGTGCTCACGCACTTCCAGAGGTGTAGCAATAGTCAATCTCCTTCAGCTCGAGCCCGGAGAGAAGGTCAGCGCGATCATTCCCATCTGGGGTTTTGAGGAGAACAAGAATCTTTTCATTGCCACCAAGAACGGAACGGTCAAGAAGATGAAGATGGATGAGCTCATGAATGTCAGAAAGAGCGGACTCAGAGCGATCACTCTTGTCGAAGGCAATGAGCTTATAGATGTTAAGATAACAGATGCAAATTCAGAGATTCTTCTTGCAACCAAGCAGGGTATGTGCATCAGATTCAGGGAAGAAGAGGTACGTACCACCGGAAGAGGAAGTATCGGTGTCATCGGAATGAATCTTGCGGATGGCGATGAAGTTGTTGCAATGCAGCTTGCAAGCCAGGGTAAGTATATGACCTTCATTTCCGAAAAGGGAATGGGTAAGCGTACCGATATAGATGAATTCAACGGACAGCACAGAGCAGGTAAGGGCGTCAAGTGTTACAAGATAACCGAGAAGACCGGAGACCTGCTTGCGGCCAAGGCTGTTAACGGTGACGAAGAACTTATCATGATAACCGACGGCGGACAGATGATCCGTATCCGCATAGATGATATCAGTGTTCTCAGCCGTATCACATCCGGAGTCAAGCTCATGAATCTTTCCGGAGGTGAGAAGATCGCAAATGTTGCGAAGGTCAGGGACAGACTTTCCAACGGAGAAAAAGAATTTGCATCCCTTGAAGAGGGAGAGAAAGCCATGGATGAAGAAAGCGAGAACATGGCAGGAACCTTCGAAGAGGACGATGAAGATAAGGAAGTAACGCTTCCCGTAGAGGACAGCGAGGAGGATAGTTGATGTTAAAATGGATTACACTATATTAAAAGATCTGGCGATAATAATTATTTTTGCGAAGTTCTTCGGACTTCTGGCAAGGAGAGTCAAGGCTCCCCAGGTAGTAGGCGAGATAGTTGCGGGACTGATCATCGGACCGAGCTTACTACATCTTGTCGATCAGACTGAGTTTATCACTCAGCTTGCAGAGATAGGTGTAATACTCCTCATGTTTTCCGCAGGACTTGAGACCAATCTCAAGGATCTGCTCAAGACCGGATTCAAGGCATTTCTCATAGCGTGTGCTGGTGTATTGGTTCCTCTCATCGGCGGAACTCTGCTGTATATGGGATTCTACGGAGCATCGAAAATAGGAACTCCCGAATTCTATACCGCACTTTTTGTAGGTGTCATCCTTACCGCCACCAGTGTCAGTATCACTGTGCAGACTCTTCGTGAGATGGGAAAGCTCAAGGGTGAGGTCGGACAGACCATAATGAGTGCTGCGATAATCGATGATGTTATCGGTATTATCGTTCTCACATTTGTTATCGGTTTCAAGAATCCCGACTCAAATCCCGGCAAAGTTGTGCTGAGCACGGTACTCTTCTTCGTGGTAGCTCTGGTAGTCGGTGCGATCATCTACAAGATATTCAAGCTTGCCGATATGAGATATCCTCATACCAGAAGGATTCCCATCATGGGTCTTGCTCTCTGCTTCTTCTTTTCCTATATTGCGGAAACATACTTCGGTATCGCGGATATCACAGGTGCCTATGTTGCCGGTGTTGTGCTGTGCTCCATCAAGGATTCAAGCTACATAGCGGAGAAAATGGACACGAATTCATACATGCTATTCGGTCCCGTGTTCTTCGCATCCATCGGACTCAAGACGAACCTCACCGCAATAGACGGAAACCTCATACTGTTCTGCATATGCTTTGTTATTGTCGGACTTGTCTGCAAGATCATAGGATGCGGACTTATGGGAAGAGCCTGCAGATTCAACTGGCATGACAGTCTTAAGATCGGTGTCGGAATGATGACAAGAGGTGAGGTAGCACTCATCGTTTCACAGAAGGGACTCAGTGTAGGAATGATCGGATCCGAATATTTCGCCGCAGTCATTCTTCTCATTGTGGTATCGAGCATATCCACACCCATAATACTAAAGGCACTGTACGCCGCAGACGAAAAGAGAAAGATTCCCGCCTGATGAAAAAGACGGCAGACAAAAGAGAAAATGTTACAGCAAACGCTCCCTCATCCGTTACCCCGGAAATGCGGGAGCGTTTTCATAATGCGCTCATTTCCGTAACGAGCGACCGGGAAAGACCAACGATAGGAACCCTTTCCGAGAAAACTCTTCACGCAGTGATCAAGAATTATATAGAACCCGATGAGGACAGACAGGAGATACCCATCGGTTCATATGTTGCCGATATCTGTACCGGAGAGGAGATATTTGAGATACAGACGGCGGCACTCAAGAGACTGAGCGATAAACTTCTAGAATTCCTTCCCTGTTACAAGGTTACCGTTGTACATCCCGTCATAAGGAAAAAGAGGATCTACTGGATAGATCCCGACACCGGGGAAATGACTGTGCCCAGAAGACCTGCGCCCCATACCGGCTGTGTGGAAGATGCCATAAGGGAAGTGTATGGGATAAGGGATCATCTGGGAAATAAGAATCTGCAGGTCAGGATAGTCATCATAGATGCGGATGAATTCAGGATCAGGGACGGTTACGGACGGGATAAAAAAAAACACGGAACCTGGCTTGATAAGGTTCCGACAGATATCATTGAGGATATTACATTTGAATGTCCCGAGGATTATCTCCAGCTTCTTCCGGGAGATATACCTGAAGAGTTCACCGTAAGCGATGCGGTCAAATGCGGGATGAAAAGAGACAGCGCGGGACTTATCGTGGCATTCCTGAGTAAGATCGGTGTGATAGAGCACATCGGAAACAAGGGGAGAGCGTATCTCTACAGACTAAAGTATTGAAACAGGTGGGGTGAACGAGGGGACGGTTCTGCCGTTCACCAAGGTTCAAGGTGAACGGCAGAACCGTCCCCTCGTTCACCGTCCCCTTGTTCACTAGATCTCATCGGGATCAGAAGGCTGCAGTGAGAAGATGAATTCGCTTCCTTCACCTGGAGTGGAGATGACGTTGATATTCTCACTGTGTGCCGTGAGGATCTCCTTTACTATGGAAAGCCCCAGTCCGGTTCCCTTCTTATCTTTTCCTCTTGAGGAATCGGACTTATAGAATCTGTTGAAGATAAGGCTTATATCTTCGGGAGGGATTCCCACACCCGAATCCTTGACGGAAACATATATCTTGTTCTTTTTCTCTGCGGTCTCGATCTTGATGACCGAATCGTGATTTGAGAACTTGACGGCGTTGTCGGTAAGATTATAGACTATCTGCTCGATCCTGCCCTTGTCCGCATGTACAAAGAGTTCATCACCTGTGAGCACAAGCTCTATGGCGATTGACTTTTTTCTGCAGGTTCCCTCGAAGGTCTCCGCAACCTTTCTTACAACTTCATTGATATCGAAATCCGAAAGGTCCAGATGCATTCCCTTGGTATTCAGATTATTGAGGGTAAGAAGTCCGTTGGTGAGCTTTGTCAGACGGTCCGTTTCATTGAGAACTATGCCGAGGTATTTCTCATGCATCTCGGGAGGAATGGTCCCGTCGATCATTGCTTCCAGATAACCCTTGATGGAAGTAAGTGGGGAACGGAAGTCATGGGACACGTTGGCGATGAATTTCTTCTGGTCGTCTTCCGCATCGGCGATCTTGCCGGACATATAATTTAGTGCGGCTGCAAGATATCCCATCTCATCGCGGCTTTCCACGTTCACTTCGTAATGATAGTTTCCCTCGGCGTATTTCTCCGCTCCCTTGGTGATCTTGCGGAGAGGTACATAGACTATCCTTGTGAAGAAGATAAGAATGATCAGGGAAAGCAGGAACATGATGAACAGAGTGACATAGGAGATATTCAGCAGGGAATTGCACTGCGTTTCGATCTCATTCAGGGAATAATGGATAGTCACATAACCCTTAGTCAGATAATCCGAGGTAATGGGGGCGATAACGGACAGGACCTCTTCATCGAAGGATCCGAAGAAGTCACCGGTAAGATAATAGGAACCTCCTCCGATGGACGGATCAAAATCGTGGATCACCATCATGCCGGGATCCGAGGATGTATCAACCCGGGCCGTGTCGATTATGACAAGACCGTCGGGGGATATTATCCTGATCTCGGTGTTCATGTAAACACTCAGGGCATCCAGCTGGAGAGTCACGGTCTCCGGCGTGGTCATGGAAGAATACAGACCCTTTGCATAGGTGTCCGCAATAAGCGAAGCCTCAGAGTAGAGGCTCTGGGCCTTTTGTGATATAAGATAATCCCTGGTGATCTTGGGAACAAAAAGAGTAACGGTCAGAAAAGAGAACAGACCGAAAATGACGTATCCCAATATGAACTTAAGGTAGAGAGTACGCTTCATAAGGTCTCGAATTTATAACCCTTGCCCCATATGGTGGAGATGCGCCAGCTTTCGTTATCGCCGATCTTCTCGCGGATCCTTTTGATGTGAACATCAACGGTCCTGGTGTCACCCGAGTACTCATAACCCCAGATCCTGTCAAGAAGCTGCTCTCTGGTAAATACCCTGTTGGGTGATGAAGCAAGGAAATAAAGCAGCTCAAGCTCCTTGGGAGGCATATCGATGGTATGTCCCTTGTAGGTTACGGAGTAGTTGGTAAGATTGATGAGAAGGTCCGGATATGATACCGCTTCGATCCCGTCAGAAGTAACCTCCGGTGCGGGAACTGATTTGGTGCCGGTCCTTCTGAGGACTGCCTTGACTCTTGCAACCATTTCCTTGGAATCAAAGGGCTTTTCAATATAATCATCTGCGCCCAGCTGAAGTCCCAGGACCTTGTCGAAGGTCTCTCCCTTAGCGGAAAGCATGATTATCGGAAGATCACTTCCTGCACGTACCTGTCTGCATACCTCATAACCGTCGATGCCCGGAAGCATTATGTCCAGGAGCATCAGATCGGGACGAAACTCAGGAATCTTTTCAAGTGCGGACTCTCCGTCATTAACGATCAGTGTGTCGTAGCATTCCTTGACGAGATACAGCGAGATCAGCTCCGCTATATTGTTGTCATCGTCTACTATCAGTATCCTTTGCTTATCAACCATAGTATTCTCCCTCTTATTTAAACTTAACGATCGTGACTCCGGCGTCACCCTCACCGTATTCGCCGAGTCTGAATTCTTCGATATTCTTCTGCTTTCTGAGATAGGAATGAACAGCCTTTCTCAGAGCTCCGGTTCCCTTTCCGTGTACGATCCTCACCGGAGATATGTGTGCGACATAAGCATCGTCAAGATACTTGGATACGGCCGCAAGAGCTTCGTCCGTTGTCATACCGAGAAGATTGATCTCCGCGGAGACATTCATGGACTTTTCCATCTTGATGGAACCCGAGAAAGTACCTGATTTCTTTTCTTCCGGTACGGCATTATAGTCTATCCTGAGATCCGCGGTCTTGACCTGCATACGCATGGAACCGCACATTACGAACAGTTCACCCTTCTGATCGGGTTCAGTCTGGACCACACCCTTCATTCCCAGGGAAGTTATCTCAACATGAACTCCCTTGGTCAGTTTGGAAGGATCTGCGGAAACAGTCTTTTTGGATGAGGTCTTTTTGGAAGAGGCTTCTTTTTCACCGAGGGAATTGATCTTCTCTCTGAGAGCGGTACGCTCCCTTTCAAGATCGGCCATTCCCGAGGTGATGCCGGCCTTCTGCATATCGCGGATGGTCTTGTCGGCGATCTCCTTGGCTTCTTCCAGGATCCTTGCAGCCTCATCGTTGGCACGCCTGATGATCCCTGCCTTCTGCTCATCTATCTTAATATTCTTATTATGGAGCTGATCCTGCAGTGTGCGGATCTTCTCCTTGTATTCGGCGATCTCTTTCCGCTCGTTCTCAGATTCGATACGTGACTGCTGGAGATTCTGGATTATATCCTCGAATGATTCCGCATCGGAATCGAGATGCTTCTTTGCTTCCTCTATTATATCATCCGGAAGCCCCAGCTTGGAGGAAATCGCAAAAGCATTGCTCTTCCCGGGGACTCCTATGAGAAGTCTGTATGTGGGGCTCAGAGTCTCCACATTGAACTCACAGCAGGCATTTTCGATGCCTTCCGTACGAAGGGCGAATATCTTGATCTCGGTATAATGGGTGGTAGCCATTGTCCTGATGCCCAGGCTGTGCATATGCTCCAGTATGGAAACCGCAAGAGCCGCACCTTCTGAAGGATCCGTTCCCGCACCCAGTTCATCAAACAGACATAGAGAGTGCCTGTCGGCTTTTTTCAGGATGTCCACGATGTTGACCATATGGGACGAGAAGGTTGACAGGGACTGTTCGATACTCTGCTCGTCACCGATATCGGCAAATATATCATTGAAAACACACAGCTCCGAATGTGATGCGGCGGGGATGTGCAGTCCCGACTGCCCCATAAGGCACAGAAGTCCTACGGTTTTCAGGGATACGGTCTTACCGCCGGTATTGGGACCGGTGATCACAAGCTGGTCAAAATCCCTTCCGAGACTGATGTCTGTGGGGACCACTTTCTTCTTATCTATAAGAGGGTGTCTGGCGCTTTTCAATACCAGATAGTGCTTTCTGTTATATGCCGGACGGGTGGCGTCCATCTTGAGAGCCAGTTTTCCTCTTGCAAAAATACAATCCAGAACAGTTTCCGTTTCCTGATTGATCCGTATCTCTTCTGAGTGGAGTCCGCATTTTGCCGACAGATCCGCAAGTATCTTCGCAATCTCCTCCTGCTCCTGTCTCATAAGAGTCCGGATGTCGTTGTTGAGATTGACAACGGATGCAGGTTCTATGAAGTAGGTTGAACCGGTGGATGACTGGTCGTGGATCATACCCGGAACCTGGCTCTTGTATTCGGATCTTACAGGAATGCAGTATCTTCCGTCACGCATTGTTATTACCGCATCCTGAAGATAAGTGCGGAGGGATCCGTTTATCATACCTGTCAGGGTGGAATGGATCTTGTCTTCATTTAGAGATATCTGTCTGCGGATTTTCTTGAGCTCAGGAGATGCGTCGTCCGCTATCTCCTCCTCGGACAGTATGCATCTGCGTATCTCTTCCGATATCGTGGGAAGAGGCGAAAGCATTCCGAACAGACCGGTGAGAGAGTCGGTAAATGATTCATCCGATTCCCTTTCCGCCGATGCACCGCTTTCCCTGTCAACAGAATGCCTTATGCCTGAATTGGCTGAAGCCAGCGCAGAGGAGATCCCACCCTTCGAGGCTTCACCGTATCTGACGAGTCTTGCGGCATTTTCCAGCTGGGATGCGATCAGAAGCAGATCCGGAGCAGAAAGGGCGGCGCCGGTTTCAAGAGTTTTGACAATATATCTGAGATCACTGTTCCCGCCAAAAGAAGTACTGCCGTTTTTGATGATCCTGGAGAGGGCGTCAGCGGTCTGTGACTGACGGGTTTCGATCTCTTTGAGGTCACGCACGGGAACAAGACCCGAAATCTGTTCTTTTCCGGGTTTTGAATCGGCTTCCTCCAATAAAAGAGAGATGATCCGATCGTATTCAAGTGTGCGTAAAACCTTGGTATTCATAGCTTTTTAAGTATATCACAGTGGGTCCCTTATTTCTTTACTTTTTTTATGGGGACGGATATACTGAAATAACCATGGAGAATAATAAAGACGCGGATAAAAACTTAAGAAGATCCGAAAAAGAGGAACCGTTCCGTCAGAGCATCATAAGCGAGCAGATCAGGAAAAGACCCATCAATAAGTACCGTCTGCTCAGAAGAACTCTTATGACTGCGCTGCTGGCTGTGGTGTTCGGTATCATCGCATCAGTGACCATCTGGATCCTGGAGCCTGTACTGAGCAAGTGGGTATCCAGAAGTGATAACAGCCAGGGCAGGGATGCTGTACATTTCATTGATACCGGAGATGATGTCACGGCCCAGGAAGTTCTCAATGATTACATGGAACAGGAAGCCGGACTGGGAAGGTCCGAAGGGGACGATTCGGCAGCCATGGCTTCGATCCCTCTTACCAATGAACAGATACAGGCGCTTTACTCACAGCTTGCTCTGGATGTGACCAACTACAGACAGCTTTATCAGTCCATGTCCTCTTATGTCAGGGAGATGAACAGATCCATCGTCACCATCACTGCAATAACCTCCGATACGGACTGGATAGGAACTACGGAGCAGCACAGAAAGCAGGCATCCGGACTTATTGTGGCTGAGGACCATGTTGATCTATATATTATCGCAG
>Ga0247610_10007983_pt1 | contig 10811 bp, 6 predicted proteins | sample 174DNAGHGhighgp2_FD_193483 | JGI IMG/M metagenome (GOLD analysis project Ga0247610, IMG submission 193483) | Sheep rumen microbial communities from Palmerston North, Manawatu-Wanganui, New Zealand - 1742 DNA GHGhigh gp2 | ecosystem: Host-associated > Mammals > Digestive system > Stomach > Rumen ... | reverse complement strand
TAGAACGACATCATGCCACCCATCGACTGGCCGGTGGTGTAGAGGCGGTTGGTGTCGACATTGTACTGCCGGCAGACCTCTTCGAGCAGGCGGATGGTCATCTCCACCTCGTCGGTGGTGCTCCAGTCGTCCTGCACGGCCCAGTCGGTGTATTGCGGCACCAGTACGAACGATGGGTGCAGCCGCTGGTCGCGGTCGGAGGCGAACTCCAAGGCGCCGTAGCCCTGTGTGAGCGGAGCCGTCACCTCCTTGCCCACGGTGCTGGCATCGGCCATGAAGAGAACCAGCGGAAAGCCCTGCTTTCCGTCGTAGCCCTCGGGCACCATCAGGTTGTATTCCATCGTCTTGCCCGTCAGCTCGTCGTTGAAGGTCAGCTGCTTGAACTTGCCCAGCGTCTCCTGCTTCAGCCGGACAAACGTGCTGTCGGCATCTTTGTTAATCTCCATGTGACCACCTTGGCGAGGTCCACTTTCGCCGCCCTTCTTCGGGCCGCAGGCCGTCAGGCACAACAATGCCGCCGCCATCATTATCGTAGTTTTCTTCATATTGTTCCGGAGTGTTTCGAGCCGATGCTCTGGTCTCTGCCAAGACCTTCTGTATTGGGTTGATACTCTGTTTCTCATGAAGTCTGATGTTTTGCAAATCGGCTACAAAATTACGAAATTTTTTCGACACTATCGCAATCGAAAGAACCCACCCACCTGCGTGGAGCAGAGGTAGTGGGGAGCAGAGGATAGCAATGAGGTGTTGGAGCCGACGGCAAAATTGTAAGAAAACATTGACGAACGAAGTGCGGTTTTAGGATTGGCAACCAGACCGATAACTGCGTCTCGACCCCTGAAAGGGTGATGTGGTATGCCCATGAGCACCTTGAAATAAAATAAATACAGCGAATAGCACCGCTGAATAAATCAAATACAGCGAATAAGAGACGCGATTTTGGGTGTATGCCATTCCACGGCGGTCTTTCGGCAGTCAGTTTACGAACCCCAGTTATGTTCAAAAAAAAGAATTTTGCCAATCAATAAAGATTTCATATCTTTGCTAATATAAGAAATAGTGATATCATTATACAAATGACTCGTATTAAGATATCTACAATTTTACAATAGGCAACAATTAATTTTGAATATCATAACCATACTCCCGAAATTCACATAAATATCGGGAATACGGTTTCGAAATTTAAGGAAGTGGATGTTGTCATCGGCGATGCCAAGGTGGTCATCGAAATCAAATCCACCGAGCTCATCTACCTCCTCGACTTCCTGAAGATGCTCTGGAGTGGTGAAATATTCTAAAACCCGCTACGGCACCATCCGCATTAAAACATTTAATTAGTTTTTGTCATTCCAGAAAAAACATGTACCTTTACACTTTAAAATATATCCAAAGTGATAGAGACTCAAAACATAGAATTCAAACAACGTTGGCGTGATGACTTCCACAAAGCCGGATTTGTCGAGTCGTGGGGCAGAGGCATTGGTAAGGTGTGCAAAGCTTTCAACCAGGCGAAGTTGCCTTCTCCCACTTTTGAGAATCTATGGGGTGGAACTCTAGTCATCATTCCTCGCAGTATTCCTGACGGCAAAACTGCGAGTGCGGAAAAGAGTGCGGAAAAGATTCTGTCTGCAGTTGCGGACAATCCAAAGATAACGACAGAGGAGCTATCCTCACTTATTGGAATTTCGACCAGTGGGGTTGAGAAGTCAATCAGGCAATTAAAAAAGCAGGGTTAGCTACAGAGGATAGGTGGCCGCAAACAAGGTCATTGGGAAATCACGAGGGAGGACAATGAATGACGTATTTGCAAGAACATAAGAAACGTGATTCTGCCGACTCGCTTTATGGTGCCTTAAAGATGAACGTTCGGCACATATTAGGCATATCTGACGACAAAACTTTCAGCAATCTCTCGGCGGTCTCTCGGCGACCATATTATTTCAGTATTACATTTTTAACAGCCGTTAAAAAATACATTTTGCCATTCAAGAAAAAATGAGTATCTTTGCAGTTTGAAATAATTTATGATGATGAACGGAATTCCATTAGAAGATAAACTACTATCTGAAGAAGATATCAAACTCCGATACATCACCCCTGCCATTCAGAATAAGGGATGGTCGGTGCAGGATATAACTATGGAAACCAAAATAAAGCTTACCGATGGCAAGGTAAACATTAAAGGTAATTTTGTGGTTCGCGAAAGACCGAAATACGCCGATTACATGCTCTATTACAACCGTGCCACACCTATTGCCATCGTCGAAGCCAAAGATGCCAACCACTCCGTCAGTTTTGGGATGCAACAGGCAAAGGAGTATGCTTCAATGATGGATATTCCATTCGCTTTCAGTTCCAATGGCTTCGGATTCCAAGAATACGATTTTCTCACAGGAAAGGAACGGACTTTGACAATGGATCAATTCCCTACAAAAGATGAATTGTACGCCCGCTTCATCCACGAGAGCAACGATGGCAACGGCCTTTCTGGTGAGGAGTTGAAAGTAATCGACCAGCCTTACTGTTCTGGACAAGACATATTTCCACCCCGTTATTACCAGCGCAATGCCGTCAACCGCGCCGTCGACGCTGTAGCTCGTGGCGAGAAACGTATGCTGCTGGTAATGGCCACAGGCACGGGCAAGACCTATACAGCCTTCCAAATCGTGTATCGTCTGCTCAAAGCAAATCTTATCCATAAAGTTCTTTATTTGGCAGACCGTAATGTGTTGGTCGACCAGTCCATAGAGCAGGATTTCAAACCTCTCTCCAGCAAAATCCATAAGGTTAGCTACCAACAGGACAAGTCCACCAAATCCACTGCCCACGAGGTTTATTTCTCCCTTTATCAGCAACTCATCGGCGAGGGCGGCAAACAAAACTACAAAGAACTTTTCAAACCTGAATTCTTTGATATGGTCATTGTCGACGAGTGCCATCGTGGCAGCGCCAAAGACGACAGCAACTGGCGCGAGATTCTCGAATATTTCGACGGAGCCATCCAACTTGGCATGACGGCCACACCCAAAGAAACACGCTACCAATCGAACATCACTTACTTTGGAGAACCGCTATATTCCTACAGCCTGAAACAGGGCATCGACGACGGCTTTCTCGCACCCTTCAAGGTCATTAACATCAAGACCAATATTGGTGACGAGTGGCGCCCCATAAAAGGTCAACGCGACATTCACGGGAATCTCATCGAAGACCGCATTTATAACAACACCGACTACGACTACAATATTGTCATCGAAGACCGTATTCGCGAGGTTGCACACGAAATCACCACATATCTGAAGCAGACAGGTCGAATGAACAAGACCATTGTTTTCTGCGCCAACGAAGACCACGCTGAGCGAATGCGTGTGGAACTGGTCAACGAAAACGCCGATATGTGCAGGAAGAATCCCGACTATGTGGTGCGTATCACGGGATCCGACGAATACGGAAAGAGCAAGCTCGACTATTTCATCTCGGTCTCTTCCGAGTATCCTGTCGTCGCAACTACCAGCAAACTGCTCTCCACTGGTGTCGACTGCAAGATGGTGAAGCTCATCGTGCTCGACCAGAACATCAACTCAATGACCGAGTTCAAGCAGATTATCGGTCGTGGCACACGCATCCGCGAGAAAGAGGGGAAGACCTACTTCTACATCATGGATTTCCGCAACATTACCCGCCTCTTCGCAGACCCCGAATGGGACGGCCCCATCGAAGTGAACGAGGGCTATGGGCATACCAACGTAAGGCCATATGATACAGACGACGAAGTTCCGCAGCCATCAGTTCAAGAAGAGCCCCAGCCCAAACCAATCGTCGACCGCAATGGCTGCCGCGTGGAAATCATCAGCAAGGTGGTCTCTGTTTACGATTCCGACGGCAAACTGCTACGAACCGAAAGCATCATCGACTATACCAAGAAGAGTGTCAACGACACCTACGCCAACCTCGACGACTTTATCCTCCATTGGAATGCCGCCGAACGCAAGTCGGCAATCAACGACCTGTTGCGCGAGAGCGGCATCGACATCCAGTCGTTGAAGGAAGACCAAGGAATGGCCGACGTGGACGATTTCGACTTCATCTGCCACATCGCATACGGCAAGAAGCCCCTCACACGACGCGAACGTGCAGAGAACGTCAAGAAACGCGACATCTTCAGCAAATACGGCCCTGAGGCACAGAAGGTGCTCAATGCGCTTCTCGACAAATATACGACCGAAGGTATCAGTCAGATTGAGAACCGCAAGGTGCTCAGCCTCGACCCCTTCCGCCAGATGGGTTCTCCGTCAAGCATCGCCAAACTGTTTGGTGGCAACCAGCAGTATTCCGAGGCCGTCAAAGAACTCGAAGCACTTATCTATACCAACATAGCCTAAAATCTTTAAACTTTAAACCCTCAACTTTAAACTTTATATGGCCCTGACCAATTTTGTAAAGAGCATCCGCAACATTATGCGCAACGATGCAGGCATCAACGGCGACGCCCAACGTATCGAACAAATCACCTGGATGCTCTTCTTGAAGGTTTACGACGAAAAAGAGAACGACTGGGAATTCAATGAAGACAATTACCAGTCCTTTATCCCCGAGAAGTGTCGCTGGCGCAACTGGGCCAAGGACGACGGCGACGGGAAGGCTCTCACAGCGGAGAAACTGCTCGATTTTGTCAACAACACACTGTTTCCCACTCTGAAGGGTCTCGAGGTCAATCCTGACACTCCGATGCGCAGCGCCATCGTGCGGGCCACGTTCCAGGATGCCAACCAGTATATGAAGGACGGTGTGCTGCTCCGTCAGGTGCTGAATGTCATCGACGAACTGGATTTGAGCAGCTATGAGGAGAGCCACGCTTTTGGCGAAATCTATGAGTCGATATTGAAAGAGATGCAGTCGGCAGGTTCTGCCGGTGAGTTCTACACCCCTCGCGCCCTTACCGATTTTATGGCCGAAACAATCCAGCCCAAAATCGGCGAACGAATGGCCGACTTTGCCTGTGGCACTGGCGGTTTCATTACCTCATGGCTGAAAATGCTCGACAAGAAGGTGAAGACGACCGATGGCCGCGAAGCCTATGTCAATTCCATTTTCGGCATCGAGAAGAAGCAGTTTCCCTATATGCTTTGTGTCACCAATATGCTGCTGCATGATATCGACTCGCCCCGTGTGCTGCACGATAATTCGCTGACCAAGGATGTGCTGAACTATACCGACGACGACAAGTTTGATGTCATCCTGATGAATCCGCCCTATGGCGGCAATGAGAAAGCCGAGGTGAAACGCCACTTCCCTTCCGATCTTGCTTCCAGTGAGACGGCCGACCTCTTTATGGTGGTCATCATGTATCGTTTAGCCAAGAACGGTCGTGCTGCCGTCATTCTGCCCGACGGATTCTTGTTTGGGGCCGACAATGCCAAACTGGCCATCAAAGAGAAATTGCTGCGCGAGTTCAACCTGCACACCATCATCCGCCTGCCGGGCAGCATTTTCTCGCCTTATACCTCTATTGCCACCAACATCCTATTCTTCAACAACGAGCGAGCCGACGGCGCAAAAGAGGGGTTCTGTACCGACACAACCTGGTTCTACCGTCTGGATATGCCAGAAGGCTACAAGCATTTCTCCAAGACCAAACCGATGCAGGTGGAGCATTGCAAGCCAATAAAGGACTGGTGGGGCAACCGCGTGGAGATTGTGGACGCAGAGACAGGCGAAGAGAAGTCGCGTTGCTTCACGGCACAAGAGCTGCTGGCTATGGATTGCAACCTCGACCAATGCAAGTTCCCCAAGGAGGAAGAAGAGGTACTAAGGCCCGATGAACTGCTGAAACAATACCACGCCGAGCGCAATGCCTTGGATGCCAAGATCGACAAACAGCTGAAAGAGATAGAAGAAATGTTGGGTATTAAACTTGAAGAGGTATGAACGCACAGCAGCTGAAGAACGCCATACTGCAGGAAGCCATCGAAGGCCGGCTGGTGCCACAAGACCCCAACGACGAGCCAGCCTCCGCATTGCTCGACCGCATTCGCAAGGAGAAAGCCAGACTTGTGAAAGAAGGCAAACTCAAGAAGAAAGACCTTGAGGAAATACCCATTACAGAAGACGAAAAGCCATTTGAGATACCGAGTGGATGGGAATGGGTAAGATGGGGGATGCTTGGAGAATACAAAAAAGGGCCTTTTGGAAGCAGTCTTACTAAATCAATGTTTGTTTCCAAATCTGATAAGGCTGTAAAGGTGTATGAACAAAAAAATGCCATCCAAAAAGATTACTCTTTGGGAGATTATTATATTTCTGAAGAGAAATATGGTACGATGACTGGATTCACTGTTCGTCCAGGTGATATTATTGTGAGTTGTGCAGGTACCATTGGAGAAACTTATTTATTGCCCCCTAATGCTCCAGTAGGCATAATTAATCAAGCGCTTATGAGAGCAAGGATCCATCTTGATTCAATTATTCCATATTGGTTATTAAACTTTAGATACATTCTTCATATTGAAAACAAATTGAAGGGGTCGGGATCTGCCATTAAGAATATTCCACCATTTGAAGTGTTAAAAGCAATGCCTGTTCCCCTTCCCCCTCTCGCTGAGCAGCAGCGTATTGTGGCGAAGATTGAGGAGTTGCTCCCTAAGGTGAAGGAATACGGGAAAGCGCAGGAGGCTCTCGACAAGCTGAATGCCGAACTTTCAGAGCGACTGAAGAAGAGTATTCTTCAAGAGGCTATCGAAGGACGCCTGGTTCCACAAAACCCCAATGACGAGCCAGCCTCCGCATTGCTCGACCGCATCCGCAAGGAGAAAGCCCAGTTGGTGAAAGAAGGCAAACTCAAAAAGAAAGACCTCGACGAATCACCCATTGCAGAAGACGAAAAGCCATTTGAAATACCAGAGAGCTGGGAGTGGGTGAGACTTGGAGAAATTACATACAATCATGGACAAAAAATACCCACTAATGATTTCTCTTATATTGATATTGGTTCTTTGGACAATAAGCATCAATGCCTTAATTTGAACGACAATATTATAAGTGCAAAAAATGCTCCTTCGCGGGCAAGAAAAATTGTACAAATTGGTGATATTATTTATGCTACAGTCCGGCCTTATTTACACAACATATGCATTATTGACAGGGGATTTAGCAAGGAGCCTATAGCAAGTACGGGATTTGCAGTACTTTCCTGCATTAATGGACTGTTTAACAAATTTTTGTTCTACTACTTATTATCACCTGTGTTTGATGCTTATGCCAATGATGGAGAAAATTCAAAAGGTGTGGCTTATCCTGCCATTAATGATAAAAAACTTTATAATGGCTTGGTTCCTCTTCCACCTCTCGCTGAGCAGCATCGCATTGTGGCGAAGATTGAAGAGTTGCTTGGTGCAATTAACGCATTATCATAACTGTATTATTGTTGAAAGCATCCCTTAGGATGGCTTTTACAAAGACATCAGCATCGATATACATATTTCGTTGTAGGTCTTCTCTCGTATAATCGTATTTGACTTCGAGAATTTTTACGGCTCCCAAGGAAATAGTGTGTAAATAAGCATCTTCAAACGTTGAACCATCTTCCACGGTTCGCAACGTTGTAATGATAATTCCTTGGGAATTTCTGAGCTTGTCATCAACTGGCTGAAGGTGGATAAATCCATCCGGCACATCGATATTATGCTCTGTCGCCCACTTTTTGTCTACTTTGTATAAAGGGCGCTTTCTTTCTATTTGAAATCCTATATTTATTTCCCCAAGAATAGTTTCCTCTCCCTCTGGTTCTCGCAGTTCCTTTAGCGAGATTCCATAGTGCTCAGCAAATTGCTTGGCACCCTTCTGAAACCCTTTCTTTGAAACCATAATACCCTCGACATCGTCTAAATCGGATATTATTCCATAAAAAGCTGACACCTTCTCTTTTGGCACCGCTTTGTTGTAATTCTTGCACTCAATAGCAACACGATGCAGAATATCATCTTTCACATACTCCAAATAGACATCAATCTGATGCTCACAACCAGAACGCCCTTTCAGTTTTATATTGTGTTGAACCTTAGTGAAACCAGTCTGATAATAGGCTGACAGTTGCCGATACACCTCCCGCGTAAACAGTTCATATTCTGTACTTGAATTCATTGCACAATATGTTATATTCCACTGCAAAGATACACATAATATCTGATATTACCATCCTCAATATCTGAGCGCTACGATCTCATTCCAACGCCGTTTTATTATACAATAAAGCAATAAAAATGACTTTCTTACGTTATAAATTATAAATCCAATGTATGAATGCGTTAGTCTGTATTTTTGACATTTGAAATAAAACCCGTATCTTTGCACCTGGAATAGAGACTATAAAATGTGTTGATGCATTAATGTGTGAGTAACAGTGTAAAAAATAAAATATGGCATTACCGATTAATATAGAAGACTTGCTAAACAAGCGAAAGATTGAAGGAAACAGGATAGAGTTTAAGAAGGGTTGGAACCCTGTTGACATCTATCATAGTATTTGTGCGTTTGCCAACGACTTCGATAACCTCGGAGGTGGCTATGTGCTCGTAGGAGTGGAGCAGGACGGGAATGGACTTGCAAAGCGACCTGTCACAGGAATCAAAATCGAGACGGTGGACGGCATCCTAAAACAGATGGTAGGAATCAACAATATGTTCGACCCATACTATCTGCCGAGGACGTCGGTAGAAGAGGTGGACGGAAAGACCGTGCTGGTGATATGGGCACCATCGGGTGTGAACCGTCCTTACGCGATACCTATGGATGTACATGCCAAGGCAAAACAGATGAGGTATTATATTCGCAGTGGTTCGAGCAGTATTGTTGCCAAAGGTGAGGTACTGGACGAATTAAGGGATATGGCGAACCGCGTACCTTTTGATGACCGAGGCAATCCGGATATCCAAACAGCAGATATTTCTACGACGCTATTGCGTGATTACCTTGTGACTGTCAACAGCCGCTTGGCCAATGAAAATCTAACAGGGAATCTATTGGGCATATTGGAACAAATGAACCTGCTGGAAGGGCCCACGGAAAAACGCATGATTAAAAATGTAGCCGCAATGATGTTCTGCGGACAGCCGACGAAGTTCTTCCCCGTTTCCCAAGTGGAAATTGTAACATTCCCAGAGGGTCGGGAAACAAACCCTAACAATCTGGTTGAGGCACCTGTTATAAAAGGCCCCGTACCCTATATGATTCGCGAAACACTAAACTATCTTCGTACAAATGTAATTAAAGAACAAATAATCAAACCAGAGAATGACGAGAGGTCAATACGGTTCTTTAACTATCCCTATCAGGCTTTGGAAGAAGCAGTTGTCAACGCATTATACCATAGGAACTACCAGTTAAGAGAACCTGTCGAGATTACCATAGAGCCTGAAAAGATCACGATTCTCAGTCACGCAGGCCCTGATCGCTCCATCAGTTTAAAGGCAATAAAAGAGGCAAGGATATTGCGTTCGCGACGTTATCGGAATCGTCGTCTTGGTGAGTTCTTGAAAGAATTAGAATTGACAGAAGGTCGCGCAACGGGAATTCCAACCATTCAGGAAGAACTCCGTAAGAATGGTTCGGGCAAAGCAGTTATAGAAACCGATGATGACAGGACCTATTTCTTGATGGACATACCTTGCCATCCTTATTGGCACCAAGATGTCAAGAATGAGAGTTTGAATGATATGGTAAAACTCAACATATTGTCCTCTCGCCAGAAACAAATCATACAATTGATTCGAGACACCCCTCATATTAGTCAAACCGAAATGGCGAAAAAACTTAATGTAAGCCGACAAACCATTTATAGAGATATCACATACCTATCTTCTATGGAGGTGATTGTGAGAGAAGGGGCAAAGAAAAAAGGTTATTGGGTTATAGCTGAGTTACAATAAATGTTACAATAAATGTTGCAATAAATGTTACAATAAATGTTACAATAAATGTTACAATAAATGTTGCAATAAATGTTGCAATAAATGTTGCAATAAATGTTACCCGTTGTGGTGGATTTGCAATCCGCCACACTATTCAACAATAGTCGAATTGCCTGTATTTACGGATTGCAAACCTTACGAAACACAGTACGAGATTGTGTTGCAGCCATGTGAACCCATAAATATTAGACGAAGGCCAAATTACCCGTCGCTCACTGTTGTTTTATCTTCAGCGGCACCAGTGGAGTTACGTCGATGAGCTTCAGGCTGCGCACCATTGCGGCGGTGGATTCTTTGTACTTGCGGAAGTGTGCCGTCTGTATATGGTGCTGGTAGGCGGTGCTGTCGGCGTAGACTTCAAGGATGTATATCTTGGATGGGTCGGCCTTGTCCTGCATCGAGAAGAGGGTCAGCACGCCGGGTTCTGTGGCATGCTGGTGTGGCCCACCTCGAGGGCAAACTGCATGTAGGCTTCCACCTGCGAGGGGTCCACCTCTATCTCGGCCAGACGCGTGATGCGTTCGTCATGGGCCTCGACGGGCACCTCTTCGCCAAAAAGGCGACAGGCATTGTCGGAGAAGACCGTCTGCGGGTCGATGCCGTGCATCGGAAGGCGCCCGGCCAGCGACCGCTTGCCTTGCAACAGCACGGGCTCCGCCACATAGGGATAGTCGGAACCGTAGAGCAGGTGGTCTGGGGTGGTGATGGTCAGCAACATGTCGATAACGTCGTCGGTGGGGACGCCGGCGAGGTCGTACCACAGGCGGCTGAGATTGTCATCGACATCGACGGGCTGCATGATGCCTTGCTTGACCATCACGGGCAGCAACGAGCGAAAGCGTG
>Ga0247610_10007982_pt1 | contig 10812 bp, 11 predicted proteins | sample 174DNAGHGhighgp2_FD_193483 | JGI IMG/M metagenome (GOLD analysis project Ga0247610, IMG submission 193483) | Sheep rumen microbial communities from Palmerston North, Manawatu-Wanganui, New Zealand - 1742 DNA GHGhigh gp2 | ecosystem: Host-associated > Mammals > Digestive system > Stomach > Rumen... | reverse complement strand
CATCGGATATGACCTTCCGCTCATCCATATCGAGACAGCCTTGTTGATTGATGCCACGCAACATCACATGATAAATGCCAGTGCCACTTTGTTTCCGTTCCCTTCTTGGCATAAGATATACTTCTCTATTATTTGATATTATAATAACGAAAATCATTATCTTTTATTGAAAGCGGGATCAAAAACCTGTCCCTCCGATCCACCCCTCCGATCCACCCAGGGGACTGTCTCCACGACTACCGAGCCTTGATTATTTCCCCATAATCTCGTTCACGACCTTCACGATATCTGCAGCGTTAACCACGCCGTCGCCGTTCGCGTCGCCGTTGCCGCCACCTGTATCCAAAGTGACGCTGCTGAAGCCCTCCATCACTGGTTGTCCGTTGCGCCATTCGATGGTGGTCACAACCACATCGCTGTTCTGATAGCCGTTGCAGGTGGCTTGGACGCGTATCTTATATGTCTGCTTCAGATATACGGAAGATTCCCAGCCTTGGTAATGACGAGCGTCCAGACACTTTATATTATAGATGTACTCAGCACCAGGTGTCTCACACTGGAAAAGCAGTGCCCCCATGTTGTATGTTATTGTCGGCGTGGCACACTTTTTATCCGTGTTTCCATATTTCAGATTATAGATTCTATCATTGTCTCCTTCACTGACCGTGATGCTTGTAATGTTGCCATCGGAGTCACTCTCATAACTGTATTTCTGGCTCTTTTTATTTGTTATCGGATAATAATTATTTGACAGTACTTCAAGTTGATGCGTTAGGGGATTAAGAGGAGAATGTCTTTCGATAAACTTTTCACTGAACGAAATGGTCATTTCCGACAAGAAATTTTCACTGAGCATACCGTAATAGCCGTGTGTAAGTGGCCCCAATGATTGCATGTTGTAATAATCCAACAATAGCATTATTGGCGAATTGAATGCCTGACATATCCCTTTTGCCGGAATGTCAGTATATGAGCACATGATACGCCCCTCTTCTTTACCGCCTTCAAGAAAAACTATCTGCGCCAAGTTGCCTTCTGCCCACGAGAATTCTATAACGACACCTTGATTGCCTGTCATTTTCACCATCCGACCGTCACTGTACTCGTATTCGAAGTTCTCACCAGTGCTCCACATATAGTTGTTTCCGTTCTCGTCTTTTGAAATTAAATGGTCAGAATTAAGTGTGGATGTCCTGTAGAATGGAGAATCCTGATATTCAACATAATCAGCATTACAATATCCATATTGCAGGACGTAAGGCAATCCTTCTATTTGAGAATAATAGTTATAACTCCACAGAAGTTCCGGGCCATTCTCAGAGTTGTCAACGATACTTGTCATAAGCCCGTCCTCAGAATAATTCAGCCCCCAGCAGATATCACCGCCGACAATCTGCATCACTTTTTTGTTCTCTGTTTCCGACTGAGCCATTAAAACAGAGAAAACAAACATAAATGTAACTAAAAAACCAATCTTTCTCATTAATCTGACCATTCTTTCGTTATTATGCTACAAAAATACAAAATATTCTGTGAATTGAAATTAGTTGATGTTTTTTTTAGAATAATTAATAAGTGGGAATAGTTTCAACTTTAAGTTCTGTTCCCAATTCAACGTTAGTACCACTATGAAACTCAACACTATTGCCTTTTATCGTTATTTCTCCAGAGTTAAAATATACATCTCCAAAACTTCTCTGATCTGTTACGGAGTAACCTGCTTTTATCGTTCCGCCATTATATTCTACAGGGCCATTTATCACTTCGTTTTGAAGGAATAATGGATCAACGTATGGTATCTTATTAGGTCCTGAAATACAAACGCTGACATCGTTTGTTCCACAATTATATGTGGCTTGAAGTGTTGAATATCGTTTCACTTCTCCCGTTGTCTTATTATAGAAAGATATTTCTGCGTTGTTTTCACCTGCATTCACTGAGATAGTTCCATTGCTTCTAGTTATTGTGGCATTATCGAATGCAGTAGGCTGCTGAGTATATATTCTCATGCTAGGGTCTCCAAAACAATGGAATATTTGACATGTATATAGATCATCGTAATTCCAAGTCATTCTCATTTTATACATTCCTTGATTCAATATCTGCCCTAATCGATATGTCGACGAAGGGGTAGAAACATTGCCATTGTTTCCATTTGGGTAAATGGGGTTGAAATAACTGCTGCCAGGCCAAATAGCGTCAAACATATCCATTCCTAGAATTTCCGTTGAGCCAAAAGGTGCATTACATGTTGCTGCAAAAATAGCAACACAACCATTATTTTCCAAAGAGCAGAAATGCTGTGCAAAGCAATCGTTATGAATAAAGTCACCAGTAAGACAACTCATACTAAAAACGACAGGATACTTAATTCCATTGTTTAATCTGTCAAGACTATCTTTGTTAAGATTCAAGGAATACCATTTATCCCATTCACCATGGCCAATATAAAACGTATAAAAAGAGCCATTGTTAATATAGTTCATCATCTTTTTAGCATTACCATTCCAGGTAATACCCTGTAAAATACTTTCGGGCAATTCGTTACCATAAGAAAAACTGGAATTATTCCAGTGAGCGGGATATGCTCCACCTCCTCTTAGATAAACAAAATTGATAGATTTTTGCAAAGAATCAGACACGACTTTTTTTATTAGTTCTGATGTTAGTACAGCTCTTGTGCGCTCGTATCCGCTTCCATTTGCTTCGAACACAGCACCATTAATACCCGTATCATAAAAATTATAACTTATAACAGGATTTCTTTCATAATTGATAATCTTGCCAACAAGTGTCTCTGCCTCTTCAGGAGAAGAAACGAGTAAACGTCCTTGATAAATGTCTGAAAAGTTATCATTATCTATACAACTATAATGATAATCAGAAATATAGTGTCCATATGTGGTGTTGTAAATATCAAATGATGAAATATCTGATAGGTCTCCAACAAACAAAACATAACAAAGGTTAGAATGTGTAGAGTCATACTGTTGAATATATGACCTAATATTTGTCGTACTCCATCCATTTTGGTAGAGAACCCCCACCTTAAATCCTAGCATCCGTTTCCATTCTGCAAATCTTTCAACAGCAGATTGATATTCTGTAGTAGATATTATCAAATAATCTTCTGTCGTTAATGAGTTTTGGTTACGTTCATTTTGTGTTTTAATAGAATTTAACGTCACATTGTTTAAAAATTTGGCACTTGAATTGCGTTTCTCAAAAGAAGGGGTTTTAATAGGTAATTTATTTTTCCACGTCACTTTATATTTAATCATAGAATAAATGCGGGTGGTTTTTGTCTCATTATTGTATTTTATGGGACAGACGCAAACATTTAATACAGGCGTTCCTTGATAATTATGCTGTTCAAAAGACGGGATAACAAAAGACGGGGAAAACCCTTTATATGAGGCTATAGGTGGCACGTTTGATGTCGTGTAATCCTCATCACCGCAAATTCGTATTTTGCGTGCAGGAGACAATTCCACAGGAATGTCTATGAAAGCACTGTCAATAACACTTATCTGACCTGTACAATTTAAGGGTAAACTGATTGCATCCCACCTCATCAGCACCTCCGGCTTTCCAGGAGTATGCTCGTTACCGAATCCATTAATCCTAGGCATCACTGCAGATGGATATAGTGGGTCTGGAAGCAAATTAAGTTTCGTAAAATCATATGTTACAATAACACTTGTGTCCGTCTCCTCTATATTACAAGTTGGCTTTGTATCTGTCAGTTCATCAATAATAGTGCCATCCATAAATGCAACGGACTTCTGTGCATACAACAATACAGGAGACAAGAATAGCACCAATAGAGCGAATAATTTATTCATAAGAACTTTATGTATAATATGATGATAGTAGAAACATGTTACTTAGAAATTATCATCCTTTTCGTATCAATCTCCTGTCCGTTGACAACCAGAGAGTAGAGGAACATGCCCTCGCCGAGTTCGTAACCGCCGATGGAAACGCTCTCCATGCCCGGTGAAATGGGCATTTTCTTGATGGTCTTGCCCGTCATGTCGAAGATGCAGATGGCGGCATCCTGTACGTCATCTGCCAGGGAGAAGCGGATGACCGTCTGCTCCTTGAATGGGTTGGGCGTGTTCTGGTAGAGTTTGTTCTGGGAATGGGAAGAGGCTTGCCTGTTAGTTGCTGAACGGGTTTTCTTGGCTGCTCCTTCTGACGTCCGCCCCTCCAAGACATCTATCTTTGCACTCAGTTCGTTGATGCTCTGCACTAGGAGGGGTATCATCTCCACGTAGTTGATGACCTTGCTGCCCTCCTTGTTTACATAGACCAAATCAGGGAAAGTCTCTTCCAGTCGGTCTGCGTCAAGGGCATAGTGTGTCTTATCATAGTACTGTACATCTATGATGTCTGGTTCGGGCTTTATGCTTCTTTGGATGGTGTCATCCTCAATGTCATCATAGATGGCCTCCATGACTTCGGGCATTTCCGGGCGCTCCTTCTGGAAGGTCGTGACATTGAGTCCAGACAGACTGGTGGCTACAGATGCCGACCTTAGGGAAAAGCCATTACCTGAAGAACCCGATTCACTCGCCGACTCGCCAAGCAAGGTTCTTGACTGGATATTGTTGGCATCAACATTGCCAAGTACTTTCACATTGCCGTTAAAAAAGCCTGCATACTTGCCAGAAGTTAAAGAGCCGCCATTGTCGTTATTGACGGAACCATAGATGCCTGCTCCACAAAGGTTATTGTATTTGTCACTGCTAATACAACCTGACACACCTATCGCCTTCTCTCCATCACCAGAAGATCCCAACACACCAATATTGGTGGTAGCATTCTTAACAAAAGCACGAACTCCTACATTTCTAGCCCCATCATTATCAATACTGAACAGACTACCATACATGATGCTTGGACCATCTGATGCCGAAAAGTATAAACCCCTCATTCCATCTGTGTAACATGACATATAGTAATCATTCCTTCCTGGGCCGTTGATGGATATTGGTGATACTGCTGTGCTGTTGGTTTGGATGGCAATATTGCCGTCGTTCTGAACTTTAAACTGAGCACTGGCAGAAAGTGACAGTACACATAGACTAATTGATAATAGACCTTTTTTCATAATCATGAGTTTTTAAATTATCCGGGGGCAAAAGTATGAATATAATTAATATGAAACAAGAAATCCTGGTTTCTTTTGACATTGTTCGTATTTCCCTGATATTTAATATTTTATGCTCCGCAGAAAATCATTCCTTTCTCTTGCGAGAAACCTTATCTTACTTTTTCTTATGCTTCCGACTCCACTCAAAACCTTAAAATACGCTAATAACTTTTGTTGGTTGCAATTGTTTTTGTATTTTTGCAATCGTTATCAGCCCCCTTCGTTGGAAAGGGCCATGACGACAGAGCATTTAGAAGGATATTATCCAAATTCTTGAATTTCGGCAAATAACAACCAAGTTGTGGATAATGGACAGAAAATGCTTATGTCCGTGGTATGTTGTCACCTGACATCTATCATAGGGCGTAGGCAGTTGTCCATTTGTCAACTTGGAGGTTGCCGAAAACCTAAGAATTGGAAATGGTACAACTTGCTTGCGCCTATTTTCTATTCTATTTGTTCTACCAGTGTTTTATTTAACATGAACAGAGATGGACGCAAAGATCCTTGGTAAGAGACTTCGGCAGATTCGGAAGCGACTTGGAATTACGCAGAAGCAATTGGCGGAGGCTACAAACCTTACGCAGTCCGCTATGTCACGGCTGGAGAATGGGGAGGAGATATATGCTTCTGCCCTGCTGGCAATTCTCTATTATTATCAGGGGAAAATAAGCCTGGACTATTTGTTCGCTCCTGATTTTGATGCTGATAGCGACAGGCTCTTGTCTTCCTATAGGGATGGGGAACTACAATCTTTCAGGCGGCAACTTGACATCATCGCCGACATCATCACTTCTTCCAGTGAAACATGCCTTTCCCATATAGAAAACATGAAGAAGAGATGTCAGTAGATAATTATTCTATCTCTCTGGTTCTGCTTTTTAATACTTTTATCGCAGTATCAGAGATACTGAACATTTCTTTAATCCGGGCATCGGTCTTTCCCATGTGTTTGAGTAGCAGATAAAAAAGACGGTGATCGGTTATGGGCTCGGCCCTTTTGGCACTTATAATGCTATGAACGGTCCTGTAGTCCATAACTTTATAGAACTGCACGAATAGTTTTATGTCTTTTTTTGTCCATCCATAGAAGGATTTTAACTGTCCCTCCTTAATTTGTTCATAGAGCATCTGTCCCCGTAATAATTGTGGTGACTTCTCTTCCAGTATATTCTTTATTTTCTTATTCAGTTCCTTGATGGTAGCACTTGCATCTTCCCTGGAAGCCTCCAATTCACGGATTTGACTCATGTAATCGCTAATCTGCATCTGCACATCGTGCATCCTGTCTTTCATCCTGCTCCGTTTCCAGAGAGTGTAGATAGCCAACAGCAGGAGCAAGACTGCAGCAACAAGACCGCCAATCCTCCAGAAACTGGTGACTTGTTCCTGCTTTCGCATGGCCACCTCATGGTCAAAGCGCAGTTGCAGGTCTTTAATCGTGTCGTTCTTCAGTTTGTGGAGCATACTGTCCTTGATGTGGATGATCTCGTCAACATTGTCACAGACATCTTCAACATGACCATGTTCAATATCATAGGCCAGGATGTTGTGAATGATGTTGTCCTTATAGTCACCATCATCAATGGTCAGGGCTTTCTTCCATAGTTTGTATGCCTCATCTTGCTTTCCTTCCATATAATAGACATCTGCCAAATGCTCATAGCCCCCAGTTGTTTCTTCATATTCCAATGACTCATAAAAAAATTCTTTTGCCTTCTTTGGATCAACCCTTTTATAAAGCATTCCTAAATTTGCTAAGAAAATAGCCTTATTGTTATCGCCTATATAATTAATATAAGGTATAGACTTGTTAATGTAGTATCTGGTACTGTCATATTGGTCTAAATTAGAAAAGGCTATACCTACGTTACTGTATGAATACGCCAGCCAATTCTTATTGTTAGCCAAAAGGGCTAATTTTAATGTTTTTCTTGCGTAGTCGAGTTGCAGGGTATAATTACTGCTTGATTCGTTGAGAAAGGTAATACGCTCCGCTATCTTGTATTGTTGACGGATATCATAAGCAAGTTCTTCTGCTTTTTTGATATACAAAATGGCCTGAGAATAGTTTTCTGTCAATGCTTCCCTGTTTGACTTGTAATAATAACAATCAGCCAGTCGGTCGTCATCCTTATACTGCTCATAATAGGATATTGCTAAATCAAGCAGGGAGTCTGAAGGCAATGGTTTGTCAATCAAATAGCCGACCTGTGTCTGCAAGAGATAGTAGTGTGCTCTGTCAGAAGGATCCGTTATCGAGGATTCCCTGATCTCCGATAAGACAGTATAGGCAGAATCATATTTCTCTGCTGTCACTAAAGAATCTATTTCATTGAGTCTTTCAGACGCCCCTTTGTGCGTACATGCGGTAAGCAAAGAGAACACGACAATTGTATAAACTAACTTCTTAATCATTCTGCAAAAGTATGGAAAAATATTCATTATCGCAAGTTTTTCAAAAGATTTTTCGCCTAAAAACTTCCAAATAATTATATGTGCAAGATAATTGGGTTTCTGAAAATAGTCAATTTTTCTGAATTCGTTTTCTTTATTGTTGATTATCAGATAATTATATCTAATTCCCAAAGAAACCATAATTGATTGCATAAACGAAATACTCAAACTAATTTTGCAGCGTCAAATTATAAAAAACAAGTAATATGAAGAAATTTTTAGTATTATTATTGATGGGAATGCTGATGATTCCATCAGAAGTGTATTCTAAGTATTATCGGGAGCGTCCTATTCGACTTCACATGCCAACAAGAACCCCAAATCTATATGATATTGGTGTCTATTTGGACTCCGAATCCGGTGATTTGGAGATCACCCCGAACTATGACATCACGGGGCTGAACATCACCATCACGGACAATAGTGTGACTTATCTGAACACTACCGTGTCGCTGAGCGCAGGCCAGTCGTATACCGACTGCCTCGACTACCTCGGCGTGGGGACGTACATCCTGACCCTGTCGACGGCTGACGGCGTGATCGACCAGTACGAGATCACCGTCGAGGACGACGAATAAGGACGGTCTGTCCCCCACCGCCTCACTGAGAGGCAACGCTTCCAGTGCCACCCCGTCGGCGGGTGGCACTGATTTTACCCTAACTTTAATTTTAACACTATGACAACCCTCGATGATATCCTGAATGCGATAGACGGAGTGACGGTAATGCTGAACGACCTTCGCTCCGAGGAGAGAAAACAGTTCAGCAGCATCTGTGAGAGACAGCATGATATCTACCGTTTCTTGGGCATCCCCAACACGGACGACGGGACACGGCAACAGCCCGTAAACCATATCTTCAAGCGGTTCCACAACGGACGGCCCATTGACTTCCTCAGACTGAGGGACACACTGGCCACGCGCTTCGTCAGTCAGATACGCTATGCCTACGAGTGGTTCTCGCTATGGAAGGTCTTCTATGAACTGAGGCTATTGGAGCGCACCACCCTCACCGACTTTGCACGGCAGATGTTCGCCTGGTATCCCAATGCCCTGAAGATGTGTACCGCCGACAGCGTCGGCGACTACCGTAGCGGCTACCTGGGACAGACGCCCTCGACGCTGTGGGACGAGCAGGCATACCGCGCCAGCATCCGGGGCAACCAGAGCCGCACCGCCTTCAGCCGCATCAGTCTCTGGAACCATGAACTGCGGGAAATCCTGAAACTATCCCTGCGGAATCCCTGAACCATCCCTGAAAAACGGCCATTATCCCTGTCATCCGCAGTTTCTGCGGGCGGCAGGGATTCTTTCTTGTTTAGCGGTCGTAACTTTGCACCGTCAACGCGCTGACAAGGTAAAATTATAAAATTTAAAAACTAAAGAATTGAAAAGTTATGAGCAAGAGACAGAATTTTATGCTGAGTCCGCATTTCAGTTATGAGGAGATGACCCGTTCCGACTGGGCGGAGAGACACGGGGTGGACAACACGCCCGACGAACTGCAACTGGCAGGGATGATCAACCTCTGCTGGAAGTTGGGCGAGCCACTAAGGGAGGTGTTCGGGCCGATACATGTCAACAGCGGGTTCCGGTCGGCGGCGGTCAACGAGGGCGTCCACGGCGTGGGCAACTCGAAGCACCTCTCCGGCGAGGCGATGGACATCCGTGTGGCTAACAGGGAGACAGGGCTGGAGTACTTCGACTTCATCCGCAAGAACGTGGACTATGACCAACTCCTTTTCGAGTACAACCAGCAGGGGGCGATGTGGCTGCACTGCTCGGTGTGCCTCGACCCGAAGGAGAACAGACATCAGGCGTTCCGGAACTATAGCCACAGATGACACAGATGGACACAGAATTGATTCACACAGACAGCCATCAGAACAATCAGTGTAAATCTGTGAAATCTGTGGCTTGTAGGAATTGCGGACGGGAACTGCCTGAGGAGCAGTTCGAGATGTGCAAGACCGGCACGCGGCGCAAGGTGTGCCGCCACTGCCACTACGAACTCCACACGAAACGGGCGTGGAGGAAATGGTGGCGCCGGCAACTCGCGCGCGTGGTAGTAGGCGAAATGGGAAATTAACCCGCCTGTCCCGCTCATCCCACACGTAAGTTTTTTTACTTCCAGTGTGGGATAGGCGGGATGAGCGGGATGTTTTTGGCATCAGCAAGTATATGGAAAAGACAAAAAGAATGATGAGAATGATCAGAAGATGGCTGCGGACGCTCCTCGGTGGGAGCCGACGCAGCGGAAGGGACGGCACCGGCATGGGACGGCTGTCGTCGACGGCGGAGCGAATGCGCATCGTCAGGGGTGTGCGCGACTTCATGGAGCAGCACTACGACCTGCGGTACAACGTGATGAAGCAGACGGAGGAGTTCAGGCCGAAAAAACGGCAGGACGGTACTTGTGAAAATTACGACGGTCGTAATTTTTCTAACGACAGTACTATTTTCTCTTACGACAGTACTAATTGGAGGCAGTTGACCGACCGTGAGATGAGGCGGATCGCCATCGAGCAGATGGAGCAGGTGGGCGTGGCGTGGTCCGTCGATGTGGAACTCTACGTGCGCAGTGCGCTCGTACCGGCCTATAATCCCGTGACCGACTACCTGGACGGGTGCGGCGCGTGGGACGGGCGCGAAGACCATATCCGCAGGATGGCAACGCGCGTGCCTACGTCCTACCGGGAGTGGCCCGACCTGTTCCACCGTTGGCAGTTACAACGGCTACCGCGGCTGGTACGCGGAAGAAGTGAGAAGTGAAGAAGTGAAAAGTGAATAGGATTTTGGATTTGATGAGGGTAGGTGGTTTCGGGGAAACGTAACGATTATTGTCGTACCTTTGCAGCCGGAAATCAGAAGCAGACCTGGGCCCGGCGAGATGACGATTCCAAAGAACAAGAGTCATTAACAATTAAATTTAAGAAAACTATGGCAGTAACAGTAAGTCTCAAACAGAACCAGAACTCACATTCCACCGGCTACAAGAAGTGGTATCCGCGTGCCAAGTACGGGCGAATCATCGACATCTCCGGACTGGCAAGACACATCCACGACCACCACGCCATTTACCCGGAGGACCTGGTGAGGGGTGTGCTCCAGTGCGCCACCCGATGTACGCGGGAACTGATGCTTGAGGGCTATCCCGTGAAGTTCGACGGCCTCGGCATCTTCAAGGCCAGCGTGGAG
>Ga0247610_10007981_pt1 | contig 10812 bp, 7 predicted proteins | sample 174DNAGHGhighgp2_FD_193483 | JGI IMG/M metagenome (GOLD analysis project Ga0247610, IMG submission 193483) | Sheep rumen microbial communities from Palmerston North, Manawatu-Wanganui, New Zealand - 1742 DNA GHGhigh gp2 | ecosystem: Host-associated > Mammals > Digestive system > Stomach > Rumen ... | reverse complement strand
CAACATGGTGCGGGCCGTGGTGGGCACGCTCATCGAGGTGGGACGCGGAAGACTGTCGCCCGAGGGCTTCCGCAGAGTGGTGGAGGGCAGGCAGCGCAGTGCCGCCGGCGAGTCGATGCCGGGCAACGCCCTCTTCCTTGTTAACATTGAATATTGAAAAACTGATGCATAGATGTGGTTAATCCTCGCATTTCTCTCCGCCGCCTTCCTTGGCGTCTATGACTCGCTGAAGAAAAAGGCACTGAAGGACAACGCCGTGCTGCCGGTGCTGTTTCTCAACACACTGTTCTCGTCGCTCATCTTCCTGCCCTGCATAGTGATGAGCGCCACCGGCACCCTGCTCGACGGCACCATCTTCCACGTGGCCAGCGGTGGCTGGGAGGAACACAAGTACATAGTGCTTAAGGCAGTCATAGTGCTGTCGAGCTGGGTGCTGGGCTATTTCGGCATGAAGCACCTCCCGCTCACCATCGTGGGACCTATAAACGCCACCCGCCCGGTGATGGTGCTTGTGGGTGCACTGCTGGTCTTCGGCGAGAGGCTGAACGTGTGGCAATGGATAGGTGTGACACTTGCCGTGGTGTCGTTTCTCTTGCTCAGCCGTAGCGGCAAGAAGGAAGGCATAGACTTCAAGCACGACCACTGGATATACATGGTAGTGGGTGCTGCTGCGCTTGGTGCTGTGAGCGGCCTCTACGACAAGTACCTCATGGCGCCCGCCAGCGAGGGTGGGGTGGGGCTGGACCGCATGATGGTGCAGTCGTGGTACAACATCTACCAGTGTCTGATGATGCTTGTCATGCTCATGATAATATGGTGGCCCAAGCACCGGCATACAACTCCTTTCCACTGGGACTGGGCTGTCGTCGGCGTCAGCATCTTCCTCTCCACGGCCGACTTTATGTATTTCTACTCGCTGTCACTGCCAGCGGCAATGATAAGCATCGTCTCCATGATACGCCGCGGCAGCGTCATAGTGTCATTTGTCTGCGGGGCCATGTTTTTCCAAGAGAAGAACCTGCGGGCAAAGGCTGTCGACCTCGCACTGGTGCTCCTTGGAATGATCTTCCTGTGGATAGGAAGCCAGTGAGGCTACAGGAACAGCCTGGCCAGTTGGTATACAGCAGCACTTACCATCCATGCCAACGCCGTGGTGTAGACGGCAGCGAAGACGGCCCATCTCCATGAGGCCGTCTCGTGTTTTATGGCCACTATGGTAGCAAGGCAGGGGAAGTAGATGAGCACGAAGAGCAGGTAGCAGTAGCCCACCAATGGCGTTATGCCGTCGGCAGTCATCTGCTCGGTGAGCGTGGCCTCGCCGCTGTAGAGCACTCCGATGGTGGAGGCCACAATCTCCTTGGCGCCCACACCGGCTATGAGACTTACGTCGAGCTTCCAGTTGAACCCCTGGGGAGTGAACAGCGGCTCCACAGCCTTGCCCATCATGCCTATGTACGACTGTTCCTGCTGCTCCATCTCGGAGAGGGAAGCGTCGTGGGGGAAGTAGCCCAGTGCCCACACAATGATGGAGGCACAGAGTATGATGCCTCCCATCTTCTTCAGATACTCCTTGCCCTTCTCCCATGTGTGGCGGCAGATGGCCTTCGCAGTGGGCCAGCGGTAGGGTGGCAGCTCCATGACGAAGGGGGTGTCCTCGCCCTTGATGAAAAATGACGAGAAGAGCTTGCCTATGATCACGGCAATGGCTATGCCGATGGCGTAGAGCGAGATCATGATCCACGACCGGTACTGGGCGGCGAAGAATGTGCCTACAATCATGATGTAGATGGGCAGGCGTGCCGAGCACGACATGAATGGTATGATGAGCATGGTGATGAGGCGCGAGCGCCGGCTCTCCACCGTGCGTGTGGCCATGACGGCTGGAACGTTGCAGCCGAAGCCCATGACCAGGGGGATGAACGACTTGCCATGGAGCCCCATCTTGTGCATCAGACGGTCCATGATGAAGGCGGCACGGGCCATGTAGCCGGAGTCCTCCATGAACGAGATGAAGAAATAGAGTATGAGTATCTGCGGCAGGAAAATGATGACCGACCCCACGCCCCCTATCACACCGTCGACAAGCATCGACTGTAGTGGACCCTCGGGCAAGCTACTCCCTATCCATTCGCCCAGCCACCCCACAGCGGCGTCTATCCAGTCCATGGGGTACTGGCCCAGGGTGAACGTGGCATGGAACATGACGAAGAGAATGGCGAAGAAGATGGGGAACCCTAAGTACTTGTTAGACAGTATATTGTCTATGATGTGGGTGGTGTGGTAGGTGTCGGCCTTGGTGCCAGTGGTGAAGCCAGCCTCGGTCAGTGCACCGTTGATGAAACCGTATTTCGCGTCCATGATGGCTGTCTCGGCGTCGTCGCCCGTTTCTTCGAGCACACGGGCGGCGGCACGGTCGCGCTCGGCCAGAATCTTGTGGAACGTGGTGTCGGAGAAGTGGTCGGCTACGAGTTTCTCCACGGCCTTGTCGCCCTCGAGCAGTTTGATGGAGAGGTAGCGGGTGGAGTAGCTCGAGGGCAGCGCCTCGTTAGTGTCCGTGTACTCTTCCACCTCCTTTCTCTTTATGTACTGCTGTATGTGGCTGATGCCGTCCTCCAGCTCGTGACCGTAGTTTATGTGCAGGTGGCGTGCCTGGCGGCTTGTGCCCTCGTACACCTGGATGACGGCTCGGAACAGGTCTCTGACGCCCATGCCGCTCTTGAACGATGTGGGCACGAGGGGCATGCCGATGAGGGTGGACAAGGTGCCGAGGTCTACGGTGTCGCCACGGCGCTCAAACTCGTCGTACATGTTTAGTGCCCCCACCACTCGCAGGTCCATGTCGACAAGCTGTGTGGTGAGGTAGAGGTTGCGCTCAAGGTTTGACGAGTCGATGACGTTGATGACCACGTCGGGCATCTGTTCGGTGAGGAATTGCCTCACGTAGAGCTCCTCGGGCGAGTAGCATGAGAGGGAGTATGTGCCTGGAAGGTCGATGAGCTGGAAGTCGTAGCCGAACATCGAGGCGTGTGCCTCGCTGGCGTCGACGGTTACTCCGCTGTAGTTGCCCACGTGTCCGTGTGCTCCGCTGGCATAGTTGAAGAGCGATGTCTTGCCGCAGTTGGGGTTGCCTATGAGTGCCACGTTGATGGTGCGGCGCTTGCGCAGTGCCTCGTGGCGCAGGTAGTCGTTGGCATGGCGTATGGGGTCGAAGGTGACAGCCTCGGTGGCATGTTCTTCCTGCCACGACTGTTCCGACACCACGTCGATGAGGTCGGCCTCCTGGTGGCGCAGGCTCACCTCGTAGCCCATAATCTTGTATTTCACAGGGTCTTGCAGAGGAGCGTTGAGCATCACCTCTATGGTCTTGCCCTTGATGAAGCCCATCTCGATGATGCGCTTGCGGAATCCGCCATGGCCATGCACTTTAACGATAACTCCCTTGTCGCCTGTCTTTAGGTCTGATAGTTTCATAGTGGTGCAAAGGTAGTCATTTTTATTCAAATAAGGAAAAGTTTGGCAATATTTATTCAATACAATACCTAAAAATAGTGATAGTGCCCTATACGTCAAGAGGTGAACACCTTTTGTCAGTGTTCACCTCTCGCTCTGTGTTTTGTCTGTCATATTGCCTATTGTAGTCGGTAAGGGAATCGAACCCTTATGCCAAGATTGAGAATCTTGTATCCTAACCGTTAGATGAACCGACCGTCAGTAGGCGTTTCTCTGCGCCCTTGTTTGAAATCGGGTGCAAAGGTACATATATTTTCTGACATCACCAAGGCTTTAATGAAAATTAACAGCCTCGGACGGGTTTATCCGTTCATTGACATGAGGAACTCCTCGTTGTTCTGGCTGTGTACGAGTCTGTCGCGCAGTGTGTTCATGGCCTCTATGGGGTTCATCTCTGCAATGAACTTGCGCACTATCCACATGCGGTTGAGAGTGGTCTGGTCCTGCAGCAGGTCGTCGCGGCGTGTAGACGACTGTACGAGGTTCAGTGCCGGGAAGATGCGCTTGTTAGAGAGCATGCGGTCGAGCTGTATCTCGGAGTTGCCAGTACCCTTGAACTCCTCGAAGATCACCTCGTCCATCTTTGAGCCAGTGTCTACTAGTGCGGTTGCAATGATGGTCAGCGACCCGCCGTTCTCTATCTTTCGTGCCGCTCCGAAGAAGCGCTTCGGCTTCTGCAGCGCGTTGGCGTCGACACCGCCGGTGAGCACTTTGCCGCTGGCGGGGCTTACAGTGTTGTATGCACGTGCCAGGCGTGTTATGGAGTCGAGGAATATCACCACGTCGTGGCCGCACTCCACCATGCGCTTTGCTTTCTCCAGCACTATGCCAGCAATCTTCACGTGGCGCTCTGCCGGTTCGTCGAAGGTCGACGCTATGACCTCTGCGTTGACGGTGCGGCTCATGTCTGTGACCTCCTCCGGTCGCTCGTCGATGAGCAGCATCATGATGTATGCTTCGGGGTGGTTGGCGGCGATGGCGTTGGCAATGTCCTTCATCAGTATGGTCTTACCTGTCTTCGGCTGTGCCACTATGAGTGCTCGCTGTCCTTTGCCTATGGGTGCAAAGAGGTCTACGATGCGTGTTGACGGGTTTGTGGTTGCGGGGTCGCCGGTGAGGTTGAACTTCTCTTCGGGGAAGAGTGGTGTGAGGTGCTCAAATGACACTCTGTCGCGCACTTCCGAGGGGTTGCGTCCGTTTATCGAGTTGACTGTGGACAGGGCGAAGAATTTCTCTCCCTCTTTTGGCGGGCGTACTGTGCAGTCGAGCACGTCGCCGGTTTTCAGCGAGTATTTCTTTATCTGCTGTGCCGAGACGTAGATGTCGTCGGGCGAAGAGAGATAGTTGTAGTCGCTTGAGCGCAGGAAGCCATAGCTGTCAGGCATTATCTCCAGCACGCCGTTTCCGGTGATGAAGTCGTTGAAGTCGTAGCTCTCTTTCTTGTTTGATGTTGCTGCTACGGGTGCCTGGAACACTGGTTCTGGCTGTTGTGGTGCAACGGGCCTGTCGAACATGTCAAGAGTGGGCAGTGCGCTCTGGTCTTCTATGGGCAGGTCGACAACGGTGATGAAGTCTGTTCCGTCGCCTGGGTCTCCCTCCCACACATCGTCGTTGCCAGGCTGGGGGAAAGCCTGTTCTTCAGCCTGACTGTGCTGTGCCATCTTCTCCTGCAGCTGTTCGAGCATCGACATGTCGGGTGTGTCTTCACTTCCTGCTTGCGGCTGATAGTCGGCAGCCTCGGGTACCTCGTCGGTGATAGGCGTTTGTGACTGCTCTGTCTCTGGTGTCTCTGTCGCCTCCATGTCTTGCTGTTCCTCTTCCTGTGTCTCTTGTCCTGCGGCTTCCTTTGCGGCCTCGGCGGCTATGGCAGCCAGCTCGGCTTTCGACTTGCGGCCTCTGTGCTTCGTGATGGTCACTGGCTGCTGCTCGTCGGCAGCAGGCTCCTGGTCGGCAGCTTTTTTCTTCGAAGCCCTCTTGCGTACCGGCTTCTCTTCCTCTGCCTCGGCGGGTGGGGCCACGGGAGGTTCGGCGTCGGCGAAGAGCGAGGGCTGTTCTGCACCTTTCTTGCGTTTTTCTATTGAGTCGAGATTCTCTCCCTCCTTTCCGCTTACGGTGTACACCTTGTCGGTGTCTTTCTTTGCAATGCGGTTGCGCTTGCGTTTGGGTGAAGATTCAAGGGCGGCGGCAGAGTCGATGGCCGCCTTGTCGAGAATGTCGTAGACGATGGTCTCTATTTGGCTGTTGGGACTTACTTTTATGCCGTATGAGGCAGCAATCTCAAACAGCTGGGTAGGTTCCATCTGTAATAGTTGCTCTTTAGTATACATACTATTAGTAGAATGATTTCTTAGGATAAATTGTATTTACTGTTGTGATAGGATGCGCTTCCACGTTGGAAACGCTTATATACGGAATTCGGCTGCAAAGGTACTAAGAAAACGGAAAATAAAGAAATGGAAGTTGTGAAATCGCCCTTTCTTTTAGAATTATTAACCAAGTCTTGATTATATTTAGCGGTTTGAGAAGTAATGTCTAAACTCCAGCTGCTGAAAGTGCGGATTGTGGCGTGGGACACGTCACCTACTACTAAAAGTAAAAATGCTGTCGGCGTTCGTTAAAAACGGCGACAGCATTTGCTGTTTTCATGTCTTGGGTTTTTCTACTTCAGTTTGTCGTAGACCTCGTCGGTCACTTCTTCCAGCCACTCGTTTGATGCACCTTCCTGCGCGTCCTTATGATATGTGAGGTGCTGGAACCACGAGTCTTTTGCCGCACCGTGCCAGTGTTTTGCTTCGGCAGGTATGGCGATGATGGTTCCTGGCGTCATCTCCACTGCCGGCTTTCCCCACTCCTGGTACCATCCGCGTCCACTGACGCAGATGAGCACCTGTACGGCCTTGTGGTGTATGTGCCAGTGGTTGCGGCAGCGCGGCTCGAAGGTGACGTTTGCCATGCCGCCTTCCATCTGTGCCAGGTAGCTGTTGCCAGTGAAATACTGGGCGTAGGCAGTGTTTGGCTCTCCTTTAGGCCATGCGCTCTGGGGCATGTCGAAAGTCAGTGGCAGTGATGTGCCGCAAACCTCGTTGACAGCTTTCGTGCAGCGTATGGCCTCGTCTGTTCCTATTTTCTGTGCCAGTACAGCCGGGATGTCTGCCAGCTCCTCTTTCTTCACTCCCATGTTCAGGGCTCCGCTGACGTGGGCCTTCAGTTGCGGCTCACATCCCTTCAGTGCCGAAATGGCCGACACGGTGACTATCTCGCGCTCGGCAAAGGTGAGGTTGTTGCGTGCGAAGATGTCGCCGAAGAGGTGGGCCTTCAGATAGTAGTCTGTTTGGGGAGCGAAGGTGTAGTTGAACGGCTTGCCTCCCACGAGCTGTGTCTGTACCTCGGTGCCCTTCTTCAGTGCGTCGTAGTCGGCGGGCAGTGCGTCGGCCTCGCGTCCTGCTTCGGTCTTCAGCCCAGCGGCGTTACGGTCGCCGATGACCTGCTGCAGTGCTCCAAGAGCATTCAGACTCCTGGGGAAGCCGGTGTAGGCGTAGAGTTGAGACAGTGCCTCTTTTGCCTCGCTGATGGTCAGTCCTTTGTCGAATCCGTCGTTCAGGGCAGCCTTCAGCCCTTCGATGTTTCCTTTGGCCTCGTTGGCGGCTATTGCCACGAGGGCCTGCTGTTTTGTAGTCAGTACCATGTTCTCTTGTGCAAAAAGTGATACAGATGCCAGCAGCATAGCAAATGCCAGCATCCGGTTTTTCAATATGTTGTTTTTCATTTTTATTATTGTCATCATTCTTTTTCTGTCTGGTAGCCCAGTCCTTTAAGCCACTTCTCTACCTTTCCCCTCTCTGTGCGCACCTCGTGACCGTAGATGCTGAACCCTTTCAGCACGTTGGCCTCGGGGAACGACTTCTTAACGTCGTCCACACAGTTGCCCAGTCCGCTGCCCTCGTGTGTGGTGAAGGGGATGATGGTCTTTCCGCTGAGGTCCACTTTCGAGAAAAACGTGAACATGACCTGTGGATATGTGCCCCACCATACTGGTCCTCCGATGAACACGGTCTGGTAGCCCGACACGTCGACATCGCCCTCATATTCGGGCAGCAGGCCCTGCTGCTGCTCCTCCTTGGCAAGGTCGCAAAGCGGAGTGTAGGCCATGCCGTCGTACTTGTGAGTCACCAATTCGAACTGGTCGGCGCCTGTCATTTCCGAGATGTAGTCGGCCACAATCTTTGTGTTGCCCACCTCGATATTGCCCACTGAGTAGTTGTCGCCAGCGTGTGAGAAGAACACTACGAGTGGCTTGCTGCCAGTGACGGGTAAAGCCTGTTCCTGGGCTGTCTCGTTCACACTGGGCTCGCTCTTTTTGTTACCGTTGCAGCCCACCGACACCAATAGTGCGGCAATGGCTACTAAATACTTTCCAATCTTCATGTCTTTTTTTTCCTTTTATTTATTGTTAATAACTGATACGGTGTGCAAAGTTCGGAAAAAATCCCCGAACATCTGTTACCCGAATTACGGAAATAATTACCAAAAGCACATATTTATCCACCTTTTTTATTTTTGGTTCTGATACTCTTTCGGTGTCATGCCCGTCTCGCGTTTGAAGAAATTGTTGAAGGCTGGTGGATTGGCGAAGTTCAGCCGTTCGGCTATCTCGTAGGTCATCAGCGTGTTGGTGTGCAGCAGCACCTTCGCCCGCAGTATCACGGCACGGTTCACCCAGTACATCACGCTGTGGCCGCTGGCTTGGCTGACGACTGCCGACAGGTGGTGTGGGGTGATGTGCAGCCGGTCGGCATAGAAGGGTATGTTGCGCTCTCGCTCGCAGTGCTGGTTTACTAGTGTCTTGAACATTCGGAACAGCTGCTGCGAGCGCGTAGGGTTGTCAGAAAGACTGCTGTCGCTTGCCGACTGCTTCACGTAGTGCAAGTTGGATATCATGGCCTGAACCATCTGCATCACCGTGTCGCGGCGGAAAGGCGTCTCGTTGGCTATATCCCAAATCAGGTATAACATGCGCAGCAACAGCTCGAAGTCTTTGGGCGAGGTGCTGCTCACTATGCTCTCTGCCACGTGTATATGTTCCTTCAACGCAAGGCCGCAGACCATGGCGTCGGGGCTGAAACGCTCAAACTCCAAAATCATGTCGGGCGTGGTAAGCACTGCCATACCTTGGGCTAAGTGATACTGCTCCAAGTCCAGATATACGTCGGCATCGCCATTGATGACCAGGAGCAGGCGTGGCTCGGGCACTTGATATATCTGGCCTCCGGCAAAAAAGGTGCTACTCGATGGCTTGCCATTCAAAACGATGCTTATGTCGTCGTTGTTGAAGACATGACTCTCGACGCCAGCCAACTTATGCAGGTCGATGGATGCTAAAGAAAAATAGTTGATGTTTGTGCTTCTGCCCATATAAGCGAAATTGTGAAATTGTATGATTCGATTGCAAAAATAGCAACTTTTCTGGAGAAAAAAGAATAAAGGACAGAAAAAACGTACAAAAACCTATTCTTTTCATACAAAAAAGTAATCAGTCTTTAGGAAATAATATGTAATTTTGCAGCAAAGATTAATAACAATAGCGTATGATGATGAATAGAACAACACTTCTTCTTCTGGCCCTGGCTGTCGCCCGCCTTGTTTCCCGTGCGCAGACACTGGAAGAGTGCCAGCAGGCAGCTGAACGTAACTATCCGCTGATACACCAGTACGGGCTCATTGAGAAGACTACCGCGCTCACCGTGGCCAATATACAGAAAGGATGGTTGCCGCAGGTCTCGGCTTCTGCCCAAGCCACCTATCAGAGCGACGTCATGTCATGGCCCGACCAGATGAAAACAATGATGAACGGGATGGGCGTCGACATAAAGGGACTGAGGAAAGACCAGTACCGCGTGGGGCTCGACGTCAGCCAGACAGTCTACGACGGTGGCGCCATCAGCAGGCAGAAGGCGGTGGCCCTTGAAAAGGGCAAGGTGCAGACAGCGCAAAACGAAGTCACACTCTACCAGGTCCGCAAGCGGGTTAACGAGATGTACTTCTCGCTGCTCCTGATTGACGAGCAGATAGAGCTAAACCAGGACTTGCAGGAGTTGCTGGCGGGCAACGAGTGGAAACTGAAGTCGATGGTGAAGGGCGGCACGGCTGCCGAGAGCGACTGGCAGAACGTCAGGGCGGAGCGACTGAACGTGGTCCAGCAGTCCACCTGCCTGCTGTCGCAGAGACGTATGCTGCAGTCCATGCTCGCCACGTTTTGCGGCATAGGCGTGGAACACATTGAGAAGCCACAGGCGGTTGCGGCACAGGCACAGCACGCTGGACAGAGGCCGGAGATGAGGCTGTTTGATGCGCAGCTGGGGCTGGCCAATGCACAGGAGAAAGCACTCGACGCCGGACTGATGCCGAAGCTCGGAGTCTTTGCACAGGGCTACTATGGCTATCCGGGCTACAACATGTTTGAAGACATGATGTCGCACAACTGGTCATGGAACGGCATGGTAGGTGCCAGGCTGACGTGGAACATCGGAGCACTGTACACCCGCAAGAACGACAAGGCGAAGATACAGCTGCAACGGGACATGACAGAGACAAACCGTGAGGTGTTCATGTTCAACAACCGCCTGGAGCAGATTCAACAGAACGAAGAGATGGCGAGGTACAAGAAACTGATGGCCGACGACGAAGAGATCATCTCTCTGCGCTCTTCAGTACGAAAGGCTGCCGAGTCGAAGCTGTCGCACGGCATCATCGACGTCAACGACTTGGTACGCGAGATAAACCAGGAAAACGCTGCACGCGTGCAGAAGTCCATACACGAGATAGAGATGCTGAAACAGATATACGACAGCAAGTATACTTTGAACAACTGAAAAATATCGGAAAACTAAATACCAAGAATTATGTCACGCACTATTATTTCATTTTATAGTCTTTTCGTTTTTACACTTCTCTTGGCAGCCTGCTCAAACAATGAGAAGGAGTACGACGCCACCGGCACATTCGAGGCCACCGAGACCACTGTGTTTGCCCAGCAGACAGGAACCCTGCTCACGTTCAGCGTCAACGAGGGCGATGAGCTGGAGGCCGATGAAGAGGTGGGACTGGTGGACACCACACAGACATGGCTGAAGATTCAGCAGCTTGCTGCCACCAAAGAGGTCTACCAGAGCCAGAAGCCCGACATGGAGCGACAGATAGCTGCTACACGCCAGCAGTTGGCAAAGGCCCGACAGGACGAGCAGCGCTACCGCGAGCTGGTGGCCGACGGGGCTGCACCGAGCAAGATGCTCGACGATGCCACCA
>Ga0247610_10007980_pt1 | contig 10813 bp, 10 predicted proteins | sample 174DNAGHGhighgp2_FD_193483 | JGI IMG/M metagenome (GOLD analysis project Ga0247610, IMG submission 193483) | Sheep rumen microbial communities from Palmerston North, Manawatu-Wanganui, New Zealand - 1742 DNA GHGhigh gp2 | ecosystem: Host-associated > Mammals > Digestive system > Stomach > Rumen... | reverse complement strand
CTGTATGACTATTCTCTGAAGGTGTTTTCGATAGACACAAGAGGCAATGAGGTCATATATGTTCAAATAAGCGGGGAAGGCAAAGAAGAAGTGGATGAGTTTAACAAACAGATAGCTCAGTACATGGATAACGCATATCTTATCATCTCGACCGAAGATGGAAATATCATGACTTCAAGGCTTGTTCTCAGAGGAGACTGAGATATTATTTTACTGAGTTTAGGAAATGAGTGCGATGTGATATTATAATTATTGAAGGAAGTGTATAAAAAATGGATGTAAACAAACTCAATCAGTTATACAAACCCAAAAGAATACTGTATTACATAAAGGCTTCAAAGAGTGATATCGAAGCGTTTTACAGGGGCATCGTACGCAATGAGATCGACAGATATACCAATGCCTTCGGAACATATGACTATCCGGGAGTATTCTATATATCATCACTTGATGAGCCTGTCATAGGCATAGAGTACAGAGCAGATGATGACAGGATAGATTATCCAGGCGATCTTCAATCACTTGTCATTGATGAGAACTATTTTTATTCCATCGAGTTTGACAGCGATATCAAGCCTGATATCGATCTGATAAGGGATATGATCACAGAGATATCAAAGGCTGATGATGCCGACAGAGTATTCAGCAAGCTCAAGATCAAGAGTATGCCCGATGTTATAGGTATATTTTCTGACGGAAAGAAGATAAGGATACTGTATGAATGCGAGCTTGCCCAGGACAGGGCAAAGCATGTCATGTTTGATGAGATAGATTACCTTGATAAAGAGCAGCTGTTCAGGATGGCTTTCTTTGATCCGATCACGGATCATTACAGCTGGTATCATCTGGAGCCTTTCCTTGAGATGCCTGCAGATGACGGGATAAGAGATTATGCATTCGTGCATTTTGATATCAAGGCATTCAGAGTCATCAACGAAGTATACGGTCACATCGCGGCAAACAATGTCCTTTCAAATGTTGTAAGAGCGATGAATGAAGCGGATTTTGTTTATGCTTCCGCAAGATGTCACAACGATAACTTTGCGATGATGATAAAGGACATGCCAAAGGAAGAAACAAGACAGAGGCTTGCCGACTTTTTTGAGAGCCTCTCGCATCTTAAGGAAGATCCAAACTACAGGATCTATTACAGATGCGGCGTGGTACCGATGCAAAGAGCAATGTTACTTGGAAACAGAGTAGCCGATGCCGGAAAGCTCGCACAAGCACTGGGAAACGATTATCCCGAGACGGATATAATCATGTATACCGATAAAATGCATGATGATATCATGTGGAGCAACTATATAAAGGCATATGTAGATACTGCTGTGGAAAATGACGAGTTTATCATAATGCTGCAGCCTAAGTTTGATATAAACAGCGAAACGATCAAGGGCGCAGAAGCACTCATCAGATGGAATTACAAGAAAAAGGAGCTTCTCCCTCCGTCAAGATTCATACCGTTCTTTGAAAAGGACGGAACTATAAGCAAGATCGACGATATAGTCTTGAGAAAAGTATGCGAGGCTTTTGCAAGATGGAAGGATCAGGGGAAGGCTCTTTATCCGATATCGGTAAATCTGTCGCGTGACAGGCTGTATGATGTGAATCTTATCGATCATCTGACAGGTATAGTCGATTCATACAACGTTGATCATTCTCTTATTGATTTTGAGCTTACCGAAAGTGCTTCATATGACAATACAGAACAGATGATAAAGGCCTTGAATGATCTGAGAAACAGGGGATTTGGCATATCCATGGATGATTTCGGAACAGGCTATTCATCGTTTTCACTGCTGACACAGATGCCGATAGATACGCTTAAGATAGACAAGAGCTTTGTTGACAAGGTAGGAAGTGACGATGAAAAAGAGCATGATATCGTCGTTATAAGGCATATCATCGCTCTTGCCAGGGAACTTGATTTTGTCTGTCTTGCGGAAGGGGCCGAGAAGAAGTGTCAGGTTGACAAGCTAAGACAGCTTGGCTGTCAGGTGATACAGGGATACTACTACAGCAAGCCCGTACCCGTTAACGAATATGAAGAAAACTATCTTTTAAGAAATTCTCTTATCTGATCACAGTTTTTTATGGCGGTTGTGGCACCTACAGCCGTTGTACATATCGCACCGCATGCATTTGCGAATCTTACGGCCTCGGTTATATCGAGGCCGTTTATTATCTGTGATGCAAGACCTGCAACAAACGAATCTCCGGCACCGGTCGCATCGACCGCATCTATATCAAGAGCATCAAGATGAAATGACATATCCGCATTCTTGAAATAGCAGCCTCTGCTTCCAAGCTTTATGATCACATTCCTAACTCCGTAGCTTAAAAATACATCAGCCATATCTTCGGGCAGAGTCCTGCCGCTAAAGTATGTGGCTTCATCCTCGTTCGGGGTGATGTAGTCTATATATGAAAGAGAATCCTTTATATCATCCAGGGAAAGCTTTCTAAAATTGGGAAGCTTCGTATCGGCAAAGATCATGACACCGGCCTCTGAAGCTTTTCTCACTACACCATTTATGATATCCGGATCATCAAAGGGAGCGCGAAACAGAGAACCAATCAAAATAGCCTTTGTATCGGTAAGATCTGACACATGCCTGTCTGGATTAAAGTTGTATGCATGCGCAGTCGTTGTAACGGACTTTCTTGTCCCGTCATCATTAACAAACATCGTTGTAACGGGAGTCGGAGGTTCTTTCCTGTATAGGATCAGTGAGGTATCGACGCCGTTTTTATCAAGACAGTCCTTTATCATATTGCCGGCAGGGTCATTTGCAAGAGAGCACATTATAGCGCACTTCATGTTAAGACGGGCAGCCGTTATGGCTTCGTTAACTGCTTCTCCTCCGATGTTTAATGTACACGAGCCTGCTCTAAAGCCCGATGCCGATACGGGATTTGCATCAAACCCCTTTATTATTGAATCTATGAGCGCCATTCCGACGCATATCATGTCATATTTCATCTGCACCATCTCCTATGAATCAAAAATATCACAAATTGTGTGTCTTAAAAACCCTTTTCTATGATAAAATAAAGGTTAGAGCATTCATATAAGAATGAGAAGGAAATAAGGTTATGAGTGAGAAGATAGCGCTTTTGATAGACGCGGAAAATACCAGTGTAAAATATCTGGATGTCGTGCTCAAGGAACTGAAGCAGTACGGAGATATTTCGTTTCAGAGGATGTACGGAGACTTTTCAAATCCAAAGATGAGTGACTGGGCAAAGAGAGGACTTGACTATGCGATAGTCCCGATACACCAGGCGATCTACAAGACGGGAAAGAATGCCGCAGACATAATGCTTGTCATAGATGCGATGGATATCTTATATCAGAACAATGTCGACGGATTCTGCATTGTCACATCCGACAGTGATTTTACACGTCTTGCCAACAGACTGCGAGAAGGCGGCAAGAGGGTTATAGGAATGGGAAAGAGCGATGCCTCCAAGACATTCATATCAGCCTGCAATGAATACAAGTTTCTGGATAAGATAACGGATGATGATACGGATGCGTTTGATGAAGGTGACAAGAACGACAGCGCCGTAACACCGCTCAGCGATATCAAGATGGCTATAAACTACATCGTTCAGCAGGCAGAGAGCAGAGGAGAGGTAGCCTACCTCGGATCGACAAAGAGCCAGCTTCAAAGAGAGTTTGCCGATTTTGACGAAAGAAACTACGGCTACACGCTCTTTAGGAAATTTGTCGAGGATGAGACTAAGTTTGAAGTAAAGAAAAAGGGCTCTTCCGCATATATAGTAAGAAAGCATGCAGAAGAAAAGCAGGACTCTGTTGAAAAGATAGAAAAGTACATAATAGACAAGGCTAAAAACGGCGCAGATCTTGGAGATCTGGGAAGAGAGATACATATCGCCTTCCCGAATTTCAAATACAAGGAACTGGGCTATTCAAAGCTGTCCAAATATATTGAGAGTCTGTCACAGGTAAAGATAATCACAGATGACGGAAACAAGAACTATGTGGTTCTAAAATAGAGGGGGATGAAATGAAATTCGAAGATCTAAAGAACAAAAAATGGTATAACGGCGTGGTTATCGCCTGCAGCGCAGTCGTTTTATATGTGCTGTTGACAAATATCGTGAGCGTATGGAATGTCATAGTCCACATTTTGGGTTACTTCGCACCTCTTATTTTAGGGTGCGTTCTGGCCTATCTTGTAAATCCGCTCGCCAAATGGTTTGAAGCAAGGATATTTAAAAAAGTAAAGAGGGAAAACATAAGATGGTCTGTATCGGCAGTGATCGCATTTGTTACAGTTATCCTTTTTTTGACATTTTTACTCGGGACAGTGATACCGCAGCTTGTGGATTCTATCAAAACATTTTCGGGAAACTTTGACGGATATGTTGCAGCCTTCCAGGATCTTATAGACAGATGGCAGCTTTCAAAGTATGTAGATGTAAAGAAGCTCATGAGCTCATCTGAGAACATGTGGAAGACCATAGTCGTATATATAAGCGACAACATAGATAACATCGTCGAGACAAGCGCCGATGTGGGAAAGACTCTGGTCAACTGGGTGCTCGGACTTGTACTCTCTATCTACCTTTTAATGGCAAAGACATCTGTAAGACAGGGAGTCGCAAGGTTTTTAAAGGCCGTTTTTTCAAAGAAGCGATATACAGCAATAAGAACATTCATCGTAAGATGCGACGATATACTCTCGCACTACATAGTATACAGCCTTATAGAAGGCATACTGATAGGTGTTATAAATGCGATCTTCATGTCTGTCATGGGAATGCAGTATGTCGGCATGATATCGGTAGTGATAGCCGTTACAAATCTAATCCCTACATTCGGCCCTATCATAGGAGGTCTGATCGGTGCGTTCATACTGCTTTTGGTAAATCCCTTGCATGCACTGATATTTATCATATTTACTTTGGTGCTTCAGACACTGGACGGATATGTGATCAAGCCAAAGCTCTTTGGAAACTCACTCGGAGTTTCCGGACTTCTGATACTTATCGCGATAATAGTAGGCGGCAAGATGTTTGGTGTTGTCGGTATTTTACTTGCCATACCTTTTGCTGCGATCATCGACTTTGTATATAAAGACTATCTGCTAAGCACCCTGGAGAAGAAAAAAGATGTCACAGATAAAGAAGTACCTGAAAAAGATAAAGCTTGAGGATATACTGGCATTTGTCATGATCACTCTCGGTGCGCTCATGGCAAGCTTTTCCGTTGCATGCATACTGCTTCCGAATGATGCGATAGACTACGGAACAGCAGGCGTTGCGATAATAATCAGCAAGATGACCGGAGCAAGCCTGTCAGCCTGCGTATTCTTGGTCTTTCTTCCCTTTATCATCGCGGGCATACTCATACTTGGAAAGAGATTCGGAATAAAGGCTCTTGTCGGATCACTCGTATACACTGCAGGGCTTGATTTCTTTGAAAAGATACCATTTGAACTTAATACCGAGCATTTTTTGGCCGTGGTTTTCGGAGGAGCGGTCTTAGGCGCCGGGCTGTCGCTGATACTTAGACACGGCGGATGCATCGACGGATCAGAGATATTTGCCAACATCGTTGTAAGAAAGATAACAGACATAACGGGAAAGAACTTTTCCATGACATATATCCTGATAGGATTCAACGCATGCGTCTATATGGCGGTGTTTGTTTTAATAAACAGAAATGCGGCGCTCTTAAGCCTTCTTGTTTATGTCATAGCAACGACTATAATAGATCACTTTACCGATCACTTCGAAGCGATAAAGCAGGTGACTATCATAACAAAGAATCCGGATGCGCTTGTTTCGGCGATAAAGAAGGATCTGAAAAAGACCTGCACTATAATGGATTCATACGGTGCCATTGCCGGAGAGAACAAGACTCTTATATGTTATGTAAACTACTTTGAACTTCAGAAGATGAAGGAGATAATAGCGGCCAATAAGGGAACATTCAGCACGGTCTCAACTATCGATGAGATTCTCAGATGATTTTGATATAAATATGTTATAATATAATTAAGGAATAGATATTCGGAATATTGTTTGTTTATATTGGAGGTGCACATATGAGATGCAAGAGAACCCCGATTGAAGCAGAAGTATATGAATACAAGGTTGGCAGCAATCTTGAGGACGGATGGGAGCCGTTTTCAGATGTGGTAACAAAGATATGGATCGTTACCGACAGACTGATAAAGGTAACGAGAGACAACGGGACCGTGGTATGCCCCTATATCTCGCACAAGAGAGGACGCACGTTCATAGAAGAGGGCGATTACGTTATCGTTGATGATGACGGAACAAAACATGTCTGCGGCGCCGACAAGATTTTTAAAAGATACGAAAAGGTATGATATGGATTCAAAACAGATCGATGAGATAGTGAATATGATAGACGGCAAGATGGAAAACGGAGTGGGGAGACTTTCCGTCAAGTTTGCCGAGGAAGAAAAAGAAGGTACTGTAAGGGAGCAGTATCACCACGGAAGATGCGATGTAGGATCGCCGTGGGCCAAGGGGACAGTTTCGAATTGTGACTTATAGGAGTAGTTATGCAGTACGTTTTTAGTGTAATATCGCTGCTTGGCGGTCTAGCCATGTTCCTTTACGGAATGCGCCTTATGGGCAATAACTTAAAGGAAGGATCGTCAGGTACGCTTAAGGTCGTCATGAGCAAGGTGACAGACAGCTATGTCAAGGCATTTTTGCTGGGTATAGCGGTAACAGCCATCATTCAGTCATCAACGGCGACGATCGTTATCACGTCAGGTCTTGTGGCGGCAGGCATCATATCGCTTGACCAGTCACTCGGTATAATCATAGGAGCCAATGTAGGTACGACGGTAACAGGTCAGATCATAAGACTTTTGGATGTCGAAGCCGAATCTGGTTCTATCTTGAGATTTTTCCAGCCATCAACATTAGCACCGCTTGCACTTATCATAGGTGTTGCCCTGTTAATGTTCTTCAAGTTTTCAAAATCAGACAGGATAGGCGGAATAGCCATAGGATTCGGTATCCTATTTTCCGGCCTTTTAAATATGACAAGCTCTGTTAATGAATTTGCCAACGGCGGATTCATCGAGAAGATATTCATGAGCATGGGAGATAATCCGATCATAGGTTATATAGCCGGTGCCGGTGTTGCCTTCATACTTCAGAGCTCTTCGGCTACCATTGGTATCTTACAGGCATTCTCAATGGCCTGGGGAATACAGTTTCGGACCATTTACATAGTTCTTGTCGGTATATATCTCGGTGACTGTGTTACAACGGCTATCGTATGTTCTATCGGAGCAAAAGCCGATGCAAGACGTGTCGGAGTTGTAAACATCCTGTTTAACCTAAGTGAAACGATTCTTGTAATCACTGTAGTTACAATAGTTCATCATATGGGACTTCTTGACAATCTCTGGATGAGATCTCTAAGCTCCGGCGGCATAGCAAATACCAATACGGTATTTAACCTCGGATGTGCTATAGTACTTCTTCCCGTTGTTGGGCTTTATAAGAAACTGGCACTAAAGATCGTCAAGGATGAGCCTAAGCAGACAAACAAATATGAAGACAAGATCACAGCGCTCAACCCGGTATTCTTCTCAATGCCTGCCATCGCTTTAAACAGCGTATACGATGTTCTTAACATCATGCAGTCAACTGCATATGAGAGCATCGACAAGGCATTCGACCTCATCGTTGAGTTCAATGAGGATGTATTTAATGAGATAATGGAAGAGGAAGAGAACATAGATATGCTCACCGACAAGGTCGACAACTATCTTGTTCAGATGTCACCTCATATCACTGAGGATCACTTCATTCATATCCTTACCCAGTATCACAAGCTTGTATCTGAATTCGAGCATCTGGGAGACTATGCGGTGCATATCGCAGAGACTGCAAAAGAGCTTCACAATGAGGATGTGGAGCTTTCAGCAACAGCTTTAAAGGAGCTTTCACTTATAAGACTGCTGCTCAATTCCATAATGGATTACACAAAGCGTGCGTTTGAAAAACGTGACATGGACGCAGCTTCTCATATAGAGCCTCTTGAAGGAGTTATGGATGATCTGACAAATACACTGCATGACAATCACTTAAAGAGATTAAGAGAAGGCAAGTGCAGTGTGAGAGCGGGAATCATGTTTCTGGAGATACTTACAAATGCCGGTCGTATATCGGATACCTGCTCGAATGTCGGAATAGCTACGATAGTACGTGTTCATCCTGAAAGAGCACAGCTTGCGCATTCATATATATCATCTCTTCATCAGGGTGATGATGAAAAGTACAATGCGGAGTATCAGAAAGCGCATGAGCTGTATTTCAGTCAGTTAGCAAAATAGGGAATAGGGAATAATATAAAGGAGAATGGAGGAGTATGCATATGGATATCACAACGATAATTATCGGTCTTGTGCCGATAGTTATTCTTTCTGTGATCGTATATTTCGTTTCCAGGAAGGATTCAGCCAGACTTGAGGATATGCTCGCTGATATGAGTGAGATGCAAAAGCAGCAGCTTATAGCTCAGGAGTATGTAAAGAGCGATCTTGGAAAGAAGATGTACGAGACCAAAGGCTACGTGGCAAGGATCAATGACCTTGGAGAAAGATCAACGGTTCATATCCTGTTTTACAATGAGCCGAGACAGGATTTCTATGATCACCCTATAAAGGTCAATAATTGTGACCTTGAGCCTAAGGGGATAAAGATCGGTGCATTCATCGACTGCAAGATGAAGTATGATGAAGAATACAAGATATACCAGTTTAAGGGCTTAAAATAGCCGAAAATAAGAATCCCGCATATGCGGGATTTTTTTTATTGCCTTTAAGAATTGTATTCGCTGTAGAGCTTTTTAAGCTCCTGCCTGTTTGAACATCCTGTTTTCTTTAGGATGTTCTTTACATGATATTTGACTGTCGATTCCTGAACGAACAGCTCCGATGCGATCTCCTTGTTGGTCATTTTGTCGGTGATATGCATAAGGACTATGCTCTCTCTGTCTGTCAGCTTGTAATGATCACAAAAGCTTACAGGAGAGTGTGATTCGTCTTTTGTCATAACGGCATAGACACCGAGGTAATGTCTTGAAAACAGTGCTAAGAATACGATGATCGCTATTACGAACATTATGGCGGTGAGTATGTTTAAGACTATAGGCGAATCGGAAAAGCAAAGGCCGATCCCTGTGCTGATGACATCGCCGATACGGCCAAACATAAGTCCCAGGGGAGCTAAATAAATAAGAGAGCTCTTTTGTGATATGGGCTTTGTCCTTAAGGACTCCCATGCTATATCGGAAAACAAAAGCACGCGGTATACAACGTAGAGACCGGTAAACGAATAATTGAGTATCCACAGTACCGTCCCGCTTACGGATGCGCTGTTAAGCAGTATCAGTACAAAGGGGAAAACAAGTGCGGCTACGCAGATGATACCGCCCCATCGGCGGTTTATATCGTTTATGAGACCTGCGACTATTAAACCTGTTGCATAAAACATCCTCGTGTATTCAAGGGACATGCCGCCAACCCATACATCCGAAAAATCAAAGTAAAATCCCAGTCCCTTTACAAGACTTAAAAGGATCACGACTACTGCAGCCAGTAAGACGATATTTGACGTTGATGATACGTGCGATTCATCAGTGGTTTCGCTCTTAAATACAGCATATGGAACCGACTGACTGTCATATGAACACATATATATAAGAAACAGCGTTAATAATACTATGAAAATATATAAAAAGATGGAGCGTATATCGGCTAAAAAGTTGGAATCACCGATTATCGATATGAAATAAGAACCAAGTGAACCGATTGAATATCCCAGTCCGAATACCAGACCCCGTCTGTTGACATCAACATATAAAGTCAGCATATAAATATACAGAGCAGCGATAATTCCGTGAAAGGTATTCTGAACATATCCAAATATAAGAGCGCCGAATAGAGAAGCCGCACATGCTGAAAGATAAGAAAACAGAAGATCAGCGATACTTACTGCGGCAAAGATAAGCTTCATTTTTCTGTCATCCGAAGGATCAGGAGCATGAGAGCTTAGCAGCTGACGTATAATAACACATGTGATCATTATACCTAATGCCTGAAATACATATCCTACGCCTTCGGTAAGACCCTCGAGCATATTTATGCGTCCGATGCTTTCAAGCAGATCTGCGACGTTATACACCCATGACAGGAATGCGGATCCTGTCCACAGAAAAGTCAATCCTATGATAATTGTTACAATAAGTCCCAACCGAAACGGTTTAACACATTCTTCCTTCATATCTAAAAATTTTACAGCATACATGACTAATAGTAAATAAATTTATCGCACGGATAGCCGCCCTATCCCTTTCCTATCCCCATGGCATCAGACTTATTGTTTATAATGATAGTGATATGAAAATGGCAGGATGATCGATACTCAGGAGGAAAAATATGCGAGAAAACAAAAAACTCAGAACAAAAAGCAGGATAGCAGCTATATGCATCCTTGTAATGACACAGCTTATCAGTGCCTGTACCAAAGGAAGCGATGTCGTAACAGATATAGATACAGGAAACACTGAAGCGACGGCAAATGAAGAAGTTATTTCGCAGTCGACATATAACGAGACAGACGATGAAGCTAAAGAGGTTAAAAAGGACGATCTTAAGATCACCGGAAATGAAATGTATGACGATCAAGGAAAAAGAGAGATTGCCTTTGATACTCTTTATGCTGAGAGTAGCGGTGTAGAGATCTGGGGAGAATCGGATTATAAATGCGAGCTTAAGACTGA
>Ga0247610_10007978_pt1 | contig 10814 bp, 13 predicted proteins | sample 174DNAGHGhighgp2_FD_193483 | JGI IMG/M metagenome (GOLD analysis project Ga0247610, IMG submission 193483) | Sheep rumen microbial communities from Palmerston North, Manawatu-Wanganui, New Zealand - 1742 DNA GHGhigh gp2 | ecosystem: Host-associated > Mammals > Digestive system > Stomach > Rumen... | reverse complement strand
AACTTGTTATAAAGCATTTAAAGCTGATTTTATAAAAGGTATAGATATAAAATCTGACAGATTTGATTTTGAACCTGAGATTACCGCTAAAGTTTTGAAAAGAGGCGCAAGGCTCTATGAATTGCCAATTTCATATTATGGCAGAGAATTTGCCGAAGGTAAAAAAATAACATGGCGTGACGGTATTCATGCTATGATTGCACTTGTAAAATATAGATTTACTGATTAGGAGGGAAAATGAAAAAAATATTACTATCTTTAATGATTTCAATGTTAGTTGCTATGCCGTCATTATCGGCCACCTGGAGTGCTGTAGATAGAACTCCGACAGTTGGAAAAGAATTGCTTAGTAAAAATGGTTTGCCATCCGCTACAACTTTTGTTGTAACTGAAACTGCCGTTACAAATAGTTCTTCAAATCCTAATAATGAGCTTTATATTCAAAAAGAGGCTTTAAAGTACACCGGTAATGATAACGAAGTAGCTGCCGTAATATCTCAAGAATTAGGTGTGCTAATTAATGCCAACGCATCAAAGAAAAAATTTGTATCAAATATAGCTTCTGCTCTTGCAGGTAGTCTCGAAACTGAAGATGCTCAAAACAAAGCAATTTTAATCAATCAGCTTTCAATAAATTCAATGTCTGAAAAAGATCAAATGAATGCTGATATTACAGGTGTTGATTTAATGATTCAAGCAGGTTATAACCCTTTGGCTATGATTGTAGTTTTGGGTAAAATGCCGGGTTCAGCTCTTGATACTTTAATCGGACAGCCTAATAATTTCAAGCGTTCTATGTATATTTATGATTATTTGTCTTATAATTATCCGTCAAAAGTTAAAGCCGGATATAATTGTAATGAATACAGAGCATTTCTTGCATATATAGAGCCTACAATTACAGCAAGAAACAATAGTAAAAGATTATTGAAAAAATTTGAAAAAACTCAAAAAAAATTAAAAACACAAAGAGCTAAACAAATTGCTAAATATAAAGCAACCGGCGGTTTAAATGGTTGGGATGCTTCATACACAATCTTGAAAAATTTATCAGAAAGTGCAGAAAGAAAATAAATGTCTGATACTTTAAAAAATATAAATTGTCCAGCATGCGGCTGCGAAATGACAAAGGTGTTTATAGCTGAAAAATCTATAAATGTTGATGTCTGCGACAACGGTTGTGGTGGTATATATTTTGATAATCAGGAAATTCAAGAATTTAATGAAGAAAGTGCTGATTTGTCAGAAATTCAGAATTTGACCAGGGGGAAGAATTTTCCCCCTGTAGATAATTCTAAAGTAAGAATTTGTCCTTCTTGTGGAACGAAAATGGCAAAAACTTTTGTTTTTGGTGTTCAAATTGAAACTTGTTATAATTGCGGCGGATTATTTCTTGATAATGGTGTTTTTGAGATTGTAAGGTCTCATTTCAAAAAGCGTCCTTTAAAACCTGTAAGGCATATTTCTGCTGCTAAAAGCCAAATAAATTTACAAGAGTTTTATGCAGATTCTCAAAAAGAGAAAATTATGCGGGAAAATAGTGAAATGTTTTTTTCCCATTTATTTTTTGGACGAAGAAGAAGTCTGTTTGGGTTGTTATTAAGAGCTTTATTCAGAATTTAGTTGCCGGGAATATAATCAAACAAATATTTTGGTTTGCAATTTAAAGCAAAACATAGTTTGTTGAGAGTATCAAATTTTAGTCCTGCAGTTTTATCCATATATCGTGGGCAGTATTGTATTTTAAATCTGCAAGGCGTGCAATTTCAGCAACTGTAGATTTATTTTTTCCTATTAATATTGATACATTGTTTACAATCATATTACAATGATATAATGTATTTTCTTATAAATTGATATTTATCATTATATAGAGTAATACATCATTATAAAGGACAAAAATTGTAATAATACTTAATATATTAGGTTTTTAATTCAAATGAGTTGATTTAGTTCAACTCTTTTTTTATGGTATTTTTTAAATTTTCAAGTTTTTCAATACTATCGCTTTCAAAATAAATTCTTAAAAGCGGTTCAGTGCCGCTCGGACGTACAAGAATCCAACTTTTGTTATCGTTCAAATACAATTTTACACCGTCTTTAGTACTTATATTTTTAATTTTATAATTATTAATGTTCGTTTTGGTTTGGTATTGTTTAATAATTGGCGCAATATCATCAAAATTATTCAGTTTAAGATCAATTCTGTCATTGTAAAATTCACAGCCTGCTATTTTTAACAAATCTTGTTGTAATTGTATTAATTGTTTATTTTCATAGGCCATAGCTTCAAGTATAAGTAAATTAGCAAGGAGACCGTCTTTTTCCGGGATATGACCTTGAATGCTTAAACCTCCGGATTCTTCACCTCCGATGATGGGATTATATTTTCTCATGGCTTCGCCAACATGTTTAAATCCAACGGGTGTTTCAATAATTTCTACGTTTAATTTTTCAGCAATTTTGTCAAGTAAAAGGCTTGCTCCTACTGTTTTTACTATTGGACCTGATAAATTTTTGTTCTTTTTTAAATGTAATAAGATGATTGCAATAATTTCATTCGGACTTACATATTCTCCGTTTTCGTTTATTACTCCAAATCTGTCAGCATCTCCATCATTTGCAAGCCCAATCGAATTTGTGCTTAGTTGTACTTCTTTGACTAAATCTTTTAAAAACTTAGGTTTAGGATCAGGCATTCCACCGCCAAAATTTGTGTCATGATACATATGTATTGTTTTATATTTTATATTATGTATATCTAAAATTTTGTCAAAATAACCAATGCTGGCAGAATATAATCCATCAAATATTATATTGGTTTTTAATGTCTTAATTATTTTGAAGTCAATTAATTTTTCAACATGTGAAAAATAACTATCAGATAAATCTTGTTCTTCAATTTTTCCTGAAAATTTTATATCAAATTTGCATTGTAAATTATTTATAATTTCATCTGTAATATCTGATGTAGCAGGTCCTGCATAATCAGGAATATATTTAATACCCAAATATTCCGGTGGGTTGTGTGAAGCTGTGAACATAATAGCACTTGCATTCATATGTTTAGCGTTATATGCAAGTATAGGTGTTGGAACAATTTTATCGGAAATTAAAACATTAAAACCGTATTCAGCAAGTTGGTTTGCGGATAATTTAGCAAAATAATCTGCTTTATACCTTGGATCGTAACCTATTATTATTTTTTTATCAATTCCAAAATTGTCATAAACATATTTAGCTATTGCTTTAATAACTGTTTTTACATTATCTTCCGTAAAATCTTTATCTAATATTGCTCTCCAACCGTCAGTTCCAAATTTAATATTTGCCATTATAGTCCTTTCTTTGATATAATTACTATATTAAAAATAAGGGAGTTTATCAAATGTTAAATTTAGAAGACACAAAAACTGTTGCATTTTTAGGCCCGAGAGGTTCATTTTGTGATATGGCGGCAGATAAATTTTGTGAAAAATTTAATATAAATTCGTATTTAGAGCCTTTTGAAACTGTAAAAGAAGTTGTGGATTATGTTGATAATAATTCAAATTCTTTAGGTGTTTTAGCTGTTGAAAATTTTGTAGAAGGTACTGTTAGGGAAACTTTGGACTCTCTTATGGAAACTAAAAATCCAAATATAAAAATACTTTCAGAATTATATATGGATGTTAATTTTTGTTTACTATCAAGGACTACTGAGTTTTATTCATTGACAGGTGTAATTTCTACTCCGGAAATTCTTGCAAAATGCAGAAATTTTATAAAAAGTGAGATGCCTATGAATCTTAATATTGTAGAATCTGCTAGTATACCGGAATCTGCTGTAAATTTGCAAAATTATAATTTAACATATTCATCAATTGGTACGGAAAAAATTGCTGAAATTTACAATTTAAATATTTTGAAAAATAATATAAGTGATATTAAAAATAATCAAACACGTTATATATTGTTTGGTGATTTTGAAACTGAAGAGACCGGTAATGATAAAACTTCAATTGCATTCTCTGCAGAAAATAAACCGGGTGCGTTATTAAATATTTTGAATATATTTATGAATAATGATATTAATTTATCATATATTGCTTCGCATCCTTCTAAAAATCAATTTGGTGAATATATTATGACGGTTAGTTTTGATGGACATGTTCATAATAAAAAGATTATAAGAACTCTTGGTGAAATAAGAGAAAAAGCCCAATTCATGAGGTTTTTAGGTTCATATAGAAAAGCAAAATCTAAAGTAAATTGACAGTAACAAAAGCTATGGCTTTAGTTTTGTCGTGTGATAGGCTGAGTTCAAAATGTATATTTGAATCAAAATTTTTTAGTAATTTTATTTTCGGAACATTATTTTCATCATTTAGAATTTCAATGTTTTTATATTCTGAAATATGTATATCAACAGCTGTAAGTGCTTTAATGACGGCTTCTTTTGCACAAAATCTTACAGCCAGATGCGGAGCCGGATTGGAATATTTTAGGCAATATTCAAGTTCTTTGGATGTATATATGCGGTTTAAAAATGCATCTGACTTATTTCTAAATCTTTCTATATCTTCAATATCTACACCAACTGCCATATTATTATACTAGCACAAGGTTGACGGATATTGCAAATATATGATATAATTGAATTGCTCTTTGGAATATAAATTCATTAAATTAGTCAGGAAGGAATGATTGTGACTAATTCTATGATACCTTATTCATTTGTTCCAGGGACTAAGGCTAAAGCAAGTGAAGTTAATGCAAATTTTGTTGCTATTTCTGATTATATAGATAACACAAATACTCAAATAGTTGATAATATGAATAGTTCACTGGCACTAAAAGCTGATAAAACAGAATTGATAACAGAACATACTGTAAACAGTACCGGAACAGATTTGAATAATTATAAAACTAAAGGTACTTATATTTTTACTTTGGGTTATTTACCTGTAAATCGTCCGCAAAATATTGAGGAGACAGTTGTTGATGAAGATCTTGAAATGAATTGGACTCGTCCTGATAACTGCGGAGTTAAAGATGGTGTTTTGATTGTAACAGGTGATACAAATTCTGTAATCAGACAAATTTGGATTTGTACTGGCAGTAATCCTGAAATTTTTACAAGAGAATATAAAAATTCATCATGGGGAAATTGGTATTCAACAGTTGGGGATGCCAGTGTTGGCGCTTCTGGTTACATAAAATTGCCAAACGGTATAATAATTCAATGGGGAATTATGACAGGTAAGGTTATTACTTATCCTGTTGCGTTTAGAGGTCTGGCTTGTCCTATAGTTACAAAACAAGGCGCAAGTTCTTCTGTCACAAGGGCGGATGGTGGATTAACCAATCAATCAAAGACCGGATTCACATATACAACTTACGGTTCATTTACTTATATGAACTGGTTTGCAGTAGGTTTTTAAGGAGGAAAAATGAAATATTACGGCACTTTAGACAATATAAATTACGGATTTTATGAAGAAAAATTTAAAGGTTTTATTGAAATTACCGATGAATATTGGAAACAATTACTTGATGCTCAAAATAAAGGGAAGATAATTATTCCTTTTGAAAATTCAGTTATAGCTGTTGATGAAAGCAAATATGATATTAGAAATGGTGCTTGGGTAAAACTTTCAAAAGACGAAATTAAAAATAAAGAAAAAAATGATAAAAAACAATTAAGGAGTATTGAAATTGAGGCTGAACTTGACGACTTAGATAAAAAACGTATAAGAGCGCTTGCCGAACCTTCCATGAAAGATGAAAATGAAACTTGGCTTGAATTTTATAACAACAAAATTCGAATGCTCAGAAATGAGTTGTCAAATTTATAGTAAATCAGACCGGATTTTCCGGTCTTTTTTTAAGATTATATTTTTGTTATAATAAGTAAGAGGGAATTTATGTTAAAAATTTTAAAACGTGGAATAATAAAAGTTAAAGAAGATATAAAAGTAATTTATGATAAAGATCCAGCTGCAGATAATATATTAGAAGTAATATTATGCTATCCGGGTTTGCACGCTTTAATAGCATATAGATTGGCGCATAGAATTTACAAATGGCATATTCCTTTAATTCCCAGAATAATTTCATATATTACAAGAATTGTTACCGGTATAGAAATTCATCCTGCCGCAAAAATAGGACGTAGATTTTTTATTGACCATGGAGAAGGAGTAGTTATTGGTGCTACAACTGAGATTGGGGATGATGTATTAATATACCAGCAAGTTACATTAGGCGGTACAGGTAAAGAACATGGAAAACGTCATCCTACTATCGGAAATGGCGTAATTGTAGGAGCTGGTGCAAAAATTTTGGGAAATATAAAAATAGGTGATAATGTAAGAGTTGGTGCAGGTTCTGTTGTCTTTGAAGATGTTCCTGAAAATTCAACGGTTGTTGGCATTCCTGGCAGGGTTGTTCATCGTAATATAAAGGATGAAAACGGCATACTAATGCACAACAGAATCCCGGATCCTGTAAAATGTGAATTAAACAGATTAAAATACGAAGTATTGGAAATAAAAGAAGAATTGAAAGACCTTAAAAATTAGCCTTCTGCAACAACTCTTGAATTTAGTTCTCCATATATATTCATACTGCCGTCAGTTTCTTCGATTATATAGTTATAACCATCTTTACCTTCGATAGCTTTTTGAGCTTTTTGTAAAGCTGTGTCGTAATCTTTACATTGCGCTATTTCTGTTTTTGTAAATTCTGAATGGTTTTTTTCTGTGTAAATATGATACATATTAATTCTCCTTTCGTTTTAATAAATTTTTTACAAAATCTCCAATTTCAAAAGCATTTACTGTACCTACTATAAATTCAAAATCAGGTATTTTTGCTTCCAATTCTTTTTTCATATGTGATAAAAGACCGGGAATAATTATTTTTTTGTTTTTAATTTTATTTGCCATATCCCAATTGGTTATTATTTTAGCAACGGTTTCGGCAGTAATTTTTTCAGCGGACCAGGCTGTTAAAACGCTCATCCCATCAGACGGTGTGACTATTAAATATGATGATATGTCTAAATTTTCAAGTTCATTTGCAACGGCAAAGTATGTTAATGCAAAATTTGTTGTTAAAAATATAAGTGAATTTTTGTCAGGATTATTAAATTCATAAATGCCTGATTCAACTTGAAGTGGTTTTTGCGGATCGGTATAAATATTTTGTCTTAAAGTCATTAAGGCAGAAAGCATATGTTCATCAAAGTCTTCAAAAACAAGCATATTTGCATATTTACAAATATAATATGCTGATTTCGCACACATAAGCTCTTTATCTTGGCAGCTTTTTAGATACACGTATACAGGTTTTGAATAATTTTCATCTTTTTCAAGAATAGCTTTTTTACGTATCTTTATTAATTCTTGTGATGTTGTTGCAAAATCACTGTCTTGTATTTCTTTTAATGGTAATTTTATAAAATCATTATACCAAATTATATTTTCTTTTTGCTCAAATTTTTTATCTGATTTTATTATTATCAAGTCAACTTTTAATATTTCATTTACTCTTTTTATTTGAAAATTTTTTACAGTTTCAAGTTTTTGTTCCCAATTCGGTTTATTTGTATCTATAATTATTGCAATAGCGCACTTGTTGTTAAATGTTTTTTCATGTCTATATAAAACATTTTCCCCGCCAATTTTTATTCCGTTAATTTCTACAGTATTTTGCGGTTGTTTATTATTTTGAATCCATAATATTTCAAGAGCTTCAGGCATATAAGGACATTGCTTAACGTCAGCTTTATTTTTTGCCAGATTTAATGCAAAAGCCATACAAGTAGGAAATCCACATTTTTTACAATTTGTATTTTCTTTTTTAGTGGCTCCCGGAAGGTATTTAAAAATTTGTAATCCTGAAAGCTCTGTCATAAAAGCCTCCTCATTACATCAAGTGCACTATCTGTATTTAATACTATATAATCAGCTCCACATGCCATAACCGCAGATGCTGCACAAATTTCTAAATATAAAGACAAGTTTTTATCTTTGGCTTCTTTAGTTTTTAATGTTTCTTCTACTGCAAAAGATATAATAGGTTTATTCAAAAATTTGTCATTTTCAAGTTTGATTTTTTCCATAATACTATATCCGTATTCAAATCCGTAACCTATTCCGCCTATATCAGTGTCAATAAGAATTTTTTCAAGTCCCATTTCATATGTTAGGATGTTCATTTCTTTGGCAAGATTAATATCTATTGGAGTTCTAATAATAACTGTGTGATTATTTTTCACTGCGAGTGGAACAATTTCCTTGTAATTTTTATCGTCAATGATTCCAATAATGCATTCCCTGTCAAGTATATTAATTATTTTTTTTAATAAGCCACTTTCCGCTCTTATCATAAGCGGTTTTTTTATAATTGGAAGAAGTCCTTTTAAATATTGGACTTCTTCTTCATTTTCTATTTTTAATCCCAGAATATCGTAATTCAGGTTTATTTTATTTTTTACCTCAACAACAGGTATTTCAAGTACGAATTTAGCTTTGTCTTTCACTTTCAACTCTGTTCATAATTTCATCAAATTCAGCAGCATCAAGAGTTTCTTTGTCTAAAAGTTCTTTTGATATTGCTTCAAGCAAATCTCTATTTTCATTCAATAATTTTTTTGCTTCTTCATATTTTTCATCAACGATGTGTTTCATTTCTTCGTCTATTTCAAATGCAATCTGTTCGGAGTAGTCTCTTTGGTGCCCAAAGTCTCTACCCATGAATACGTTTTCTTGATTTTTACCGTATGCCATATTTCCCAGTTTTTCAGACATTCCCCATGCTGTAACCATTTTCCTTGCGATATTTGTTACATTAACAAGATCTTGAGATGCGCCGGTAGAAATTTTGTCTTTACCGTATATGATTTCTTCTGCAGCTCGTCCGCCAAGAGATACCGTAATTTGGGCAAGTAATTTTGCTTTGTTTGTATGAACTTTTTCATCTTTAGGCTTTGTCCAAGTTACTCCTAGGGCATATCCTCTTGGAATTATAGAAACTTTGTGAAGTTCGTCAGCATCTTTTAAAATTCGTGCCAGAAGAGCATGACCTACTTCGTGATATGCTGTAAGTTCTTTATCTTCATCTGTCATAATTTTACTTTTTTTCTCTATACCGGCAATAACTCTGTCTATAGAATTGTCTATATCTTCCATAGCGATTTGTTCTTTATTATTTCTTGCTGCCAAAAGTGCTGCTTCGTTAAGTAAATTGCGTAAATCTGCACCGGTAAAGCCGGGAGTTCGTTTTGCAAGTGTTTTCAAATCAACTTCTTCATTGATTTTTTTATTTTTTGCGTGAACTTTCAATATTTGTTCTCTGCCTCTTACATCTGGTGCATTAATATAAATTTGTCTGTCAAATCTACCCGGTCTCAAAAGGGCATTATCTAAAATGTCAGGTCTGTTTGTTGCTGCAATAACAATTATATTTGTATTTTCATCAAAGCCATCCATTTCTACAAGAAGTTGATTAAGAGTTTGTTCTCTTTCATCGTGTCCGCCGCCTAAACCTGCACCACGCTGTCTGCCAACAGCATCAATTTCATCTATAAATATAATGCAAGGCTGATGTTTTTTAGCTTGCTCAAACAAATCCCTAACGCGGCTAGCTCCTACTCCGACAAACATTTCTACGAAATCAGAACCGCTGATAGAAAAGAATGGAACTCCGGCTTCTCCGGCAACTGCCTTAGCCATCAATGTTTTACCTGTTCCCGGAGGACCTACAAGCAGGACACCTTTTGGAATTCTTGCACCAAGTTTGATATATTTATCACCATTTTTAAGAAAATCTACAATTTCTTCAAGTTCTTTTTTTTCTTCGTCAATGCCTGCTACATCTTTAAAAGTTGTTTTTACTTTACTGTCAAGAAGCATTTTAGCTTTACTTTTCCCGAAAGACATAGCTTGAGAACCGCCTGCTTGAATGCTTTTTGCCATAACAACCAAAAATACAAGAAATAATATCGGCATCAAAAGGTATCCCATTAAAGAACCAAGAGCTTTTGATGAATCTGCAGCTCTTGTAATTTGAACTTCTGCGGATGATTCATCAAGTTTTTTCATTAAATCCGGATCATACGCAGGCGTAAGAACTTTATATTTCAGAGCGGGTGCTTTTTCAGCTTGAGGAATCCCAAAAGGATTGTCCATGGTTGGAGCAATGATTTGTTTTACTTCTGTTGATTCAGGTTGATTTTTAGGAATGGCAATTATAAAATCATCAGCTTTTTCTATTTTCGTAAATTCATTATTATTCAATCTTTCCAGAAAATTAGAATAAGAAATTTCTTCTGTTTTACTAGCCGGATTTGACATGAAAACGGAAGACACGAAAAGCAAAATGATAATAGCTAAAACGATGTACATTCCTGTAGTTTGACTTTTATTCATAAAAACACCTCTCCTTGTGTTGATTATATAGCAAAAGTGCAAAAAATAAAAGTATCAAGTTGATAAATTTAATATATCCAATAATATGAAGAAATGTAAAGAAGAGCTTTATATTCCTGAAACTAGTCCTATCATTGAATATAAGCCAAATTTTGCAGATATACAATAAGGTTTTACATGGCAATTCTAAGTTACAAAAATTTTTATTATATGCATAGGGGATATTTAAGTTACGAAAATTAAATTCTATTAAGTGCTTTGGCACTATAGTTTATTTCGTAATAAGAGGAAAAAGGAGAAAAATTTATGACAAGTTATTTGAATGTTGGTGGTCTTTTTGTACCTGCCTCAAGCTCACAACCGAGAGAACGAGTTACTTATGAATCAGCAGATGACGAA
>Ga0247610_10007975_pt1 | contig 10816 bp, 10 predicted proteins | sample 174DNAGHGhighgp2_FD_193483 | JGI IMG/M metagenome (GOLD analysis project Ga0247610, IMG submission 193483) | Sheep rumen microbial communities from Palmerston North, Manawatu-Wanganui, New Zealand - 1742 DNA GHGhigh gp2 | ecosystem: Host-associated > Mammals > Digestive system > Stomach > Rumen... | reverse complement strand
GACAAAAACATCGCCCAAATAATGGTAAGATAGCAGAAAACGCAATGGTGGCAAAGCTAGATTCAAAACGTGTCAATGGCAAAGCCTCATATCAACCTATACAAGAAGAATTAAACGACAATCCCTAAATAACCCTCCAATGAAATTTCTCATCGAGGATATAAAGAATAAAGTTCTTTCCAATATGGATAAAGAGCAATTATCCCTAACTATAAACGATTGGAAAGAAAATATAGTCGGTGGTATTGACGAGATGTTTAATGAGCTTAAAAGGTTAATTGAAGAAGGGGAGGATTATCCACAGGCCGTAGTACAATCAATTGCCCTATTATTAAGGCTTCAGATAGAATTTGAATTAAATAAAGATAGAATAGAAAAGTTTGAGAATAGATATGATTTAATAGATCAGCGTGGTATAATTAGTACTGGTCTAAAGTCATATGTAGTACGCCATTCTAATCTTTTAATTCCTAATTATATAGAGACGGTTGTCAAGCAAATTATGCAAGAACATACTATCGTCGCAATTGGAAAGATGGGTAACAATGATACCGACCTCAGGAAGTTCATATTTGAGGATGGAAAGGTTGTCTTAGTGGAAAGACGTAAACCTACTGTAACAAGTCCTCGTATAGAATCTCTTTATAGTTTTCTTCAGGATTTAAGTTATATAGATTCCAAGGGAAAACTTTCTGAAATTGCAAAAGATTATATTAAGAACTATGGCGATGATTGAACACTCTATCTTTTCAGATATTCCTACTGGAAAGAAAAATGGTAGATTTCATTCTGCCATCCTAACTACTTATGCGGTTGACCTTATACATTTTGACAATCATTTGGTTAATTTGCTGCATAGAAAACAAATTAGCAGTATCAATATATTAGCTGACTCGCAACAGTTGGAGAAGGAGATGGAGTATGTTAATCCAAGGTTTATGAAGAACATTGGAAAGGACTATTGTATTTCAGGTATTTCCTCAAAAGGAGCATTCCATCCCAAAATTAATTTTTTCGTAGGTGATGATTCGATACTAGTAGTTTTTGGTACAGGTAACCTGACTGTTACAGGACAAGGAAAGAACCACGAAGCTTTTACAGGTTTGATGATTGATGAGACAGATGTTACCCAACGTCCTTTAATAGAAGAATGCTGGCGATTTATAACACGATTCGCAGAGCAGTTAAGTCCTTTTGAGAGAAGACGTGTACTTAATGAAATATCTGATAATTGCACTTATCTTGATTCAAAATACGATATTGTTCCACATCAGCTTTGCAACATTACAAAAGGCGTAAAAGCAGCTTTACTATATAACGACAATACTTCGAGTATTTTGAAGCAAATATCAGGTATAGTACCTTTCGAAAAAGTTCTGAACGTAACTGTTGTAAGTCCGTTCTTTGACGAAAAAGGAGAATCTTTATTGACATTGGCCGAACTATGTCCGAACTCAAAGATTGATGTTCTCATCGATGAAAGATGTTCTCTTCCACCATGCAAAATGCCTGAAACAAAACAAATATGTTTTTATGGATTTAATGATACTACTAGAGGAAAACAAACCTTAAAAATATATACCAGACAGCTTCACGCAAAAATATACCATTTTAAGACAAAAAGCACTGAATATTGTGTGATAGGGAGTGCTAATGCAACGATAGCTGGGCTTGGAACACTTGAAAAAAGGGGCAGAAATGAAGAGTTCGGGATTATTTATGCTTCACAAGCCATTGATTTTTTAAGAGAACTAGGTATAAAGCCTAAAAAGAGATTAAACAAGAAACTACATGATATGAAGCGTACGTCTTCAAAAGAGGAAGAATCCACTGCTCATAAATGTCGTGTTTTATCTGCTACTTATGATAGCGGGAGGCTATCCATTATCTGCAATCAGCCAATAGCCCCCAATTTGTCAATAGCTATTGATTATGGTGATAATATAACAAAAAAGGACATTAGTAAAATAGAAAATTCTACTTGTTGTATTGACACAATTATAGGGAAGAATCCGGCGATTTGTTATATTATCAATGCAGAATGCGAATGCTTGTCAAATAAGGTATTTATAAACAGGCTCGACCAACTTGAATCGACTAATCCATCACAGGCAAGTAGGAGCCTTAATAGATTTATATCTCAAATTGAAGGTGAAGGTTATGAAGGTATTGAGGTCGCAGGCATGTTGTCTGAAATTATGTGGGATCTCGTTGATGATGAAAATGGCGAGGCAAAGCCTATAAAAGTTTCTTCATCAGTAAAAGGACGTCAAAGCCAAAAATCCCTACCTCAAATTGCATATAACGCTGCTCTTGATAATAATGAAGTTAATAGTAGTAGGGCTATTCGTGTTGACAGGACCTCACGATTAATAGAATGTATAGAAGATAGCATTAGTAAGAAGATCCATTCGATAGAAGATGCCATAACAGACGAAGAGGAATCTGGTAATGCCGAAACGAGCAATGACAGAAATATTGTAGAGCAAAAAGAAGTATATGTGTCTAAAAAGACGGTCAAAGACTATGGAGAGATATCAAACAAATTATTGTCAAACTATTCCGAGCTCATACTGGCCAGAATCGAACAGATTCGTAAATCTGGTATTAATGTTATAACAAAGGACGATCTGAATTACTTTTCATTGTCTATTTTTACATCCATTGAAATATGCTATTTGAAAAGACATCTTTATCAATTTGATGAAATAGATAGTATTAGTCGTAGTTTTTGTCAAAAGATACTTTACGACAGCCTCGATGGAAGTATGAATACTAAAGGGGTTGAAGCATTAGAAAGATTCTCCAACTTTTGCGTTTCACAGGGCAAAAATACTATAGTTGACGATGATTTCAAGAAAAAAGCTGAGCGAGCTATGAAGTATGCAATCTTGTTTTCTGCTCTTTTCTATAGAAATGCCACAGTAAAAGAAGAGCATATAAAACGAAGAGTGCTTAAAGCCATGCAAGCACTTGCAGCTCTTTTCGGTTTGCCATCAGAAGATTATCTTGAAGAAGAGTTAACCCCTTTGGCAGAAAGATATGATTACGCCTATCACTTTAGAGACATTAAAAAGCTGATAGTAATTATGAAGAATAACAAATAGTATTTACTAAGAAATATGAATAATAAACTCCCCCAGGACTATGTCCCTTCCGTTAAGGATGTAGAATGGTTTCTAAATTATTGGAAAGGGCTCCCCAATTACTTCGACCAGGAGAGAGCATTGGATAAGCTATTCTTCCAGTTATGTCCAGAAAACAAATGTATAGAAGATGTTCTTGTCAAATGTTCCTCGTTAAATGATTTCTATAGTACCAATATCTTTGATATACATACTGTAGCTCAGCATATTTTAAATTCAAATATTGACCAACGTCTTAAAGATGGCGACTTTTCTTTAGTTCGTGACATTGCCCAAGTTGAAGTAAACGGTAAAGAACATAATTTCTATTCTTTTGCCACAAAATATTGTAGCCATCATCAACCAGAGCAATTTGCAATTTATGATAGCTATGTCGAAAAAGTCTTAGTATCACTTAATGCTCGCGAACATTTCGCAAACTTCAAAAAGGAAGACTTGAAGGACTATGACATTTATATGAACGCCATTTATGGATTTCAGAAAAAGTATGGATTGACGGATTATAATATTAAACAATTGGACCAGTATCTTTGGCAGCTTGGGAAATGGTATTTCAATCAGTATGGTCTTTCCTTCAAATATTACAATCGTGAAGCGCATAACCCTTATTCAGAGAATGATATTAGAAACCGTTTTTGGTATGGTGAAATGATGTTTGTAACTTCTCACATGAGCGTAGGAAAATGGAAAGCTTATGGAAAAATCTTTTTAAAAGAGGCTAACGAGAAAATTCAAGCCTTTGCTGCTACTCTTACTCCAGAACAATTCGGTGTGGTGACCTACGTCTCCACTTTGTTTGGCAAATGGATTCCATATGACGCTCAGGCTTGGATCATTGAATATTAAAGAAAACGATAATAATATGTCATACACTTACAAATACCCCCGCCCAGCTGTCACAGCCGACTGTGTTGTAATGACAAATGAGCTACAGCCAAAGGTACTGCTTATTCAAAGAGGAACAGACCCATTTAAGGGAGCATGGGCTTTTCCTGGTGGATTCATGAATATGGATGAGACTACCGAACAATGTGCCATTCGTGAGCTTGAAGAAGAAACAGGTCTAAAAGTAACAAAGGTTCATCAGATCGGTGCATACTCCAAGGTTGATCGCGACCCAAGAGGACGTACAATCACAGTTGCTTACCTCGCAATCATAGACACTCCAGGAACTGTAAAAGGTCAGGATGACGCAGCCCAAGCAGAATGGTTTCCTATTACTGATTTACCGAATCTTGCATTCGACCATTACGACATCATGAAGGATGCCATGGATACCTATACTCTTTTTGTGTAACACAACAAAAAGAAGCCCTTTCAGTTTCCGGTTTAGCACGCCGGGCTTTTCAGGGCTTCTGGAAAAGACATTAAATCAATTCCTTATTAGTTTTCATTTTCCTCAAAGTCATCGACTTTTTAGTCGCTTTGCTCGTCAAAGAACTTTCCTACAGGCATTGGTGCAGCTTCTGCCACACAGCAGTTGTAGCGTTCGCGGCTACGACGCTCGCGAGCGAACATCTTCTTTGTCCCTTCTTCGTCCTGAGTGAATTCCATGTGTTCCTCAATGGCAAACGACTGGGCCATTTCCTCAACATCGAGATTGTCGGTACCAATCAGAGTGAAGGTCCAGTTCTGTTTCTTTAGCTTCTCGATGAGATTACGTATCATCTTCAGTGTCCATTCGACTGAACAATTCTCATAGCCATCTGTTATGATTGTCACAAGGACATGGTCGCCATCTTCAACCTGAGCATTTACCTTAGAAATGCCTTTCCCGATAGCATCATAAAGCGGAGTTGCTGCACAGGGACGGTATGCTTTCCACTTCAAATCCGTTGTTTTGTCAGCAAGTGTATTGTCGTAGTGCAACTTGGTGTGGTCGCTGTCGAAAGTGATAAGAGTGACGTACTGAGTCTGGTTGGGATACTTCTTCTGCATCAGACGAACAGTTTGCAGGGTTTCGTTCAAACCAGTAAAGGCTTGCTTGCGGATGCACTCCATAGAGCCGCTTTCGTCGACAATAATCAAATTGTGTACTCTTGATGGAATTAAATCTGTCATAATCGTAATGTTTTAATAGGTGAATACTTCATTTTTCGACATGTCTTTATAACTTTAAAGAAGTTTTTCGGAAAAAATTAAGTGATATCACATTTTTTTTGTAAATTCGCACCATAAAACTGAAATATGACCTATAGACGACTTTCTGATGATGAAATAATAAGAGGCTTCCGTAGAGGCGATTCTGACATTATCCGTAGCTATTTCTACGGATATTGTGAGGTGGGCTATTGCATATTCGATCAGCGATATCAGCTGCGCGAGAAAGAGAATCTTGACTTCCTTTCGCTAGCTCATCAGTACGCAATCTTTCTGATGGAGCATGATTGGAAACCTCTAGAAAACCATTCACCAGAGGTGAGTTTGAAGACATGGATAATCAATGGTTTTCGTTTTGTAGTGCTTGATGCACTGAAATGGTATCGCAAGGAATACGGCAGCATTTCTTTTGAGGATTATCTGCAGTCGTTTGATGTTACTAGCGACCTTCGGCTGCAGTTTAATCATATGGTACAGGATGTATGCGACCATGTTCCAATGGGACGTCAGGAGCGTTTAATCATTGATATGATTCTACTGCAGGGTTTCAAATCTAAGGATGTTGCTGCCCAGATGGGAATGACTCCTGCTGCTATATCGCAGAAATACAAGAAAGTCAAGGAAGACATCATTGTGCCGTATTTCCGTCAGTACTTTGATATGGATCTCGATATGCCTGAGATTATGCCAGACTTCGGTATTGTACGCGAGGCTGTTATGGAAAATGCAGCACCATGTGGCGCAGCTATGGATTTCATGAAAAGAAGTGCAACAAAGAATATGGAACAGAAACGTACCACTCCAGAGCGTATTACTTCGCTCCAACCAAACGAGATTTTTGTTTTTGGCTCGAACCTTCGCGGAATGCATGGCGGAGGTGCTGCCTATATTGCATATCGCCAATTCGGCGCTATTATGGGCAAAGGTGTAGGTCTGCAAGGACAGAGTTATGCTATCCCGACTATGCAAGGTGGTGTGGAAACTATTAAGCCTTATGTAGATGAGTTCATAGAGTTTGCTAAACAACACCAGAACTTGACGTTCCTAGTAACGCGTATTGGTTGTGGTATAGCAGGCTTCACGGATGATGAAATCTCACCACTATTCGAGAAAGCACATGAGGTGGGTAATATTATTTTGCCTGCAGGGTGGTAAATTTGTTTGTTAATTAATAATCAATTTGATAATTGTTAGTTATGGAAAAAAACATTAGTATAGCAGAAATAGCACCTCTTTTGGAAAGGGAGTGCGGTTATGTTAAAATTGTAGATGATAGTCCAGGTAGGCCAACAATAATCATCTTTCTACCCAAAGAGGGACATGAAGATGAATTCTATGCTGTTATTAAAACATTTGATGGTAACTATATCACATTAGATGAATATAGGAACTTAGTAGAAGAGATTGGCGGAGACGATGTTAAAGAATTATATACAAAGGGATACAAACTTGCGTGTCAAAATAAACATTATCTTTCACTTCCATTTATGGAAAAAGTAAGTCGTTTAGGATATATAGAAGCATCATATTATCTTGGCCAATTATACGAAAATGGAGTAGGAGTCCCTCAAGATCTCGACAGGGCAATTGAATATTATAAGTTATGCGAAAAAGAAAACCATATAGAGGCCATTTTTAAATTAGCGACTATTTATGATTTTGGTAAGGGAGGGCATCAAGACTACTCTATTGCCTATTCTTATTACAAGAGAGCTGGTGTAAAAGGGACATATATGCTAGGAATATGGTATAGAGATGGAACATATGTTAGGGACTGTCGTTAAATATTAAGATTATTTATAACTATCTGTTTCTCAATGTGATAGAAATTTTGTACCTTTGTAAGGGATAAGAAAAATCCCCCAATCACCGTAGGAAAGTGAAAAATTGGGGGAATCACAAATGTGATGTGATAACGATGGCAAAGGTACAACATATTTCTGGAATAACCAAGAGAATTCCGTTTGAGGGGTTCGATTTTTATGATTTATTTCGTATTACGTTCGAGAACAGCGAGCTTGGGCGTATGAAACGGCTCCTTCCTCTGCATGAGATGGCATTGAACTTCGGTTTGGTGAGCAATCGTCCAGAACGGAAGCGTGGTCCGAAACCCTTTTTCTCTCCTGAGGGAAAGGTGGCGCTGATGTTCCTAAAGATGTACACCCAACTGAGTGCCCCGAAACTTTTGGAACAGCTGAACGGCAACGTCCACTATCAGATATTCTGCGACATCTCAATCAATCCGCTGAGTCCCCTGAGGAACTACAAGCTGATAGACGACATTGTCTCTGAGCTTTCCGGCAAGCTTAGAATCCAGCAGCAACAGGACATACTTGCAGAGGCATGGAAACCGTACATGAAGGATCTGGAGACGTTTTACACAGATGCGACGTGCTATGAGAGCGAGATGCGCTATCCGACAGACCAGAAGCTGCTGTGGGAGTGCTGCGAGAAGGCATATTCAATAATGTGCATAGTGTGTCAGCGTCTTGAGATCCATCGTCCGAGGACAAAGTACCTTGACGTGGAGAAGGCGAACATGGGATACGTGAAGCAGCGCAAGCACAGCAAGTCGCAACAGCGTAAGCTGACCCGTCGCCTGATACATCTGCTTGGGAAGATTCTTGAGGAAATACGCAAGATGGTGCGTGAACATGATGATGAGGAAGTGTTGACAGTGCGTGAGAAGTCGACCATGGACATTATTACAAAGGTGTACCGCCAGCAGAAGAACCATTTCAATAGCAACGATCCCAGGGAAAGCATCCCTGACAGGATTGTGAGCATATCAAAGCCATACGTGAGGCCTATCGTGCGTGGCAAGGAGGTGAAGAACGTTGAGTTTGGCGCCAAGTGCAATAATATCCTTGTTGACGGCATCTCGTTCATCGAGAAACTCTCCTTCAATGCCTTCAGTGAAGGTACGAGGCTTGAGCACTGCATCAAGATGCACAAGCGGCTGTTCAAGGTGGACGCAAAGAAGATAGGTGGTGACACAGGCTATGCAGGCACAGCCAACCGGGATCTCTGCAGAAAGCTGGATATCCAGACATCGTTTGTCAAGCGCGGCCGTCCATCCGCGGAGAAGAAGGAGAAGGACTTCGTCCGCCAAGAGCTGGCCAGAGTCAGGGCTACAGCGATGGAAGGCTCATTTGGAACTCAGAAGGAGCATTACGCCATGCGCCGGATCAAGGCAAGGAAGAAGAAAACAGAAATCCTGTACATCTTCTTCGGCATCCATACTGCGAACTTAGTCCACCTGGCAGAGCGGCTGGCAGAACAAGAACAAGCAAAGGCTGCATAGAAAAAAACTCAGACGATCAAGAAATGGAGTCCTCCGCAGAGAACTCCCTATCAATGGTCGCCCAAAGTGACAAAAACATCGCCCAAATAATGGTAAGATAGCAGAAAACGCAATGGTGGCAAAGCTAGATTCAAAACGTGTCAATGGCAAAGCCTCATATCAACCTATACAAGAAGAATTAAACGACAATCCCTATGTTAAACAGGATATTAATACTGCTATGAGTTTAATTCAATCATGCTATAACCAGGGCTTGAAAATAGCTGCAAATAACTTAGGTCATTTATATTATAAAAAAGGAGAATATACTAAAGCATTAGAATTATTTATAGAAGCAGATAAAAATGGAGATATTTTGGGAACATTAAATATAGGATGGATGTATATTCATGGTCATGCTGTTCCCAAAAACTACCATAAAGCTTTGGAGCTGTTTCGAAAAGGTGCATTAGTCAATAATGCCGAAGCCTTTTATGATCTTGGATGCGTATATGAATATGGACTTGGTGTAAAGAGGGATAAACTAAAAGCATTAAACTTCTTTAAGCATTCTATGAAATTGGGGTATACGCAATCTCTAGAAAAAATCACGGAATTAGGGCAATCAAATTCTGATGATCTAAAATTTGAAGACTTAATTAATAGCATAATACAGGAACAGGTAAAAAATAGTATTTCTGATATAGTATCTTATGCTGTTGATAAAATGATAGATGAAGAAGGTTCCGTTATTGGAGATGCAATCGGAAATGTAGTTGCAGAAGTGATAGTCAATAGCTTAAGTGATCAATAGTTTTCCTCACTAAACAGGAGGGCGTCAGAATCTGCCTCAGGTCACCATCGGGATAATAATTCCCGATGGAGAAATATACTATAAAACCAATCTACATATTGGTGGTATGAGTATGGGATGAAATAAAAATGGGGGAGCGAACATCGCTGTTGGCTCTCCCCCTAACAAATAAAACTGTATTATTTTCATATATACGAATTAGTTTACGTCGCCCCGCGCATCACTGCGTTGAAAGGGCTTCAACCTATAAAAACCGGCTGCAAAGATAATGCTTTTATTTGGATTGACAATAAAAAGGTAGGAGAAATTTTGGTTGAATAAAAAAATAAGTGTATCTTTGTGGCCCTAAAAGGAGGCTATATATAAATAGGTAATTAGTTTTTAAGGTTAAAATAGAAAGATTGAATAATGACAAAAAACATGCTAGAAACTATCCTTGAGCAAATGGCCAAGGATGGATGGCATCCAGTTCTTGTGGATGTGAATAGTGGAGAGAGTTGGAGTTTTAGTACAACACCTATGGCGTGTGAAAATGGGGCGGGCCCTAAGAAGCTGCCAAAGGATATTGGATCGCGTAAGGCGCTAATAATAGAGGCCGAGATGCCCGACGAATCGATGATAGAGGCGCACATACAGCGCGGTGATAGACTGAGAATTAAAGTAGACGCTGCAATATCAAGTTGTGATGTGGTAATGGTAAGATATAATGAACGCAGTTATATTATGGCCTACTTCAAGGATAGCGATGGTATGAAATGGTTTATACCAAGAAATTCTAGATACGTGTCTATATGTGCGATTGACGATAACAATCCAGAGGTGTTAGGGCGAGTTAACTTTCTGGAGAGATATGAATTGCGAGTAGAATATGAAGACTGTGCAAAACAGATAGAAGAGGCGAAGAAGCAGATGGAGAACGCTAGAATAATCACTCAGGACCACGCAACGTGGGCAATAAAACAGATACAATCTGTTATTACGGTAAAGAGATGGTGGTTCCCTATTTATCGTGCTCTGGTGCAAAAGAAGTTGAACGATGAGGAGGATTATGATGGATTCTGCGAAAGAATTAAGAGAGAGGCCCCTGATAATGTGGCATTGCCTGAGGCTGTAGAGATAAGAAGACAAGACGTATTAGGTTTTCGCGATCCTATAGAGAAGTGGACGCTAAAGACGTCGCCTCTTGAACAGCCGAAGAGATTTAATGAATATAAGGAGTTGGGATTAAGAATGATTGACCTATTGGAGTGGGGCGAGGAGCGTGCAGAAGAAATTCTCAGAAAACTCTCAGATACGCTCAAGAAAAACAACGAAAAATAGTAAAAACTCTCAGAGATTTGTAATACTGTAATAAGCAAATCTAAACACACCAGTTTTTCGTAAAGTTAACCAACCAGTTTCATTTTTCTGTTTTTTTAATGTTTTGTTTGTCGAAAATGGTTTGTCTGTTCTCCATTCTATAGCTTGTACCTT
>Ga0247610_10007974_pt1 | contig 10817 bp, 8 predicted proteins | sample 174DNAGHGhighgp2_FD_193483 | JGI IMG/M metagenome (GOLD analysis project Ga0247610, IMG submission 193483) | Sheep rumen microbial communities from Palmerston North, Manawatu-Wanganui, New Zealand - 1742 DNA GHGhigh gp2 | ecosystem: Host-associated > Mammals > Digestive system > Stomach > Rumen ... | reverse complement strand
TACCCCGCGCTGCACCGGCAGGATCGCAATGACCGCCGATTCCGCATTCGCGACCTTCCTCTATGACACACGCAAAGGAAAAGAGGGCTGGAACAAAGGCCTTCTGAAGATGTACGGCGTAAAGCCCGAGCATATGCCCGAGATTATTGAATGCACCGACCTGGCCGGCGGTCTGACAAAAAAGGCGGCGGAGGAGCTCGGCCTTCCGGAAGGGACCCCCGTATACGGCGGCGGCGGGGATGTGACCTTTGTCAATCTCGGTGCCGGAAGCGCAAGGCCGGGCGACACCCATATCTATATCGGCACCTCAGGCTGGGTTTCGACCTTCATGGATCATCAGACGGTTGACGTAAGCGCGATGATCACCGGCGCGCTGTCGGCCAAACGCGGTTATTATAATTATTATGCCGAGTTGGAGACCGCAGGGAAGTGCTTTGAATGGGTCATGGATCATCTTGCCCTGGATGAGGTCGGCGTTTTTCTGGAGCCGATCAAAGTGACCGATATAGAAGGCAAGTATCGAAGCCTCTATGATTATCTCTCAGACGAAGTCAGCAAGGTCCCCCCGGGGGCAAACGGCGTGATCTTTACCCCCTGGCTCCACGGCAACCGCAGCCCCTTTGAGGACTCCCGTGCCGGCGCGATGTTTTTCAATATCCGCCTGGAGAACGGGAAACGGGATATGCTTCGCGCCGTTCTCGAGGGCATCTGCTATCACCTGCGCTGGCTGCTGGAATGTGAGGCGAAGAAGGTGCAGACCTCCGATCCGATTCGTTTTGTCGGCGGCGGCGCGCTCTCGCCGCTTACCTGTCAGGTGCTGGCCGACATTACCGGCCGGACGATCGAGACGATCGACAACACCCAGTCCGTCGGCGCCATGGGCGCTGCCCTGACCGTTGCGGCAGGCATCAGGGGGGTTGACGTGCTCGAGCTTTCCTGCCGGCTTGTAAAGGCAAATCACACCTACATCCCCGATCCCGGGAACAAAGAGATCTATGAGCGCAATTATCAGGTGTTCAAAAGGCTCTACCGGGACAACGCCGCCGGCTTCCGCATGCTGAATTCCTAGCCTTCGGTCCATCCGCTCCCCAAAAAATATTTCTCTCGCTGTTCGGAAAACCGAACAGCATTTTTTTTATTCCACCGGAAAAAAACCATCTCCCGGAAAGATTTTGTGGTATAATACAGAATTAGGATGTTGTTATCTGAAAACAGAGAGGTGACAGAAGGTGGCAGATAAGCTGAGAAAGAACACGCTCATGCAGCTGCAGGTCAGCCTGCCCAAAAAGATTCTTATAACGACAGCGATTATGGCTGCCCTGATCCTGTTTGTGTTTTATGGCAATGTTCCCAATCCGAATATGATTCTGATCGCGGGCCTTGTTCTGTGCTCCGCGCTGTTCGGATACGGCGGCGGGATTACGGCGGCCGTGATCATGTTCAGCTATACCCTGTTCTTTTTCTCCACCGATCACAGCTTTACGCACTTTACGCCCCAGAATATGCAGAAGGTCATTGTTTCCCTGATTGGCATCGCTGCGGATATGCTGCTTGTCTGCGATCTGAAAAGGGCGGAGATCCGTGAGTTCAAGAGCGTGAATGAACTGAATGCTGCATTGGGAAGTGAAGCCGCTTCTCTCAACACCATTCACGAGATGCTCGGGTCAGGCAAATGGTCCATGGACTTCGATAAAGAGGGCGTGATGGTCAGAGTCAACTGGAGCGACGAGTTCCGGAGAATGCTGGGCTACCACAGCAGGGAGGACTTTCCGGACGTTCTGGAATCCTGGTCCGACCTGCTGCACCCCGACGACAAAGAACGGGTGCTGAAGGCGTTTCACGACACCCTCTCCGACTACACAGGTCAGAAGATCTATGACGTGGAATACCGTCTGCTGACGAAGAACAGAGGCTACCGCTGGTACCGGGCTGTGGGCAAGCCCATACGCCGCCCCGACGGCTCTCCCGTCACCTACGTCGGGGTCTTTATCGACATCACGGAACAAAAGGAGACCGCACAGAATCTCTCTGAGGCCAGGCGGATGGCAGACATCGACCCCCTCACAGGGGCAAAAAACAAAAACGCATACATTCAGTGGGAGAAAAGAATCAATGCCGCCATTGAGAAGGGCGAACAGGAACCCTTTGCGGTGGCAGTCTTCGACATCAACGACCTGAAAAAAGTCAACGATCTCTATGGCCACAAGGAAGGGGATGCCTGCATCCGGGCAGCCTGCAAAAAGATCTGTACCGTCTTCAAGCACAGCCCGGTCTTCCGGGTGGGAGGCGATGAGTTCATCGCCATTCTCTCCGGCGAGGATTACCGCGTCCGGAACAAGCTGATGCATCAGATCAATGCCGTTCCCTCCGACCGTTCCAAGATCCGATTGGGAGGGACCGTGTCCGCCGGCATGGCGGAATACGACAAGGATAGACATCCTTCTCTTCTGCAGGTCGCCGAAGAGGCCGACAAGGCTATGTACGAGCGAAAGCAGCGAATGAAGGAGGCTTCCTCCCCGGATTCTGAGCCGTCCGAGAGTGATCTGCAGCCGCAGGTCATCCCCGCGATCAACGTGCGCAAGGCCGTTCTGATCGCCGACGACATCGAGATGAACCGCGAGATCCTCGGCGACCTGCTCCAGGAGGATTATGACATTTTCTACGCTGCGGACGGCGTCGAGACCCTGCAGGTGCTGCGCGACCACACCGGAGAGATCGACCTTGTGCTGCTCGACCTGATCATGCCGAACATGTCCGGCCGCGAGGTGATCGCCGAGATGCAGGTCGATGAAGACCTGATGTCGATCCCGGTGATCATCCTGACCGTGGATCAGGAGGCGGAGCTTGACTGCCTGCGCATCGGCGCGATGGACTTCATCCCGAAGCCGTATCCGGATATTGAGATCGTCAAAGCCCGTATCGCCAAGTGCATCGAGCTGTCCGAGGACCGTGACCTGATCCGCCACACGGAGCGCGACAAGCTCACGGGACTGCTGAACAGGGACTATTTCTTCCGCTATGTCTCCCGTCTCGACCATATCTACAAAGACACGACGCTGGACGCCGTCGTCTGCGACGTGAACCGCTTTTACGCGATCAATCAGCAATACGGCAGGCAATTCGGCGACCGTCTGCTGAGCGCCATCGGCGCTGCCCTGCGGAAGCTGGCGCGGCAGACCGGCGGCATCGGCTGTCGGCAGGGCGGCGACACCTTCCTGCTGTACTGTCCCCATCAGCAGGATTATGCGTCTTTGCTGCGGCAATTCACCGCCGACGTATTTGCCGACAAAGAGATGGCGGACAGGGTCAGCCTGCGCTTCGGCGTCTTTGTAAATGCGAAGCGTGAGCCGGATCCGGAAGAGCGCTTCGCCCGTGCATCCGCCGCGGCGGAGAGAATAAAGGACGATCCCGATACGGTCTGCGCATACGACGGCGAAACCTGATCATGCCCTCCGCGGCGCGCATCGGATACTGACAGGCGAAAAACGTGGGAAGCGGGGAAGAAAAATGAAACCGGACAATACGGAGATCTCTGTAAAAAGAAAACAGCAGTCGATGGATGCGCTGCTGAACAACATGCCCGCCATGAGCTTCACAAAGGACGCGGAGACCGGCGTCTATCTGGCCTGCAACCAGGCCTTCGCCGATTACGCGCATGTGAAAAGCCCGGAGGACGTCATCGGACGGACGGACGCGCAGATCTTCCATCCTGACGCCGCGGCGCATTTTATGGAGCGCGACCGGATAACGCTGTCCATGGACGAGCCCTATGTTTACTCTGAGGATGTGGCCGAGCGGAACGGCGTCATGCGCCATTTTCAGACGACGAAGATCAAATTCGTCGATCCCGCGGGGCGCCTCTGCGTTCTGGGCATCCGCATGGATGTGACGGATACCCTCGCCAAGACCCAGGCGGACGCCATGATCACCGCCATGGCGGCGGATTACCGCTGCGTTTACTACGTCAACCTTGACAAAGACGACGCCGTTTGCTATCGGGATGATCCCACGGATCCGAGTCAGACGCCGGTGGGCATCCATTTTCCGTTCCACGAGCGCATTGCCTGGTATGCCGAGAACTGCGTTACCGATCTGTATCGGGAGGGCTTTTTGGACTTCGCCGACCCCGACAACATCCGGGCGCGCCTTTCCACCCAGCCGATTATCGCTTACCGCTATCTGGCGAAGCGCGGGGACAGAGAGTACTATGAGATGATTCGCGCCGCCGGCGTCCGCCGCGCGGAGGAGCGCGACGACCACATGGTGCACGCCATCGGTCTGGGCCTCACCCGGATCGACGCCGAGATGCGGGAAACCATGGCAAAGAACGAGGCTCTGGCGGAGGCGCTGGCCATGGCAGAGGAGGCAAACGTGGCAAAAACCGCCTTCCTCTCCAACATGAGCCACGAGATCCGCACGCCCATGAACGCCATCCTCGGTCTGAACGAGCTCGCCCTGCACGACGAGACCCTTACCGCACAGACAAGGGGTTATCTGGAAAAGACCGGCGACAGCGCCCGCCATCTGCTGGCGCTCATCAATGACATCCTGGACATGAGCCGCATCGAGTCCGGGCGCATCGTCCTGCGCCGCGAGGAATTCTCCTTCTCCGGCATGCTGGAGCAGATCAACACCATGGTCATGAGCCAGTGCGAGGACAAGGGCCTGCACTATGAATGCAGCCTCCTCAGCCCGGTGAACGACTATTATATCGGCGACGATATGAAGCTCAAGGAGGTCCTCATCAACATCCTCAGCAACGCCGTCAAGTTCACCGACCCCGGGGGCAGCATCAGGCTGACCGTGGAGCGTACGGCGGAGTATGAGGATCAGTCCACGCTCTGCTTCCGCATCCGGGACACCGGCATCGGCATGGACAAGTCCTATATCCCCAAGATCTTCGACGCCTTTTCCCAGGAGGACAGCACCCGCAGGAACAAGTACGGCAGCACGGGCCTGGGCATGGCCATCACGAAGAGCATCGTGGAGATGATGAACGGCACGATCAGCGTGGAGTCCGAGAAGGGCGCTGGCACCGAGTTTACCGTGGTGATCCCGCTGCGCAGCAGCCTACGCACGGGCCCGGCGGAGGAGAATGCCATCGACCCCGGCTCGCTGCGCGTACTCATCGTGGACGACGAAGAGATCGTTGCCGAGCACGGGCGGCTGGTGCTGGACGAGGCGGGCATCCGGGCGGACGTCTGTCACAGCGGCACCGAGGCGCTGAACATGCTGGAGCTGCAAAGCCTGAAGCAGGAGCCTTACAACCTGGTGCTGATGGACTGGCGTATGCCCGAGATGGATGGCGTCGAGACCACGCGGCAGATCCGGCAGAAATACGGCAGCGAGGATCTCGCCGTTATCATGACCGCCTATACCTGGGACACCATCCGCGAGGAGGCGCTGGCCGCCGGCGTCGACGGCTTTCTGGCGAAACCGCTCTTTGCCTCCGGCGTGGTGGAGGAGTTCGCGCACATCGTCCGCCGGAACCGGACGGACATGTTCAGGGAGAAGCAGCGGGCATCCCTGGAGGGCCGCCGCATCCTGATGGCTGAGGACCTGGAGGTCAATGCCGAGATCATGATGGACATCCTGTCTCTGCAGGACGCCGAGGCGGACCACGCGGAGAACGGCAGGATCGCGGTGGAGATGTTCGAGAAGAGCGAGCCGGGAACGTACGCCGCCATCCTCATGGATGTCCGGATGCCGGTGATGGACGGTCTGGAGGCCGCGGCGACCATCCGTGCGCTGGACCGCCCGGACGCAAAAAAAACCCCCATCATCGCCCTGACCGCCAACGCCTTCGACGAGGACGTGCAGCGCTCGCTGCAGGCGGGTATGAACGCCCACCTCACGAAGCCCGTGGACGCCGACCACCTCTTCCAGACCCTCGAGGAGCTGATCTACGAGGCGGAACACTGATCGCCGAACTGTGCCCGAATGGGGTGGAGTATAGATAATATCATGATCTATGGAAAAGAATGGAGCTTAGCGTGTCAGAATACCTTGATGTAGCCTCCGCCGTCTGCGCAGCTGCAGTGATCTGCGTCGGGCGCCCCGCTGCTGATCCCTTCAGTCTGTCCGCTTTTTCTCACTTACTTATTCTTCGCGGCCGCAGTGTCGGTTTATTTCAAACGAATAAAAAAACTTAGAAACAGAGGACGAAAACATGTATAAAGTTGCCATACTCCTATTAGCACTTTCGGTTCTTTCATTTGGTGTAACCACCTGTGAAGCTCAAGAAAACACCGAAAAATACGAAGCATCTAATATCATTGATGTGAACGGGGTTAGTTTGCACTATGCTGTTGTCGGAGAAGGCAAACCTGTAGTACTGGTACATGGAAATGGGGAAACTCACGATCTCTTTGACACGGAAATCAAGCAGCTTAGTGAAGCCGGGTATAAAGTATACGCTCCTGACTCCAGAGGCCACGGCGCGAATCCACCGCTCACTGAGTATCATTATGCCGATATGGCTGAGGACATGTATCAGTTCATTCAGGCACTGGATCTTGATAAGCCCGCCTACTATGGTCACAGTGACGGAGGTATCATAGGACTTCTTCTGCAGATCAATCATCCGGATGCACTTGGTCTTATGGCTGTAAGCGGAACAAATCTGTCCCCTGCCGGAATTGTTCCGTCTTTCATAGAAGAGTTTACCGAGCTGAATGAAACAGATCCGGATCCTCTTGTTACTCTAATGCTGACTGAACCGAATATAGATCCTGAGTCTTTGAAAGAAATTTCGATTCCTGTTCTGGTAACTGTCGGTGAGAATGATCTGATCCTTCGTTCTGAGACAGACACGATCATCTCAAAACTTCCTCAGTCAAGACTTGAGATTATCCCAGGAGAAGATCACGGCAGTTACATTGACGGAAGCGAAATCATGGGGAATCTTCTCCTCGACTTTTTCAAGGAAGAGAATTATTGATGTGAAGTCTTCTAAGAGACAGGGGACGGTTCTCTGTCTTGACTGTGTTTTTTCAGCGGTCGGAGAATCGGAGGAACAGCGTGCGTACTACCAGTTCATGGATCAGTACTTTACCCCTGCCAACCTCTCAGGTGTCATAGCCGAACGCGAGCAGCACTCATAGGCTTAGTTGGCAATACAGATATACTTCGGTAAGCAGGACGTGGATACGCATCGTACTGACTGCACCATAGGTGCTCAGCAGACCGGCAAGTACAGAAACAGAATCACCATACTGCACATACGCCCGGATTCCTGCGGGGAATTCTCCAGACAGAGTTTCCCCCGTACATGGGCATGAATCCACATGAATGGACTGGTGTTGCGGCAACACTCATAAGAGAGTTTTAATGCAAAAAACTTGGCAACTGTCTGACAGGGTTGGATTTTTGAAGAAGCAAACTTGCACTTTGCAGTTCAAGTTTGCTTCTTTATCTTTTGCAGAGGAAAAACACGAAGCGGAGTGCAATTATTCTCTTTTTGCGAAAGAATGGGGGTCATAGCATTTTCTATTATCCCAAAATGCTTTCTCGTTCATTCTGTTTCGCAATTTTATTTAATTCTTGATTTTGCGAAATAGACATGGTAGAATACCAGCGAGGTGAGATTCTGTGCGACTTATCGAACGAGACTTCTATTTGAACAAGCTGAAAGAAGTAATGGGTACCCCGGATATCAAGGTCATTACAGGAGTCCGACGTAGCGGCAAGTCCAAGCTGTTGGAATCCTTTATGACCTATGTGCGGGCGAATGATCCTGACGCAAATATCATCCATATCAATTTCAACCTGAATTCATATGAGAGCCTGGCGGAGTATCATGCGTTGAACCACTATATTGAGAGCGCGTATATCGCCGGCAAAAACAACTTTGTTTTCATTGACGAAGTCCAGATGTGTGAGGGCTTTGAGAAGGCAATCAATAGTCTGCACGCCTCCGAGAAATATGATATCTATATCACCGGCTCCAACGCTTTCCTACTGAGCAGTGACCTGGCAACGCTGTTTACCGGGCGCACCTTTGAGATTGAAGTTTATCCTTTCTCGTTCGGCGAGTTCATGCAGTACTATGAGCTGACAGATCGGTACGCAGCATTTACTCGCTATATTCAAGAGGGCGGCATGTCCGGCTCCTACCTTTATAAGACGCCCGAAGCGAAGTATGACTATATTTCCGACGTATTCAACACGCTGATTGTCCGGGATATTCAGCGAAAGTATAAAATCCGCAATATGCCGCTGATGGAGCGCCTCTGCGATTTTCTGATCGACAACATTTCCAATCTGACCTCCACCCGCAGCGTGGCGGCGGTCTTTACCAGCGAGCAAGTCAAGACAAATGACCGCACGATCAGCGCCTATATCAAGTACCTTTGCAACGCCTTTGCTTTCTATAAGGTCAGAAGATATGATATTCAGGGCAAGCGCTATCTTGCTTCTAACGATAAATACTATCTCAGCGATCATTCCTTCAAATATGCCAAGCTGGGGACAAAGAACGCAGACTATGGCCGAATGATTGAAAACATCGTGGCCATCGAGTTGCTGCGCCGCGGCTACGAGCTGTATGCAGGTGTGCTGTATAAGAAAGAAATAGACTTTGTTGCCATCAAGCGCAATGAAAAGCTATATATTCAGGTCGCCAGCAGTATTGATGATCCCGACACCTTCCAGCGCGAGGTAGATCCGTTATTGAAGATTAAGGACGCCTACCCGAAAATGATTCTCACGCGCACCCGCCAGGAGGCGTATCAATATGAGGGCGTTCAGATTGTAGATGTGGCCGATTGGCTGTTAAAGGGAATGTGATGGACAAGACTCAAATCGATATAAAAGAAAACTATCTCTATCGCCTTGATCATGATAATGTGTTGGTCTATAAGAGTGCAGACATAAGTGATGCAGATTTGCTGATAAGAATATATAACTCCGCATTCTATGATGATTTCATTCGTTATGGACAGTGTCAGGCATATGGCCAGTCACGTGAAGAAATGGAAAAGTCAGTGAAGGTTTTTCCGAAGATCATTGCTTACGCACAGGACAAGCCTGTCGGAGTTATCTCTTATAAAGCTGAAGGTCCGGGAAAGTATTATATTGGCTGTTTGGCAGTAGTAAAAGAAGAACAGGGATGTGGAATAGGAACGTCTTTGTTGAATCATTTTATGAGTGAACACCCGGACTGGAATATTCTAACGTTGGTAACGCCAAAAGATAATGAACGCACTATCAAATTTTATACAGAGCGCTTTGGCTTCAAAATCGTTGGAGAAGAGGATGACGCGGCAGTCACAATGTTTTGGTTAAGACTCAGTAGGAAAGAATAATTCGTGCAAATAATCAGCAGGATAACCGGCAGAAGGGAAAACAAATCAGATCCCAGACTGAACAAGTATTTCTACATGAAGTACATGTATTAATCAGTCAAACGGTATTTATGAGGACAATTATGAAAACTGTGTTATGCGAGAATACAGAATGGCTGCTGTCAGAAGAAGCATTCTCAATCTATGCTTCTTGCATGTATCATCCAACATACGAGGAATACAAAGCGCAGATGGAAGACTATCTACACGACTCATCGGTGAAAGTATTTGTATGTGAGAATCGCGGTAAGAGAATAGGCATGATGGTTCTGAAGAGTTCAGGAGTTGCTGCAGAGATTATCGGAATCGCAGTATCTGACAATGCTCGCCATAAAGGAATTGGAAAAGAACTGATCCAAAGCGTGATAAAGTCAGAGGAAATAGAAAGAATCAAAGCACAGACGGATGATGGTTCGATTGGTTTCTATCGCAAATGCGGATTTTCTGAAGAGAAAACTGTGGTTGAGTATTCTGACGGGTCAGCTGTTCGATATAACTGCGTTCTGTATAAATAGAAAAAATTCTGTTTCCCGATTCGTCAGACTGCAGGGAGGAACCATGGTTTATTACAATGATAACGAATTGATAATTCGTAATATGGAAGAAGCAGATGCACGGATCTTAACGGATGAAGAGATTGCGCAGGGTTGGCATGCGGATATCTTCAAATATCTGACAAGACTCCAGGATCAGTCTGCAGGGGAATGTTTTTCACTGACAGCCATATATCAGGGACAGCCTGCAGGGTATGTGAGTATATACATAACAGGGCTCAGCGGTGCGTTCAGCGGAAAAGGGCTTCCGGAGATCGTTGATTTCGCCGTATTGGAAAAATACAGGAGGAAGGGTATCGGCCGGAAACTGATGGATGTCGCTGAACAGATTGCTGGGCAATATGCCGACACGGTATGGCTTGGCGTCGGACTTCACAGCGGGTATGGAAGTGCCCAGCGAATGTATGTCAAACGAGGCTATATCCCGGATGGAACGGGTGTCTGGTATCGGAATAAACCTTGTGCGCAATACGAAACGGAAATTGCAAATGATGATAATCTCGTGCTTTTCCTGTCTAAGAAATTAGAACGGCAGGATGGAAACTAATCTTACATATTCCCGTCTGCTTGGAACTCGTCAAATCGGAGTTTTCAGAGGTGCTTATGGAAATCAACAAAGTCGAATTGGACCCAAAGGTCGAAACATTTATAGAGTCAGAACAGGAAAAATACGAAACGAGCAATGGGATCACATGCAACTACACACCGTTTTGTTTTGTGGCAAAACACGGTGATGAGATAATGGCTTCAGACCGGGCAAAGGCTGTCACGACGCTATCAAGGTGGTGTACCGCAAACTGAACAACGACAGGATACGCTACACAGGAAATTGAAGAATAGGGATTTCAGTTTTCCTGATTTTTATCCGCAAACCCCACTAAACCGTTTAGTTTTTCCATACAAACTGGCTGACTCCTAA
>Ga0247610_10007972_pt1 | contig 10818 bp, 9 predicted proteins | sample 174DNAGHGhighgp2_FD_193483 | JGI IMG/M metagenome (GOLD analysis project Ga0247610, IMG submission 193483) | Sheep rumen microbial communities from Palmerston North, Manawatu-Wanganui, New Zealand - 1742 DNA GHGhigh gp2 | ecosystem: Host-associated > Mammals > Digestive system > Stomach > Rumen ... | reverse complement strand
CAACGAGCCTGGCCGTCTGCAGGGCGTCCCCGAGGACGAGCGTGACGACGTGCTCCGCATGATCGGCCTGGGAGCCCTCAAGTACTTCATCCTCAAGGTGGATCCGAGGAAGACCATGCTGTTCGACCCCAGCGAGTCCATCGACTTCAACGGCAACACGGGACCTTTCATCCAATATACCTATGCCCGCATCCAGTCCGTCCTGCGCAAGTGCTGTGAGGACTATAAGGCTGTGGATATCAGCGCCGTGGCTCCCAACGAGAAGGAAACATCACTCATCCAGCGCCTGGCCGACTTCACGACCGTTGTCGCCGATGCTGGCCGCAACTATAGCCCTGCCCTCATCGCCAACTACGTCTATGACCTTGCCAAGGAATACAACCAGTTCTACCACGACTGCAGTATCCTCAAGGAACAGGACACCGCTGTGCGCTGCTTCCGCCAGCTGCTGAGCGAGACCGTTGCCGATGTGATCAAGCGTGGCATGTCGCTGCTGGGTATCGAGATGCCCAACCGCATGTAGTAATTAAGTTGGCACGCTTTTTGCTGCTTTAAACTGAAAACTGAAAACTGAGATTATGAACGACTGGAATAACAATTATGAGAACGGCTTCTCGACCGCCATTCAGGCCGAGAACGAAGCCACGCTGCAGCGCTATGTGGCTGCCGTGATGCGTAGGGTATATGGCAAGATGACACTGGGCTTGTTGCTCACCGCCCTCACTTCCTATCTGGTGGTGACGACTCCTGCTGTGATGAGCTTTTTATTCAGCTCGATGGCAACAATCTGGATCCTGTTCGCGCTCGAACTGGGTCTGGTCATCTACCTGAGTGCACGCATCGAGAAATTGAGCACCGGAACGGCAACGGCATTGTTCTATGCCTATAGCGCGTTGAACGGCGTTGCGCTGGCTCCTATCTTCCTGATTTACACAGGGGCAAGCATTGCCATGACATTTGCGCTCACGGCAGGAACCTTTGGCCTCATGACCATTGGCGGATACATCACCAACAAGGATTTGAGCAAGTTCGGCTCGATTCTCTTCATGGGCCTGCTCGGCTTGATCCTGTGCATAGTGATTAACCTGTTCATGAAGAGTGCGATGATGGACATGATTATCAGCTGTGCTGGTGTGCTCATCTTTGTGGGACTCACCGCATGGGACACTCAAGCCATCAAGCGCATGTGTGCCGCAGCCGATCCCTCGATGGTGGGAAAAGTCGCCACAATGGGAGCCTTGAACCTCTATCTGGACTTCATCAACCTGTTCATCTATCTGTTGAGAATCTTCGGCAACCGCGATTGATACGGGTCGTAGATTCAGAACAATAGCATACCGACAACCCTGATGGTCACGCGCCATCAGGGTTGTTGATTATTGTCCACGGCGGGCCGCAGAAAAAGGTTTTGTGAGAAATATCCCTTAGGGGTGTTTTTCAATCAGAAATTTACACTACCTTTGCAGATTATAACTAATAATTGGATTACCGTGAGCAATAACAATGACAAGAATAATGGAGGCTTTAACAGCTTCCGTGACCGTCACCCGATTCTCGTGAACTCGGCGCTGATGGCGCTTGCCCTCGTGGCTCTGGGCTACATCGCCCTGCTGTTTATCGACGTTTTCACTTCCCACGGCCAGCAGGTACAGGTGCCTGACGTGCGCAACATGCCGCTGGAGAAGGCCATCGAGATTCTCGATGATGCGGGTCTGCGTTGGGAAATCAGCGACTCGACGACGTTCTATGAGAACTACCAGCCGGGAGCGGTCATTGACCAGGATCCCAAGGCCAAGTCCTATATCAAGAAAATACGTATCATCTACCTGAGCGTGAACGCGATGCATGCACCCATCATCCCGCTTCCCAAACTGGTTGACCTGCCTGGACGACAAGGTATGGCTACCCTCAAGGCCATGGGCTTCAAGCATGTGACCATGGATAGCGTTGCCAGCGAGATGGGCGGTCTCATCCTGCAGGTTACGGTAGATGGGCACAACGTGGCGCCGGGCAATCCCGTGAGCGTCAACAGCCAGATCAAGATCACCGTGGGTGACGGCTCCATCGTAGACCTCAACCCCGAGCAGATTCTTGATCCCGAGTTGTTGGATTCCATCGACGAGGCCAATTACCAGGATGCCCAGAAGAATTATGAGGAGGAATTGAAGGCTGCCCAGGCTCGTGCCGAGCAGGAGCGCAAGAGCCAGCAGTCCACCGAGGAAAAGAAGGACAAGGATAAAGACAAGAACAAAGACAAGAACAAAGACAAGAAAAAAGAGCAGGACAAGGGAAAGAATAAAAAATCTGAGTGATCATGCTCTTTCCCCTGATGGGAGATTGTGACTTGGAATAGAAGAAAGCTAACATAACATAAGTTTTAAAACTAAATCGATATGGCAGAAATGGATTTTTTTACTAAATGTGAAAAGGCCGATTTTGAAAAAATTTTGGCGAATAAAGGCTATGCCTATTTCACTAATGGTGCTTATAACCTGAATATCATTGGTGTGAGATCTAATCAAGAGAAAAAAGTGACTAATATCTTTGATGATGCTCTTGTACTCATCTATTATACTAAACAAAAGAGAATACTTAAGAGGCATGTCTATCGTATTACTACAGAGCCTGGCTCTCACTATATGCTTCATCCGATGAATGAAAAAGGCACGGCTATTCTTGTCCCTGGCCAATATAGAAGTTGCTGGGAAATAGGAAAGCATAACGGCAAATATAAAGCTTTGGTGCAAAAGAAAGCAGTCTTTGTTTATAGAGATAACAACAAGGACATGACGTATGATTTAAAACCTGAGAAAACAGAGGTAGGCGTGTTTGGAATCAATATTCACCGGTCCGCTGAATTCTCGTCAAGTGCCTTTGTTAATAAGTTTTCTGCTGGATGTCAAGTGTTTGCTAATCCTAATTCATTTAAATCTTTTATGGAATTTTGTGAATTGCAAGTGGCAAACAAAAAGGGAAAGACTTTCACCTATACTCTTTTAGAAGAGAGTGACCTGACCATAATGCTCAAATAGGTTTTAGGGATAAAAACGGCTGCCGCCGTGCATAATGGATAAGGGATAATGATTAAAGGTGGCATCTGCCAACTGAGAACAGACAACTGAATGCCACGCCAAGGCGAGGCCCTATAACTGATATCAGAAAATGGCACTGGACGACGAACTGCTGGACGATGACCTGGAGACTGGCAGCAAGGACGAGATACAATATGAATACAGTGAGCCCGACTTCACCGAGGACGGGCGCGACTACTGGGAGCACTACCACTATGTGGTGGAGCCCGGTCAGGTGTTGCTGCGCATCGACAAGTATCTGGTAGAGCGCATCAAGGGAACCAGCCGCAACCGTGTCCAGAACGCTGCCGAGGCGCAGTGCATCCGAGTGAATGGGCGCCCCGTCAAGAGCAACTACCGCGTGCATCCCGGCGACGTGATCAGCGTCGTGATGGACAGGCCGCGCTATGAGTGCGAAATCGTCGCCCAGGACATCCCCCTGAACATCGTCTATGAGGACGCCAGCCTGATGGTGGTCAACAAGCCCGCCGGCATGGTGGTGCACCCCGGCCACGGCAACTTCGACGGCACGCTGGTCAACGCCCTGGCATGGCACTTCAAGGACAACCCCGACTATGACGTGACCGACCCACGCCTGGGCCTTGTGCACCGCATCGACAAGGACACCAGCGGACTGCTCGTCATTGCCAAGACCCCCAACGCCAAGACCTCACTGGGTGCCCAGTTCTTCAAGAAGAGCACCAAACGTCAGTACATCGCTGTGGTGTGGGGTGAGATGAAAGAACTGGACGGCACCGTCATGGGCAACATCGGGCGCGACCCGCGCGACCGCGTGCTGATGAAGGTATTCCCCGACGGCGACCAGGGCAAGCACGCTGTCACCCATTGGCACACCCTCGAGAACCTCGCCCACGTGGCCGTGGTGCAGTGCCAGCTTGAGACAGGCCGCACCCACCAGATACGCGTGCACATGAAGTACATCGGGCATCCCCTGTTCAACGATGCCCGTTACGGCGGCGACCAGATCCTGCGCGGCAACCGTTCATCCAGCTACGCCCAGTTCATCCACAACTGCTTCGAACTGTGTCCCCGTCAGGCCCTGCACGCCAAGACCCTCGGCTTCGTCCACCCCGAGACCGGCCAGCAGATGGACTTCGACAGCGACCTCCCGCCCGACATGGCCGCCCTCATCACCAAGTGGGAAGACTACGCCCGCAACCTCGCCACGAAGTAAAAAGTTTCAGGGGATATCGGATATTTTTCTTTAAAAAATTTCGGGGGTATCGGATATTTTCAAAGAAAAAATTTTGGGGATATCGGACACAGGCCTATTTGTCACACTCGCATTTTGGGATAAAGATTTTACTGAGAATATTATTTATCAGAAGTTGTTGAGTGACAAACTGAGTGCAAATCTGGGATATGTGTACGAGAACCTCGTTGCTCAAATGCTTACCGCAGCAGGAAACAAATTGTTTTATTACAGTTGGCCCAAAGATGACAAGCATAATTATGAGATTGATTTCCTCCTATCGAGAGGCACCAAGTTGGAACCCATCGAAGTAAAGTCGTCGGGCTACAACACTCATGCCTCGCTTGATGCTTTCTGCCAAAAGTTTTCTAAGGTCATCGACAAGAGCTACTTGATTTACACTAAGGATTTCAATAAGGATGGAACAACAACCCTCTTACCTGTCTATATGACTCCATTGCTGTAAATCATTAAAAGACATGCATCCTAGATTCCTTCTTTAGTGCTGCCTGTTTTTCCGTTGACAGTAAGTGCCATAAAAAAAAGCGGTTGAATTGCCACAAAGGTAATTCAACCGATTAGATCTTGAAAAGGAGCCTCAGATGCTATTCTGATAATTCTTTGTTTTTTGAACGGAAATACAAGCCAATCCCAGTTCCAAATAATCCACCAAGCAACCCCGGGGTGATTTCACTCAAACTGAGGTCAAGGCTAGGAATCACTGGGTTTGCCCAAAACACCTCTACCAAGCATACGAGAATAAAAATGATTAAAAAGCCAGTTTGATACCGCAGGCCCCTCTTTCCTTTATCATTCAAATTGTATGACCGACGATAAATGGCGCCTAAAAGCCAAAGGTTCAGACCAACTAATAAACTCAGATTAAACCAATGACGATTTCCATTATAAGAAGGGATTTCCCATTGTGTAGTGCAGGCGGCTATAAGGGCAAGAATAAAAAAACCTAGAACAATCATGATACCCAAGGCTTTTAACACAATGCTTAATGTCTTGTTGTTCTCTGTAGTTCCCATAATAAACTTTTTAGAGTTATTAAATTGTTGTTATTTTTCTTTTCTCGCAAATATAGCCACTTTTCTTCAAATGACAACTATAAAGAACAGAAATTGATTAAAAACAGTAAATTTTGTATCAAGTTTTGTATCAAGTAACACTCATTTTTTCTTCTATTACGATACTTTGTTGTTAGGCACTATTCGATCCGACTTTTATCATTTTGGTATAAGTTCTTCAACCGCTTATTCATTGAAAAGACGTAACATTATCTAACCATAATCATGGATTGTTAGTCTCCTTTTTGAGAGAACACAACCCTATCTTCCATAATAAGAACAAGACCAGAATGATGACAATTAGGGTGATAACAGTTCCAATCATATAGGGTATCTTTCTAGACTCCCAATAGAATTCATTTAATGTCAATATTTTGATTTGCCCGTTATCAATCATGGTAGATATGCGCTTGTCGTTTTCAAGAAGAGTAATAGATTTTTTACTTGTATTGAGAACGAAATTTACGCAATTATCTTGATTGATGCCTATAACTGTGTCACCAACCACCTGGATATTTGTCACGTCGGCACTAACATCAAATCTTAATTCATCATCAGAAATCGTCACTTTCTGATCATCACAAGTAATGTAGCCATGCCATGTATTATCATCAATTGAGCATAATTTGTACCCATTGGGTAAATGGGCAACCCATGAATCCCCTATTCCTAGGTCTATATCACAGATAACCGATGTGAGCAGCATTGTTACAAAACTGCCTACAATCCAGATGCCTATGGCTACCGCTGGTGAAATGGCTGCAAGAAATACCTTGCGTTTTCTTTTGCGTTTTCCACCTAGCACATATGCCACCAGTCCACCAATGACACCCAACACCCATGCCAGTAGTAACCCAAAACCTAAAATAAACAGGATATTGACAAATAACATCATAGACTAAAAAGGATATTATAATTGACACGGCAAAGGTAGCGATTATTTCGCTAAACACTTCATTTACTTTTAGATTTCGGTGATTGATAGTTCATGTTGCGCTGGTACTCGTCCTGACTTTTATAATTTTGGAAAAGTCGCTCAAACGCCTATGCCTTGAAAAGACGGTTTTAACGTTATTTCCAGGCGTTGCGCACGGCACGGATGGTGTTGCCATCGTAGCGGCTGTCGTACCAAACATGCTGTTCTCCCCATTCATTAAAGAACAGAATATAGGCATGGCCTTGGTCTGCCGCTTCGATAGCAAGCTTCTCGCTGGAACAGAGCGTGCGTGACCAAAAGTATGCGCACTTGCCATCATTAAAGAGACGATTTGAGCGCCCGCCTGAAGCTGGCATGAAGATGGATTTGCCATTGAGACCGGTTACCAAATAACCATACACACCGTTCCTCTGAGTCCTTTCCCAGTTGCATTTTTCCACCAGTTCTTGCAACTGTTCCAGCGTCGGCGTGCGCCAGCTAGAACCCCAGTTCACGTATGCGGCATCGTCCTCAGGGTCAAGTTCCGTTTTGCCATCTCCCGGGACAAAGCCACCATTTGTCCAATTCCGTTTATAGTACTTATACCACGTCTCTTCCAGAACTTCGTAATAATGATCGCTAATGGTATCATAGACCCAATGCGCCCACTTGTAGTTGTTCCATTCATAAGTGTCCTTGGGCTCGGTCTCGCCCCAGGCGAAGTAGTCGCCATATTCCTCGGGGCTGTCGGCGCCAACGTTGCACGTCGCCCACAGCGTTCCGCTAGGCAGGCCCAGGTCAACATACTCATGATTATCGGGAACCGCAGGTTCGTTTTTGTCGTCATCGCATGAAATGAAAACAAAAGGCATTGACAACGCAACGGCCAAAAGCAAAAGCATCTTCTTCATAGTAAAATCCATTTTTTTTTGTTAGTGTTAAAATAATGATTCTTCTCCTAGATATTCAAGTTATTTATTGTAATAACGAATGGAATCATGATATATTATGAAATAGTATCCAATCTTTTCATGTTCTCGATGCCAAAATCTGTCCCCATCACTTTTTCTCATAGATTTCACAGATGTGAGAACACAGATTTGGGATGGATGCCATCAACCAATGGTCGCCGGTGTATTCATGGTGTTGACGGGCACTTATTTCCTATTATTCTTGGGTTTTGTTGTAAAAATTGTTAGGCAGCGGTGCAATTGTTGTGGAAAAATGTTATCTTTGTGGGTTAAAGAAAATCGAAACTAACCTGCGGGGCGCACGGCGTCTCGACTAAATCACTCAAACCACTATGATAGAGAACGAGAACATACCCATTCCAGTGGAATATCAGGACATCTGCCCGATTCCTGACAAGGATTTCCAGACAGCAATGACCATCCTGGTGCAGGAGCCCGGTTTCCAGAAAATCGTGGCCATGGCGTTGCCCAACTACAAGTACTCGGAGTTCAAGCACGTGCTGTTGGGCATCAACTCCAAGCATGAGTTCCAGGTCAAGGTGATGAAGCCCTTTATCGAGGGTCTGATGGCCAAGACGGGCACCACGCTCACCACGAGCGGCACCGAGAACCTGGACAAGGAGATGCCTTACACCTTTGTCACCAACCACCGCGACATCGTGCTCGACTCGGCGCAGCTGAGCTACCTGCTCATCAAGGGTGGACGCGACGCGTGCGAGATCGCCATCGGCAACAACCTGCTCATCTATGACTGGATCACCAAGCTGGTGCGCATGAACAAATCGTTTATCGTGAAGCGCAATCTGGGCCGCATCCAGACGCTGACGGCTGCCGTGCAGCTCTCGGGCTACATGCACTTTGCCGTCGAGCAGAAGCGCTCCTCGCTGTGGATCGCACAGCGCGAGGGCCGCTGCAAGGACAGCAACGACCGCACCCAGGAGAGCCTGATCAAGATGCTGGCCTATGGCAACCGCGACAAGTCGTTCATCGAGAGCCTCAAGGAGCTGAATATCGCACCCATCTCCATCAGCTATGAGTATGATCCCAACGACTACCTCAAGGCCAAGGAGTTCCTGTGCAAGAGCAAGAACCCCAACTGGCGCAAGGCACCTGAGGACGACCTCATCAGCATGAAGACGGGCATCATCGGCCACAAGGGCGAGGTGCACTATGCCTTCACGCCCTGCATCAACGAGGAGCTGGACAAGATTCCCGAGGGCCTGGACAAGTTCCTGGAGGTGGACCGCGTGTGCGCCATCATCGACCACGCTATCCATCAGAACTACAAGATTTACAAGACCAACTACATCGCCCACGATATCCTGTCCGACGACAAACAGTTCGTCGACAAATACACGCAGGAGGAGCGTGAGGCCTTCGAGCAGTATCTGTCGAGCCAGATCGATAAGACCGAGGGCATGAAGTTGAGCGAGGCCGACCGCTTCTACATGTACAACAAGATGTTGCAGATGTACAGCAACCCGCTCAGCAACTACCTCGAGGCAACAAAATAATTTAATTAGTTAGGAGTTAGGAGTTAGAAATTGACTTTTCTAGATCTTCTAGATTCTCTAGATCTTCTAGATTCTCTAGAAACTAAGGACTAGAAACTAAGGACTAGAAACTAAGGACTAGAAACTAAGGACTAGGGACTAGGGACTAAGGACTAAAAACTAGGGACTCACAACTAAAAACTAAAAACCAAATGAAGGTCAGCTGGTTAGGACTCATCATCATGGCGGTGCTCTGCATCGCCATGGATGTTTACATCTGTCGCCGCATGAAACGCAAGGGCTACCGTTGGGCCATGTGGGTCAATGTGGCATTGGCGCTGCTGGCTGCGGGATTGGTCGTTGCCATCGGCGTGTTGCCCATGTCGAGAGCGTCAACGTCAAACAGCACTTTTGTCACCTGCCAGTATATGCTCTACACCTTCTTTACCATCGCGGTGCCCAAGGCATTAGGCATGGTGGTGTATGGCATTGGGCGCTGGCTCAAGCGCCGCTGGGCCGCACTTTGCGCCTTCATCGTTGCGGCGCTGGTGTTTGGCATCATGTGGTGGGGGGCAATCGTCACGCCCGGCCAAATCGACGTCCAGGAGGTGGAACTCGAGTTTGACCGGCTGCCTGACAGTTTTGACGGTTACCGCATTGTCCAGTGGAGCGATGCTCATCTGGGTACCTACAACGGGCGCACGGCCATCGTCGAGCGGCAGATTAACGCCATCAATGCCCTGCATCCCGACATGATTTGCTTCACGGGAGACCTGGTGAGCCGCGAGACAAACGAGGCCTTGCCTTACCGTGACCTGCTGGCGCGTCTGCATGCCCCTGACGGCGTTTTCTCGGTGCTGGGTAACCACGACTATGACAACTATGTGACCTGGGACGACGAGCAGGCCAAACTGGCCGACCGCAAGGCCCTGTGCGACCTGCAGACGTCGGCCGGATGGCGGTTGCTCAACGACGACTACGCCATCATCCGTCGTGGCGGTGACCAGATTGTCCTTATCGGTAACGAGAACTTCGGCGACCGGCCTGGCGAGAAACGGGGTAATCTGGCCCGTGCTTACAGTGGCCTGAACGATGCCAACTTCAAGATTCAGCTGCAGCACAACCCTTATGCATGGCGTGCCAATACCCTCTCAAACAGCAATATCGACCTGATGCTGGCGGGCCATACCCATGCCTTCCAGATGATGCTCAAAATCGGCAGTTGGCGGTGGTCGCCGGCCAGTTTCCGCTACAAGGAATGGGGTGGGGCCTACAACGAGGGCAACCGCTGGCTATATGTCAACATAGGTACCGGCATGGTGGGACCGCCCATGCGCATCGGCGCCACCCCCGAAATCACCGTCATCACACTAAAAAAGAAAAACTAAGGACTAGGGACTAAAAACTAAGAACTAAAATGGCTACTCAACTCTCGACGCTCATTTCCCAGGAACTCAATATCCCCATCAACCAGGTGGCTGGTACCGTCAGCCTGCTTGACGATGGCGCGACCATCCCGTTTATCAGCCGTTACCGCAAGGAGGCGACCGGCAATCTCGACGAACTCTCCATCCAGTCCATCGACCAGCGCCTGCGCTACTACCGCGAGCTGGAGAAACGCCGTGCCACCATCCTCAAGACCATCGAGGCGCAGGACAAGCTCACGCCCGAACTGGCCGACCGCATCAACAACTGCTGGGATGCCACGACGCTCGAGGACATCTACTTGCCCTACAAGCCCAAGCGCAAGACCCGCGCCGAGGCTGCCCGTCAACTGGGTCTGGAGCCGCTCGCCAAGATTATCATGTCGCAGCGTGGCGGTGACATCGAGGAGCGGGCATGCCAGTTTGTCGATGGTGACAAGGTGCCCGACACCGATGCCGCCATCACCGGGGCACAGGACATCATAGCCGAGTGGGTGAGCGAGAACGAGGCGGTGCGCAATGCCGTCAGGCGCGGTTTCAAGTATGACGCGCGTCTCATTTCCCACTTCGTCAAGGGCAAGGAGATTGAGGGCCGCAACTACGAGAACTACTACGAGTACTCGATGCCGCTCAAGCGTGTCTCGTCCCACCAGCTGC
>Ga0247610_10007971_pt1 | contig 10818 bp, 9 predicted proteins | sample 174DNAGHGhighgp2_FD_193483 | JGI IMG/M metagenome (GOLD analysis project Ga0247610, IMG submission 193483) | Sheep rumen microbial communities from Palmerston North, Manawatu-Wanganui, New Zealand - 1742 DNA GHGhigh gp2 | ecosystem: Host-associated > Mammals > Digestive system > Stomach > Rumen ... | reverse complement strand
CGGAATCATCATCGTCGATTTCATCGACATGGATGACAAAGAGCATCAGCAGGAGTTGTACGATTACGTACGCAAACTCATGGAGCGTGACCGCGCCAAGCATAACGTGCTGCCGCTCAGTAAATTCGGCCTGATGCAGATCACGCGGCAACGGGTGCGCCCCGCCGTAGAGGTGAAGGTCGAGGAAGTATGCCCCACGTGCGGAGGAAAAGGTAAGATTCAACCTTCTATCCTCTTCACCGACACCATCGCCGAACAGATAGAGCACGAGTACGACCAACACGGACGGGGATTGCAGCTCCACCTACATCCTTATATTTACGCGTACGTTACGCGCGGATGGTGGAAATCCCTCGCCAGCCGATGGAGGCGCAAGTATGGTATCAAAGTGATCGAGAACCAATCACTCGGAATGCTCGAGACACGATTTGTTGCAGAAAAGTAAGAAAGCAATAAAGCCGGCACTCGCCGGCTTTATTCGTCTTCAGGGAGAATCTCCGCGCCCGGTATATACCTTTTTAATACGCGCGCGACGCCGGTAGTCCAGCTGTTGATCGAGTCGTTGTCCATCTCCAGACCGCTGATCATATGCACCACCTGGTCGATCGGCATGCCATAACGCAACACACCCGAGATCAAACGGGCGTAGTTCCAGAACTCGCGGTCGAACTTATAACTCAAGCCCTCCACCGTTGTCTTGAAACCTCTGGTATTCACGAACTGGAAGTCATAGCGCTTGGTGCCATCCGGTTGAACGACCTTGATGATCTTACCCTTCGTCACACTCTTGGGCAATGCGATACCCATCTCATCGTCTGCCAGACCCGTGAAGATCTCATAGGGACGACCGTCCTTCAGCCCCACGAACGCAATCCATTTGTCTTTCTGATTCTGAAAGCGAACCACATCCGCTTCCAGTTCTGCCGGACGTTTCAATAAGGTTGTATTTTCTTGTGTTTCCATCATTGTATCGTTATCTTCGCGGAACAACTCGTTTCGCCAAGCTCATTCTTTTGTTGATATTGTACGCCGTCTTCGGTGACGAGATAATGGGTCATCAGCGTCTCGCCGAGCATGGCCTCTTTGCTGTAGTTGATATCGAGTCGCACTTTCTTACCGTAGTAATCCGGTAGGTACGCGTCCGTCATCGCCTGCAGGTAACGGCAACTATTGCAATGCCCGTTGTAGTCGATGTCCGAATACACAATCTTATGCGGCGCACAACCCGTGGGTTCAGGAATGGTGGTCATCCTTACACGCGGCATCTCGATCACTTCGCCATCTACACAACCCTCGAAGATCGGGTCGTCGAAACAATTGACGATCTCACGTTTCTCCAAGTCCAGCACCGCCCACACGCTCTTACATTGTCCGATGAGTTTATCGTCGCTGTAGATGCGGAAATCACGGGTACTGAGCATGTGTACGTTGGACTCTATCCACGTCTCAAACCGCACGTGCTCGCAATGCGTCGGCATCTCGTACATCTCCACGCTCAGCCGCGTCAAGATCCACGTCAAACCCCGCGGATGCAGCACTTGGATACCAAATCCCAACTCATCGGCCACCGTTCCGGCTACCTCCAAGAGGTAGTTCTCCAGGTTAAAGAGACGCAGTCTCTTCTTCCCGTCCACCTCTTGATACTTTATCTCGTATTCGTAGTTATATTTCATCTTTCAACCATCTATCAAGCCATCCTCTAAATTCTCTTTGCCACAGGATACCGTTCTGCGGTTTGAGTACCCAGTGATTCTCATCGGGGAAGATGAGTAACTCCGCCGGAACACCGCGCATCTTTGCTGCATCGAATGCCGCCATGGCTTGATTAGCCAGAATGCGGTAGTCTTTCTCGCCGTGGATACAAAGAATCGGCGTGTCCCACTTATCAACGAACTTATGCGGACTGTTCTCAAACGTGCGCTGCGCGATCTTATTATCTTTGTCCCAGTAGGCACCACCCATATCCCAGTTGGCGAACCATTTTTCTTCGGTCTCCAGATACTGCATCTCGAGGTTGAAGATACCGTCGTGGGCAATAAAGGCTTTGAAACGTCCCTCGTGATGACCGGCAATCCAATACACGCTGAACCCGCCAAACGAGGCACCGACACAGCCCAGATGATCTTTATCGACATACGGCTCTTTGCACATTTCGTCGATGGCGGTGAAATAGTCTTTCATACATTGTCCGCCGTAATCACCGCTGATCTCTTCGTTCCACTCCTTGCCGAAGCCCGGCAGGCCGCGACGGTTAGGTGCTACGATGATATAGTCGCCGGCTGACATCATCATGAAGTTCCAGCGGAATGACCAGAACTGACTCACCGGACTCTGCGGACCACCCTCGCAATAGAGGATCGTCGGGTATTTCTTATTCGGGTCAAAATGCGGCGGGTAGATGATCCACGTCAGCATGTCTTTTCCGTCGGTCGTCTTCATCCAACGTTCTACCACCGTCGAGCGCTCGATCTGGTCGTAGATATTATCGTTCTCGTGCGTCAGGCGGGTCAATTCTACGTAACCGTCGATCTTTGCCAAACCCGCTTCTACGTCCAGCACGTAGATCTCATTCGCCTCGCGCATCGAGTGCTTGAGCAGATACGCATAATGATCGCATACGTCGCCCAGACTCACGTCGAACTGACCTTCGGTCATCTTCGCGCACCAACCTTCGAGTCCCATCGCCCAGAGATGGATCGTACCCTGAATAATAGCAGTACCGAGCAACACGGAGTCGTTGTACCAGGCGAACTCATCCACGTTCGTATCCAGATAATGGCTGACGAATCGCTTCTCGCCGGTCTCGAGGTTCATCACCATCAGACGGTTCTCATCGCTCTCGTAACCGTCCCGCTCCATCGACAACCATGCGATATGTTTGCCGTCCGGCGAGTACGCAGGATTCGTGTCATAACCCTTATTGTCACTGGTGATATTGCGCTCCTCTGTAACCTGTAACCCGTCACCCGTAACCTTTACCAAATAGATATCGCTGTTCGTGCTTACGGCATAGTCCAGACCGGTTTTCTTACGGCAGGTATAAGCAATCTCCTCGTTGTTCGGGTTCCAAGCCAACTGCTCGATGCCACCGAAAGGCTTCATCGGGCACTCAAATGCCGTACCCTCGAGAATATTCACTCCCTCGTTGACCTTTGCCGTCTTGATACGCTCACCTTCGCCGTAATAGGTAATCTCCAACTTGCATACAAAAGGCTGCGGTGCGGTCTCTGTCCACTCGTCCCAATGTTTGTACATCAGGTCTTCGTGCATATGTCCTGTTGCCAGCGGCAGGTCGGGGTATTTGTCCACCGTCTGCGGCACGGTCTTCACTTGCTTGATCAGGATGATCTTATCGCGCATCGGGGAGAGTAGGAAACCGTCGATATCGTCTGCGCCTTCTACCTTGATTTCCTCGCCGTCACGACGCAGATAGAGTTGTCCTGCCCGCATGTATGCGAGCCAACCGCTGCAACCGAACCATGCCGGGTCATAGCCCACGAACTCATCATCCACGTGCATGTCTTCAAACGGATTGCAAACGCGTATCCACGTAGTGGATCTGTTCTCTTCCACACTGTAGTAACTGACCGTATAAGCGAGCCAACCGGTCTCAATATCGCTCTGTACACTACCGATACGTCCCATCGCCCATAGACCTTCCGGCGTCAGACGTCCGCCCTCGATCGTGATCTGCGGTTTCGTGATAGGTGCCTTCCCCTCGTCCGCTTTCTGTTCTTTCGTACAACTCATTCCCAGCAAAGTCATTGCTGCCATAAACCAAATCTGTATTTTTTTCATTATAAACACGAATTTTGGTGCAAAATTACAATTTTTTTTGCATATATGCAAATTATTTACTAATTTTGTGCCACAAATCGTTAAAACCATGAAAATACAATTCTTAGGCGCAACATGCGAGGTGACGGGTAGTAAGCACCTGATCACCACCGATTCCGGCCATACGATCCTCTTGGATTGCGGCATGTACCAGGGTAAAGGTATGGAGACCGATGCGGACAACCGTGATCTGGGTTTTGACCCGGCTACGCTGGACTGCGTTGTCCTTTCCCACGCCCATATAGACCACTCGGGACTCATCCCTTACATCGTCAAACTCGGCTTCAAAGGCGATATCTATTGTACTCCCGCGACGCGTGATCTGTGTGCGCTCATGCTCGCCGACACGGCCTTCATCCAGGAGCAGGATGTACGTACCTACAACAAGAAGATCGACAAGCAGAATCCGCATAAGGAGAAGGGCAAGAAATACTTCGTTGAACCGCTCTATAACCAGCACGATGTCGATCGCGCGATGAAGCATTTCGTAACATACAGTTACGACCGTCGTTTCCGGCTCTTCGATGATGTGCTACTGACCTTCACCAACTCCGGTCACATGCTCGGCGGTGCCATCTGCTCGCTGGAGATCTATGAAGAGGAAGCCGGCAAGAAAGTATGGAAGCGTCTCACCTACACCGGTGATATAGGGCGTCTGCACTCGCATATCCTGCCGAGTCCGCAGTTGTTCCCGCAATGCGACTACCTCATCTGCGAATCCACCTACGGCGACCGGTTGCATGACGACCCGATGGTGACCGAAGAGCAGTTGCTCGGCATCGTTGATGATACCTGCGTGTACCGCAAAGGCCAGTTGCTCATCCCTTCTTTCTCGGTAGGACGTACGCAAGAGATCGTCTATGTGCTCAACCAACTCTATAACGACGGACGCTTGCCGCAGATACCCGTTTATGTAGACTCGCCCATGAGTACGAACGCCACGCAGATCTTCCGCATGTACCCGGATGAACTGAGCGACGAGGTACAGGACACCATGCGTTTTGATTCCGATCCCTTCGGTTTCAATACCTTGCATTACATCACGGACATCCGCGAGTCGAAGGCGCTCAACCACAAGGATGAACCCAGTATCATCATCTCCGCGAGCGGTATGTTGGAGGCCGGACGTATCAAGCACCACGTGGCGAATCATATCTCCGACCCGCGGTGTACGGTGCTCATCGTGGGGTATTGCGCACCCACCACCCTCGGCGCACGTATTCAAGAACCCGGATTGCAGTGGATTTCCATCTTCGGGCTCGACCGTAAGATCAAAGCGCAGATCACCAAACTCGAAGGCTTCTCGGGGCACGGTGACTACAAGGAGATGATCGATTACATCACCCGCAGCTTGCAGGTGGAGCAGGTGAAAAAAGTGTTTGTGGTGCACGGCGAAGAAGAGGCGGCTACCACCTACAAAGGACATCTGGAGGAAGCCGGATTTAAGCAGGTAGAGGTTCCGAAAAAAGGGCAAAGTGTCGAATTATAGCACTTTTTTGCAAATTTATTTGCATATATCGGAAAAATGTTGTAATTTTGCACGCTTTTTTGCGAACGGGTAGTAGTTCAGCCCGGTTAGAATGCCTGCTTTGGGAGCAGGAGGTCGTGAGTTCGAATCTCGCCTACCCGACAAAGGAACCACGGAAGTGGTTCTTTTACATTATATGAAATATAAGGGAATCTTTATTGACATAGATGATACCTTACTCGACTACATCCCTTGTTGTCGAGAAGCTTTCAATATGGCGCTACCGGAGCACCCGGAGCATTTCGATCTCTTCTTCTCAATAAGCGGTCGTCTTTTCTCCGAAGCGAAGCATGGCTTGCACACGATTGCCGAGGTGATGGAGCTCTATCCCAAGGAGTTCATCGCTACCATCGGTTATCCGGACTCGGCCGTCGATCCCTTCAAGCACGCTTTCCGGGCGGCATGGGGCAAGACGCATACGCTCGTGCCGGGTGCACGTGAGATGCTGGAGCGCCTGCAGTCCAAAGGTTATCGACTCTTCGCGGCAAGCAACAGCTTCGGTCATCTGCAGCGCAGTCGCCTCGAGCAGGCAGGCATCCTGCCCTTCTTCGAAGACACGTTCATCTCCATGGATATCGGTTACGACAAACCCGACATACGCTTCTATCAAGAGGCGTTGCGTCGCGCGGGCTTGCAGGCGCACGAGGTATTGATGATAGGTGACTCGATGACCACCGACGTGATCGGCGCGCAGAACGCCGGCATGGACGCCCTCTTCTTCGATCGACAGAAAGATGATTTATTAGAACTCACACGCAACTTATGAATCGATATACTCTCGGCAAAATAGTAAAATTCTTTTTTCACTGGCACTACGATATTCAGGTGACCGGCGAAGAGGTATTGCGGGACGGCGCGACCCATCTGGTGCTGCCGAACCACTCCGCGTATATCGATCCGCTGATCCTGTTCAGCGAAGAGTGGTGGCTGCCGATACGACCATTAGTGGACGAACTGTTCATGCGCAATAAGTTCTATGGTCATATCCTCCGCAAAGCCGATGCCATCGAGGTGCCCGATCTCAACAAGAGCGCGATGAGTCGCGAAGAAGGATCGGCGGCAGCAGGGCAACTCACCCGCATCGTGCTCGATAGTCTGGCTGCCGGCAAAGAGATCTGTTTCTATCCTTCCGGTCACGTCAAGACCATTGATAAAGAGGTCATAGGTAACCGCCGTCTCGCGTACGAGGTGTGCCGCGAACTGCCCGAAGGTGTACGCGTCATCCTATGCCGCATGCGCGGGCTCGAAACCAGCCGATGGTCCAAACTCAAGCACAAAGAGCATAAATGGCGCCGAACGGTGCATCTGCATTTTGAGGACCATACGGACGATGTACGTACGTGGGCACAGACCCTTACCCGCCGCGAGTTCAATGAACAACTCGAGCAGTGGTATAATGATGAAATGATGAAATGATGAAAGATATGAAACGTTTATTCATGATTTTGCTGGTGAGCAGCATGGTGATGACGGCGTTTGCCGGTGACACCATCTACTACACCTTACAGCAATGCCGCGACCTGGCACTCACTTCCGGAGCATCCTCCAAGGCACAGGAGGAGACGCGTATGGCGGCCAAATACAACCGTCAGGCAGCGCTGGCGTCGATGTTCCCCCGTATCACGGCCAACGGTAGCTATATGTGGAACTCGCGCGACGCACACCTCTTGGAGAACTCCACCTCGCTCTCGTTCGGTACCGCTACCGTCAACCCGGACGGAACGGCTTCGTTCGAGTGGAGCGATGCGAGTACGCTCAGTAAGATAGAGGCCGCGGCGAAGGGAACGGTCTTCGAGGACGCCGTGACGGACATCACCAACAAAGCCGGTCAGCGCATTGCCGATGCCTATCAGGTGCTGTATGACAAACTGACCTTCGATCTGACGCATGTGGTCGTAGCCCACGTAGGCATCACCCAGCCGATCTACGTCGGCGGACGACTCATACAGCTGTACAACATCGCCAAGGCCACCGAGACCATGGCTAACATCGAGGCAGATGCCAAGCATGACGCTACGATATACGCCGTTGATGAGGCCTACTGGCGCGTCGTGTCCGTGTCGAAGAAGAAAGCGCTCGCCAACCAATACTACCAGCTGCTCGTGCAACTGGAGCAAGACGTGCAAGAGGCGCTGAACGAAGGACTCGTCACGCAGTCCGACCTGCTCAAGGTAACCACCAAACGAGGCGAGGCAGAGGTGAAAAAACTGCAGGCGGAGAACGGTCTGACGCTCTCCCAAATGGCACTCGCGCAGGTATGCGGTCTGCCGCTCAGTACCTCGTTCTCCCTCGACGAGAGCGGCCTGAGTGAGACCACGCTCACCACCGATAATATCAACGTCGAAGCAGCGGTAGCCGGTCGTACGGAACTCCAACTGCTCGAGCAGGCAGAGAAGATCGCGCGCTCCAATGCCAAACTGGCATCAGCCGGTTTGCAACCGAATATCGTGGCATCAGCCGGTTATATGTACACCAACCCGAATGTGGACAACGGTTTCAGCAGTAAGTGGGACGGTAAGGGTTTCTTCTCCGCAGGTGTAGTGGTGAACGTGCCGATCGTGCATGCCGATGATATACTCCGTTACAAAGCGGCCAAGCACGCAGCCAATGCGGTGGCGCTCAAGACCGATGAGACACGGGAGTTACTCACGCTCCAGACCACCCAGGCCAACCAAAAACTGATGGAGGCACAGCAGAAGATTGCGCTTGCCCGCCTCACGGAGAATAACGCCGCAGAGGTGCTCCGCATGGCGCAGGAGTCATACGATGCCGGGATGATCACCGCCTCCGAACTGATGCAGGCGCAGACCGCTTGGCTCGCCGCCGCAACCGATCTCGTCGATGCAGAGGCCGAGGCTAAGACCACCGAGACCTTGCTCCGCAAATACTTGCAACAATTGTAGATTTTAGATAGAGAGAGATATGAAGAAAGTGAAAGAAGGAAGTCTGCTATTCGGCTTGATAGCGCTGTTAGCAGTTGTAGTAATCGTAGCGATCGTAGGTATCATCGCGCTGCGTCCGGAGAAGACCCTCATCCAGGGCGAAGCCGAGGCAGCCGAATACCGCGTGTCCGGTAAGGTGCCGGGACGTATCGAGATGTACCTCTACGAAGAAGGCGAGCAGGTCAAGAAAGGTGACACGCTTGTCATCATCTATTCGCCCGAGGTGGAGGCTAAGAAAGCACAGGCCTTGGCTGCACGTGACATGGCTGAGGCTGTCAACCAGAAAGCCAAGAACGGTGCCCGCAGCGAGCAAGTGCAAGGTGCGTATGAGTTGTACCAGAAAGCCAAAGCCGGCGAGGAGATCTACCGCAAGAGCTACGAGCGTGTGCAACGTCTGTATGACAAGGGTGTTGTCTCCGCGCAGAAACGCGATGAGGTAGAGGCGCAGTACAAAGCCGCGGAAGCAACCGTCAAGGCCGCCCGCAGTCAGTACCAGATGGCGCTTGCAGGTGCACGTGAAGAGGATAAGGCCGCTGCGGAAGCCCAGGTAGCCCGCGTGGACGGTATCCTCCAGGAAGTAGCGGCGGCGGAAGCAGAGAAATACCTGCTGTCGCCCTGTGACGGCGAGGTAAGCGAGCTGTTCCCGAAGGTGGGCGAACTGGTAGGACAGGGTAGTCCCGTTATGTCTATCGTCGATCTGACGGACGTGTGGTTCACCTTCTCCGTGCGCGAAGACATGCTGAACAAGTTCCCCGTGGGAGGCATGATCGAGGTCAACATCCCCGCGCTCGGTGAGGACAATAAGTACCCGCTCACCGTGACCCATATCAAGGCCATGGGTACCTACGCCACCTGGCGTTCTACCAAGCAGAACGGCGGTTATGACGTCCGTACCTTCGATGTAAAATGTCGTCCGACAACCACGATCCCGAATCTCCGTCCGGGCATGACCGCGTTAGTCATTGAATAAATGACCAATTACCAATGACCAATTAATGAAGTACATCTTCATCAACATCTGGCGTGTGTGCGTGCGCGAAATACATATAATGTTCGCGCGACCGCTCTATATGTTCGCTTCCGTGGGCGTCATGCTGCTCTCTACCTTCTTCTTCCTCACACTCATGCGGGGAGGAGCGGCAGAGCAGATGCCGATGGCGGTGGTCGATCTCGATCAGAGTTCGATATCCCGTCGTCTGACGCATGAGATGCAGGCCACCCCTTCGGTGGATATACAGCTCGTCACGAACTCGTACCCCGAGGCGCGCGAGGCGATGCAGCAGGGTAAGATCTACGGCATCTTCATCATCCGCGAAGACTTCTACCGTGACCTCGTGTCGCTCAAACGTCCGCGGATCGATTTCTATGTCACCAACGCCTACACCCTCGGCGGAAACACGGCCTACAAGCAGATGCTTACCATGGCGAACCTCGTCTCCGGTGCTTTCCAGCGCGAGGTGCTCCGTAAGAAAGGTCTGCCGGACGATGTGATCATGCATCGTATCCAGCCCCTCGCTATCGAGGGACATATGGTCGCCAACCCCTGGGGTAACTACTCCATCTATCTGGTGAGCACCATCCTGCCGGGTATCCTCGGACTCATATGCCTCATGCTGACGATCTTCGCCATCGGTTTTGAACTCAAGATGCGTACGTCGCATGCCTGGCTGCGTGTGGCAGGAGGCAACTACACCGTCGCCATGATCGGCAAACTGCTGCCTTACACGCTTATCTATATCGTGCTCGGCATCGGGTGCCACGTCATCCTCTATCGTTTCGCGGGCTTCCCCGTCTATGGTAGTACGGGGCGTCTGCTCTTCGGTTTAGTCCTCTTTATCCTTGCGATGGAAGCGCTCGGTATCACCCTCATCGGTCTGCTGCCGACCCTGCGAGACGCCCTCTCCATAGGAGCCTTGTACTCCATGCTCGGTTTCTCGCTCTCCGGCTTCACCTACCCGCAGACCTCCATGCTCGCGCCGGTCAAAGCCATCTCGTACATGGAGCCGCTGCGCCATTATTACCTCATCTACGTCAACGAAGCCCTGATGGCAGCGCCGGTGGAGAACAGCATCCCGAACATGCTCGCCCTCACCGTCTTCCTGCTCACCGCACTCTGTGTCGCCCCGCGACTCCACCGTGCCCTCGTTTATTGGAATTATCCTTTGAAATAAATCTAAAATGTCAAATTTCAAATATCCAATAGTGAAGGCCTTTGTGGCCGAACTCCTCCGCATCTTCCGTGACCCGGGCGTGATGGTCATCTTCATCGTGGCGACGCTGGTGTACCCGCTCATCTACAAAGCCATTTACTGGAACGAGCAGATAACGGACGTGCCGGTGGCGGTGGTGGACTTGTCCAACAGCCCGCAGAGTAGGGAGTTCCTGCATAAATGGAACGCCTCGCCGGATATCCGGCTCACGCATACCTGTACGTCCATGGCGGAGGCGGAACAACTGCTCCGCAATCAGAAGATTCACGGTATCATCTATTTCCCGCGTGACTTCGCCCAA
>Ga0247610_10007970_pt1 | contig 10818 bp, 10 predicted proteins | sample 174DNAGHGhighgp2_FD_193483 | JGI IMG/M metagenome (GOLD analysis project Ga0247610, IMG submission 193483) | Sheep rumen microbial communities from Palmerston North, Manawatu-Wanganui, New Zealand - 1742 DNA GHGhigh gp2 | ecosystem: Host-associated > Mammals > Digestive system > Stomach > Rumen... | reverse complement strand
TGGCTTGCGCTTTTATGATGATTTAATTGGATACAAAGGTACGAAGAATCCCGCTTAAATCAATAAGAAAGTTCTATTTTAACAAATATTATAGGGCGTTACCTGGCCGATATGAAGCGTCGTCTGGTTTGCCAATGACGTCGAGCAGTCAACAAAAACGCTTCATTTTAGCAAATATTATGGGGATTTTCCGAAAAAGTGGTATTATTCAAATAATTATATGTAACTTTGCCGACGAATGTTATACAACAGGCGAAAAACGCCTGTTGGAGGCAAAGCGCCTGAGATACTCAACAGATAAAAAACAGGAACAGCAGGTATGAATGTAAAGTTGCACACCCCCAAAAGTTTACAGAGCGGCAGTGGATTGTCTTCTTTGAAGCAATTGTTCTTGTCGCTCATTGCTACCACCATTTCCATTGTCCTTACTTTCGGCACGGCGGCATTGATAGACGGTTGCAAGAAAGCCGACGAGAAGCGTGAAATGGTCATGATGATACTCAACGACATGTCTAACTCCATCGCCCATGTTGAGGAAATCGACTCAGCAGCGTCTCGGGTTTTTGAGACACAGATAGACATCCTCCATCATCCGGAAACCTTCGACACGAAGAAATATGACCTCGTATTGGTGCAGGCGGCCTATCTCAATCCCACTTCAAACACGGTGGAAAACATATTTTCCTCTAACGTTGAGACCATCAATATTCTGGGCAATATCACTTTTACCGAGATGGTTTCGGAGTTCTATTTACTGCGGCAGCAATATTCTGACATCATTGACAAGGAGTACAGCAAAATGTTTGATGGGGAAAACAGCATTCTTGACTCTTACGATAACTTGAGGAAATACGATCTGTCGGAACTTCTATCTGTTTGTGAGAGTTTTCTGATGCAGCAAAAGAAGGTGCTCAGGCTTTGTCAGCAGATGATGGACGTGAGCGATGAAGACCTGGCAGCCTTTGCTCGCGTGCGACAGGAACTGAAAGAAAGCATAGACAGCAAACTGCCGGAAGAAAACTTTAAAGCCATCATAGAGCGCAAGACCCGTTTCCAGCAGGCTGTTGATGCAAGTAGTCGTCAAAAGTCACCTGCAGCCACAGATTAACCGCATTATAATTTCAAGCAGAAGTTATCTATTAAGTACCTCGGAATGGCAGGAGGGTAAGGGGGAAGGAGAAACTGATGCCTGAATGCGACATAGCACTGGAACTTGCGCGACTCCACAGATTACGATGTATCTTGCATAAAAGCTTGTATCATTTTGAAACAAATCAGCATAATTGTTTGGAAGTTATGGAAAATAATCGTAACTTTGCGGCGGAATAAAAACACGAATGTCATGTGTAGAGTAACAGTAGAAGTTAATCAAGATGTGCTGCGTGACATGCGTCCCGACTTGGATAGCATGACCGCCATCCGCCTTTGGGCACAGAAGATAATAGACCTGCACATCCAACAGATGGAAATAGAGGATGATGAGACCATGAGCATAGAAGAGGCTCGTGAGATGACTTTGGCAGCGGTAAGGGAAGAGTACGCTAAAGCATGAAGTACGTCATCAGAAAGCGTTGTGCCCAAAAGATAACTACGTTCTATCGAAATGTATCTAAAAAGTACAAGCATACGTACTCTTTGGAGCTGATGGAAAAGAACGTAATTGATGCTTATGACGCTATGTACCAGATAGAGATGACTCTTCATAGACGAATACCTACGATAGCCAGGTGGAAAGGCTATCACATGGCAAACACCGATAAGTGGTATTATGCTTATACAATCGACGGGGATACCGTTACTGTGGTGGATGCATGCCATGCACAAAACATGCACGACTAATAGTGCAGAGATACTTCGCAAAGCATGCGTTCAAGAATAAAAGCAGCCAGCAGGTGGCTCTGGTGTTACAACTTGACGACCTTCATCGTCGGTTTTTCATACAGAGTAAACGCATTATAATATGCAGTAAATATTCATTTTCAGTTTAGTCATAATGCAAACACAAATAAAAGATTTATGTTATACATTATTAACATAACAATCTGATATTCAGTGTATTAAAATTTGTATATGTCAGATTCGCCGTAGTCTTGCTGACGCAACTGGCAATCATATATATAAAAAAGGTTTCCTTCCATCCCCCCGCCCCGCGCATGATTTTTATTAACTGAACACAAAGACACGAAGACACAAAGTCGTTCTACCTAATATCAAATCATTATCAAAAAACCGTCTATCCCCTCTATGATTCCTGCAAACGGTTGTTCATCAGTGGATTAGCGATAGACGGTTCGCTGTTTATCCCTCTATCTACCATCTATCTACCCTCTATGATTTGCGTCTGGGGTAAAAGCCAGGCGCAGAACAAAAGCCCCTCCTCTCGTCTGCCATCAGACTTCTCTGCGGGAATGGACAGACACTATTCGACATGAAGTGGCTGTAAACGAGCGTTTTAGTGCCTTTTGACATGCTTTTGCCTATAGGCAAAAGTTCTTGCGCCTGTAGGTAAAAGTTCTTGTGCTTATAGACAAAAGCGGAAAGCCTCCTGCGGGTAGATAGAGGGTAGATAGAGGGTAGATAGAGGGTAGATAGAGGGTTTAAGACGGGATGTATCTATGGCTAATTGCCTGTCAGCCAGCGTGATAGGCGGAATCATAGATGGGATAGATGGTTTTGCGCGTTTTCTAATTTGCGAAATGTCGAGACTGCAGAAAACGCAAGGGGTCAGGAACTTGAGATGATTACCCGCAAATTTGCGGATAATCATTTCCAAAATGACTTTAATTTATGTTCCTTACAGTGATTTCTTCCAAAATCGCTTCCGAAAGTCAACTTTTATTCGTAACTTTGCCGCCAGTTTATGATGGACGAAGATTTTGATATCCGCGAAGAGCGGTTCTCACAGGGCGAGAAGGACTTTGAGAACGCGCTGCGCCCGCTGGCCTTCTCTGACTTCAGCGGTCAGAAGAAGGTGGTAGAGAACCTACAAGTGTTTGTAGAGGCCGCCAAATACCGTGGCGAGCCGCTCGACCACACACTGCTGCACGGTCCGCCGGGACTGGGCAAGACGACGCTGTCGAATATCATCGCCAACGAACTGGGCGTCGGCTTCAAGATCACCAGCGGCCCCGTGCTCGACAAGCCGGGCGACCTGGCGGGCATCCTGACTTCGCTGGAGAAGAACGACGTGCTGTTTATCGACGAGATACACCGGCTGTCGCCCGTCGTGGAGGAATACCTCTACTCCGCCATGGAGGACTACCGCATCGACATCATGATCGACAAAGGCCCGTCGGCCCGCTCGATACAGATAGACCTCAACCCGTTTACACTGGTGGGGGCCACCACCCGCAGCGGACTGCTGACCGCCCCGCTCCGCGCCCGTTTCGGCATCAACATGCACCTGGAATACTACGAGCCGGAGACGCTCCAGAAGATCATCGAGCGCTCGTCGAATATTCTCGGTGTGCCCATCACGGAGGACGCGGCACTGGAGATCGCCGGGCGCAGCCGAGGCACGCCCCGTATCGCCAACGCCCTGCTGCGCCGCGTGAGAGACTTCGCACAGGTGAAGGGCAACGGACGGATAGACACAAACATATCCAAGATAGCACTGACGGCTCTGAACATCGACCAGTATGGCCTCGATGAAATCGACAACAAGATCCTGCTGACCATCATCGACAAGTTCCGTGGAGGGCCGGTGGGCATCACCACCATCGCCACGGCGATAGGCGAGGATGCCGGCACCGTGGAGGAGGTCTATGAGCCGTTCCTCATCATGGAGGGCTTCATCAAGCGCACGCCCCGAGGCCGCATGGTGACCGAACTGGCCTATCGCCACTTCGGGCGCAACCCCTACGGCGGAAACATCATGGAGCCCACCCTCTTCTAAAAAAGGGTAAAGAGGTAAAAGGGTAAAAAGGTAAAAAGGATGCTGATTAAGATTTTTTTGATTAAATGCTTGGAGATATAAGAAATAATATGTACCTTTGCCCCGATATTTGCAACTTCTTATCAATTAATAACGCACTTTTAGGATGAAGGCTCTGCCTGGGAGTGTATAACCATACGAGCCAAAAACAATTTAGAATCTATGAACAAGTCTATTTTTTTGAAAGGTTCTGCGCTGGCCCTTGGCCTTGTGCTGATGTCGGCATGTACGAAAGTTGACTCACCTGTCCAGGTTGAGCCGGAGGATCCCATTATCCAGGTAGAACTTGATCTGACAAACCTTGTGGCTACCGACGGATGGGGCCAGGGTGGCTTTGCCGGTTCTTGGGCCGCTCCTGAGGTGACGACGCTCGACGGACGCACAAGTGGTATGGCAGAGGTTTACAAGTCGACCAACGAGGACGTTGCCGCTACAGGTGTCGTCATGCAGCAGAAGATTGAGGCGCTGCCTAACGGCCACTACACAGTAGCCCTCTACGCCAACGCTATGTTCACTCCTGACCGTGGCTTCGCGTCAGACCTGACAGACGGTGCCATGGACGTGGTCTATGTATTTGCCAACGAGGCCCAGACACCAGTGAAGGCCCAGATTGCCACAAGCACAACAGAGAACGGCAAGTATGTTGTCGAGACAGACGTTACCGACGGCACACTGACCATCGGTATTGCCAAGGCTAAGGGTGGCACCAACTGGCACACCATCCAGATTGCCTCGCTTGCTTGCACTCAGGAGGCACCTCTGAGCGAGTTGTACAAGCCGTTGCTGGATGAAGCAGAGGCTCTGCTTGCTGAAAAGATGTCAGAAGAGGCAAAGAAGACCCTGAATGAGGCCATCGCCCTTCCTCACAGCAAAGAGGCTATGGACAACTTAGCCCTGGCTATCGCTTTGGCAAAAGGCAGCATCAACAGTTATAAAATCATTGCTGCCGGCGGAGTGCCCAACGACAAACTTGACAACTGGATTTGCACAAATACCAATACTTTCCACATCAACACATGGTCGGTAGAAGGCAATGAGGGCAACGACCCCTCTGGCATGGTGACTCCGTTCATCGAGAACTGGGTTGGCAAGCCCGGTCCCCTTGGCGAAGGCGACATCTTCCTGACCCTGCCCATGCTGACTCCTGGTGAGAAATACACGGTATCTGCCTTGATCCGCGTCTACAGCGAGTCAGGCGAGGCTGTCAGCGGTGCATTCTTCGGCAGCGAGGATATTGCAAAGAAGGGAACAGCCTTCGAGTATAATGGCATGAAGGGTGTTTATGGCACCTTCACCCAGGAGGTCACCGTCGACGAGAACGGCAGCCTGCTGATCGGTCTTAAGATTGCTAATCCTACCTTCAACTGGGTTGCTATCAAGGACGTGAAGATTGCTGCAAAGTGATCTGCCTGAGATGATATTTAAAACGGTGGGGACAAAAAAAACCCACCGTTTTTTGTTATTCTAAATTTTATTAGTACCTTTGCCCCCAATATGAGAAAAGGTCTGTTTGTCGGCAGTTTCAATCCGTTCACTATCGGCCACGAATCGATAGTACGCCGTGCCCTACCCTTATTTGACAGGTTGGTCATCGGGGTGGTAGGCGACAATGTGCATAAGCCCGACATGCCTTCGGCAGAGGAGCGGATGCAGACGATAAAGGATCTGTATGCCGACGAACCGCGCATCGAGGTGAAGCCCTATCACGGCCTGGCCATGGATTTCGCCAAACAGGAAGGGGCACAGTTCATCGTGAAAGGCGTGCGCACTGTCAGCGACTTCGAGTACGAACAGTGGCAGGCCGACTTCAACCGCCGTCTGGGGGGTATAGAGACTATCCTCCTGTACACGGAGCCGGAACTGGCCAGCATTTCATCGAGTGCCCTGCGCGAACTGCAGCATTTCGGTGTTGATATCAGTCCGTTTTTACCAAAAAAGGTAAAAAGATGACCTCCCCTTACCCCTCCTGTAGGAGGGGGATAGAATACAAATGATGTCTCCTGTAGGAGGGGAAAAAGTAAAAAGATAAAAAAGATTTTATAGATGATATCCTATGAAGCAGAAGGGGTGAAGTTCCCCAATATCAAGAAGCGTGAGACGACAGCCTGGATCCGCAAGGTGGCGGAGTCCTACGGCAAGAGAATCGGGGAGATCGGCTATCTCTTTGTCGATGACGAAAAGATACTCGCGGTGAACAACGAGTATCTGGGTCACGACTACTATACGGACATCATCACCTTCGACTACTGTGAGGGGAAAATCCTCAATGGCGACCTGTTTATCTCACTGGACACCGTCTTCACCAATGCCGACAAGTTCGGCCGTCCTTACGACGAAGAGTTGCACCGTGTCATTATCCACGGCATTCTTCACCTCTGCGGCATCAACGATAAAGGCCCGGGTGAACGGGCCATTATGGAAGCGGCGGAGGACAAGGCCCTCGCTATGAGAGGCTAGTTCTGGCCAAGGAGTTCCAAGGCCTTCCGAACGATCTCATTATGCTCATTAAACACGGAGAAATACTCACTCATATCCCATAAGTCACGGGCTATGAGCGCCTTCAGTTGCAGACTGAGATAAGGCAGCGTCTTCTGCCGTTCAGCCTCATCCCTTGGCTCCACCTTCTGCTTCTTGCCCTCAGCCAGTATCTCGTCGATCAGGCTCTGAGGCACCACGAAGTTCTGCTTGAAGTCGTCGAATGTCTGCCAGCGCTTCTTCAGTTCCTTACGGTGCTTGTCCACATAGTGCAGATTGGCCTGTATCACAATGCTCTTGGCGGCCAGTTCGCGATGGAATCGCGTATAAATAGTGGTGTCCAAGGGGATATAGTAGTCGGGCATAATGCCGCCGCCGCCATACACGGTACGATGCTGGCGGAGCGTCTCAAACTTGAGGGAGTCGGCAAAGTGAATGCTGTCCGCATTCGTCAGTTCCCCGCTCTTCAGGCGGTTGAGCACGTCCATTGCATAATCCTTGTTGTCGCCCTTCTTGTAAGGCTTCTGGATGCAACGGCCCGAAGGCGTATAGTAATGGGCCACGGTGAGCCGGATCATCGACCCGTCAGGCAGGTCGATAGGCCGCTGTACCAGGCCTTTGCCGAAGGTGCGACGCCCCACGACGGTGCCGCGGTCCTGATCCTGAATGGCACCGGTGACGATCTCGGCGGCAGAGGCCGTGTAACTGTCGACCAGCACGATCACTTTTCCCTTCGCTAACTTACCGTTGCCGTGGGCACGATACTCAGCCCTTCTGGTCATGCGCCCTTCAGTATAGACTATCAGGTCGCCCCGCTCCAGGAACTCGTCAGCGATGTCCACGGCAGCCTTCAGGTAGCCGCCGCCATTCTCCTGCAGGTCGAGGATCAGGCTCTCCATCCCCTGCTTCTGCAACGTATCCAGACTCTCCATGAACTCATCGTAGGTCTGTGCGCCGAAATTGCCGATGCGTATATAGCCGATGCCGGGCCGGATCATATAGGCGGCATCGATGGAATGGACGGGAATCTTGTCACGAACCACCGTAAAGAGCAACTTGTCCTTGATGCCGGTACGGACCACGCCCAGCCGCACCTTCGTGCCTTTCGGGCCGCGCAGCCGCTTCATAATCTCCTCCTTCGACATCTTAACGCCCGCAATGGCCGTGTCATTGACGGAGACGATACGGTCGCCGGCGATGATGCCCACCTTCTCCGAGGGGCCGTTGGTGACGGGCTGAATGACCATCAGCGTGTCGTCCATCATATTAAACTGCACGCCGATGCCCTCGAAGTTGCCGTTCAGCGGCTCATTCAGGGCCTTTACCTCCTTTGGTGTAGAGTAACTGGAGTGAGGATCGAGTTTGTCGAGCATCCCACGGATGGCATCTTCCACAAGTTTTGCCTCATCGACGCTGTCCACATATAGGTTGTTGATAGCCACCTCGGCAAACTGGAGTTTGCGCAACGGGCTGTCCTCCCTGTTGTTGACCCTGAACTGGGCCGATACGCCCTGGACGCCAAGTCCCAGGACCACAGAGAGCAAAATCTTCTTCATACTATTCTTATTCATATACGTCTTCTTCCGGACGGTCTTCCTCAATGACGAGATTATTGATAATGAAATTCTGGCGCTCCATCGTATTGTCGCCCATATAATACTCCAGCAGTTTCTGCACCTCATCGTTCTTGTGAAGCGTCACCTGCTCCAGCCGGATGTCAGGGCCGATGAACCCGGCAAACTCCTCCGGCGAGATCTCGCCGAGCCCCTTGAAGCGCGTGATTTCCGGGTCTGGCCCCAGGGCGCTGATGGCTTTCTGCCGTTCATCGTCACTATAACAGTAGTGGGTGATGAAGTCGCCCTTCCTGTTGTCGGCCTTGGCATCAGCCTCAGCGATCACCTGCTTGTTCTTGATCTTCGTACGGCGGTTGCGGACGCGGAACAGCGGCGTCTGCAAGACGTAGACATGTCCCTTCTTGATCAGTTCGGGGAAGAACTTCAGGAAGAAGGATATCAGCAGGAGCCGGATATGCATGCCGTCGACATCGGCATCGGTGGCCACGATCACCTTGTTATACCGGAGCGTGTCGAGACCGTCCTCTATGTCGAGGGCGGCCTGCAGGAGATTGAACTCCTCGTTCTCATAGACCACCTTCTTGGTCGACTTGAATGTGTTGAGCGGCTTGCCGCGCAGGGAGAAGACGGCCTGTGTGTTCACATCGCGGCTCTTGGTGATGCTGCCGCTGGCCGAGTCGCCCTCGGTGATGAAGATGCAGGACTCCTCCTTCCGTGCATCCTTGGAGTCGGTGAGATGGACGCGGCAGTCGCGCAACTTGCGGTTGTGGAGGTTGGCCTTCTTAGCCCGCTCACGCGCCAGTTTAGCCACGCCGGCCATTGCCTTGCGCTCCCGTTCGCTCTCCTTGATCTTGTTGTCCATCACCTCTGCCACGTCGGCATGGATATGGAGATAGTTATCCACCTCCTGCTTCACGAAATCGCCGATATACTTATTGATACTGACCCCCTCCGGCGACATCACCGTGGAACCAAGTTTGATCTTGGTCTGGCTCTCGAAGATCGGCTCTTCCACATTGATGGAGATGGCCGCGACGATACCCGTGCGGATGTCGCCATACTCGTACTTGCCGAAGAACTCCTTGATTGTGCGTGCGATGTGCTCCTTGAACGCACTCTGATGGGTGCCGCCCTGTGTCGTATGCTGACCATTGACAAACGAGTAGTACTCCTCGCCGTACTGGTTGGCGTGGGTGAAGGCTATCTCGATGTCCTCGCCCTGCAGATGGATGATGGGATAGAGGGCGTCGTTGGTCATGCGGTCTTTCAGCAGGTCTTCCAGTCCGTGGCGGGAGAGGATGCGACGCCCGTTGTACATGATGGTCAACCCGATATTCAGGTAGGTATAGTTGCGGAGCATGTTCTCCACGATTTCATCATGGAACTGGTAGTTGTGGAACATTTCCGGGTCTGGCTCGAAATAGATGTAGGTGCCGTTCTCGTCCTGTGAAGGCTCCGTGACGTCGCTCTTCAGCACACCTTTCTCGAACGTGGCGCGGCGCACCTTTCCGTCGCGGTAACTCCTCACCTCAAAGTGGGTACTCAGGGCATTGACGGCCTTCACGCCGACACCATTCAGGCCAATGGACTTCTTGAAGGCCTTGGAGTCAAACTTGCCACTGGTATTGAGGATGCTGACGGAATCGATCAACTTGCCTTGGGGGATGCCGCGGCCGTAGTCGCGCACGGAGATACGGAGGTTGTCCTCCACGTTGACCTCTATGCGCTCTCCGGCATGCATCTTGAACTCGTCGATGGAGTTGTCGAACACTTCCTTCAGCAAGACATAGATGCCGTCCTCGGATGTGGAGCCGTCGCCTAAGCGGCCGATATACATACCTGGGCGCAATCTGATATGCTCCAGACCTGTCAGAGTCCGGATGTTGTCATCATCATAGTTGACTGTCTCTTGGGAGATTATGTTATTGTCTTCTGCCATATTTCCGTTTTAGAGTTTTTTCAAATAGCAGCGGCGGCGCTTATGATTGACCGGATTCAGCGGCCCCCACTGGCTCTGCACCTGACTGTTGGTCTCCATCTCCACATTGGTCTCGCCCCACTTGAAGCCATATTTCTGATAGCGGGGTATCAGGTCGTAGAAGAGCAGGGCATTCGCCCCTTTGTTCTGATATTCAGGCAGGATGCCCACCAGCATCAGGTCGACGCACTCAGCCTTATGGAACTTCAGCGCCCTCAGGCAGTGCCACCAGCCGAAGGGCCACAGACGCCCGTTGTGGCACTTCTGCAGCGCACGGGTCATCGACGAGATGGAGATGCCGATGCCCACCACCTTGTGGTCGGGTGTGTTCCAGTCCTCAATGAGGCACAGCAGGTTCATGTCGAGTACGGGGAAGTACATCTTCAGGTATTCATCTATCTGTGCATCCGTCATCTGTGAGTAACCGTAAAGGTTTCCGAAGGTCTGGTTGACCACGTCGAGCACCTTCCGGCCATACTGCTCCTTGCCGAACACCTGGCTGCGCTTAGGATGCATCGGGTGCAGGTTATAGCGCTTCATCACCATCTCCGCCACCTTTATATATTTCTCAGGCACGCGCTCGGGCACCATCAACTTAAACTCCACGTAGTCGTTGTCCTTCTCCCACCCCATCTGCTCCATGTGCCGTGGGTAGTAAGGATAGTTATAAATGGTGGCCATCGTGCCCAACTGGTCGAAGCCTGCGATGAGCATTCCCTCCGGGTCCATGTCGGTAAAGCCCAGCGGGCCGACGATCTCTGTCATTCCCTTGGAGCGTCCCCACTGGCTGACGGCATCGAGAAGTGCCTCCGACACCTCGATGTCATCGATAAAGTTGATCCAGCCGAAGCGCACAC
>Ga0247610_10007969_pt1 | contig 10818 bp, 12 predicted proteins | sample 174DNAGHGhighgp2_FD_193483 | JGI IMG/M metagenome (GOLD analysis project Ga0247610, IMG submission 193483) | Sheep rumen microbial communities from Palmerston North, Manawatu-Wanganui, New Zealand - 1742 DNA GHGhigh gp2 | ecosystem: Host-associated > Mammals > Digestive system > Stomach > Rumen... | reverse complement strand
TGTGCGAGAAGCTCGTCCCGTTCCTGCCGAACCACGCTACCGTGAAGGTCGGCGGTGAGCAAGGCAGCCAGGTGGCCACGGCCCCTTACGGCAGTGCCTACCTGATCCCGATCACCTACGGTTACCTCAAGATGCTGGGCGGCAAGGGTTTGACGGAAGTCACCAAGACGGCCATCCTGAACGCCAACTACATGCGTGCACGGTTGGAGAAAGACTACAAGATTCTCTATACCGGTACGAACGGCATGTGCGCCCACGAGATGATCCTCGACTGCAACGAGTTCGACAAGAATGCCGGCGTGCAGGTAGGCGACATCGCCAAACGTCTGATGGACTACGGCTTCCACGCTCCCACGGTGGCCTTCCCGGTGCACGGCACCCTGATGGTGGAACCTACCGAGAGCGAACCCCTGAGCGAGCTCGACCGTTTCTGCGACGCGATGATCGCCATCCGTCAGGAGATCCGCGACATCGAAGAGGGCAAGGCCGACAAGGCCAACAACCTCATCAAGAACGCGCCGCACAGCATGAACGTGGTCTGCGCCAATGAATGGGACCGTCCCTACACCCGTCAGCAGGCCGCCTTCCCGATGCCGCACACCGAGAAGTACTGGCCGACCGTCGGCAAGATCGACGACGCCTACGGCGACCGGAACCTGGTTTGCGTGTTGAGCGAATAAGAGATTCTCAAAATATGATAATGTTCAGCGGGGAGGACGAAGGTTCTCCCCGCTTTGTTTATATTATCGTTGGATTTCCTTCAAAACATTATCAATGTCATGAAAAACGACCGTATTGTCGTTAAATTCGTTCACAAATTCTCGAAGCAATCGGTTGAGTTCATTGTCATCTATGTCTAATTGTTGCATAGGGCCTCTTTTGGGATATATGTCAAGGAAGATAACGACATCTCCATGCTTCATGACCATGTAGATAAGTCTGTAACCTTCTGATTTTGACTGTTTTTGTTTCTTATCAGGCAACCGTAGTTTAATTACTACGAAGTCATTATCCATCAAAATCATATCTCTATTGGTACGGATCTGTTCTACAGGTGCATTTTTGAAAGCATTACAAATCTCAGAAGTAACGCCACCATAAACCGCACGTTTTATTTTCAATAACGCGGAAAGCCTCTCTCAGAAAGAGGTTATACTAATAAAATGAATCATTAGTTTTCTGTTAGTTTTGAGAAATCGAGTCTTCCAACCATTTGCATCGTTTCATTTAACGATGGATTATTTGGTGCTTTTACCCGAAATGCAATAATGTCATGTTCTAACTCCTCCAAATCAGCTATTTGGAGAGAAAGACGTTCCTGTTGGGTTGCGTATTTCTCATAGGTCAGGCTATCTTGTTTCAATGATTTCAAAGTATCAATCAAAAGACTCAATTCAGCTCCAAACAATTTATAGTCTTCCTCCGTAATGGTTAGGAAATCCTCATGTAGTTGTTCGCATAATTCATCCACATCGTTCAAAAGACGTGTCATTTTACCTCTTTTTTCAACAAAAAAAGGAGAAGCCATACGCATCCGTATATCAAAGGCGCGACGACTTATCAATCCGATACGATGAGATATGACTTCTGTCTGACACATAGCTGATCTTAAATCAGCGGCAAAAATACAATAATTTTCATAAGTACTGATGTTTGTCATTGTTTTTAGAGTTAACATAATTAACGTGGCAAAGATACAACAAAAACAAGTGTTTGTCAATGGTTTTGCAAGTTTTCACATCTTGCTTGTTGTCAAATAATTGCATGATATGTTTTTACAATCCGTTTTCGAATAGTTAATTTTGCATGCGTGATTTCGCAGAAAAAGAATCTTTGTGGTTAATCACAACTTCGTGACAACTTCTGGAAGACAAAACCTCCGGCTCGCAAGGGCACAATATTTTTTATCCCACCTCGCCATTGTAAAAAATTTTCTATTTTTCAGCGTCAAACGTCCGAAGCCCAGGAGCCGACGCTTCCAAGCGTCGTATTCCAAAAGGATGCGACGCTTCCAAGCGTCGCATCCCCCATTGACGGGCTCGCGGGCGGGCGACGAAACATATAAAAGGCGTTGAGTCAACGTCTTATCTGCGGCTTCTGTGAACTTCGCAAATTCATTTCCAACCGCAAGGTAAGGCAATGGCCAATGTCCATGGTTTTGTGTATTCGCAAAACGGATATCCCAAACATCCGTTTCGATATGCATACAGCGTGGGCTTCGGCATTGCTTATCCTTGGGCAAAGGCAATGCGAGAGCCTCGTACGCGGGATGAGCGATGAGTTCAGATTCCCGCGCTTTTTTTATGTGGATTTGGGTTATAACCAATCAAATTCCGCGCAGGGAGTCCGCGGAGGAGCATAAAAAAGAACACGAATGAAAAAGTTAGCGATTATTTTCATGAGCCTGCTCGTGTGCGCGACGGTGTCCGCCCAGAACGCGCAGGATTACAAGGCATTCATCAAGGAGCGCAAGGCCGTCCAGAAACTGGTAAAGCAGGAGCGCGCCGTGCAGGTCTCCAAGCAGGTCATCGTCCAGTCTATCGGCCGGGTGATCACGGTGGTGGAGTGCTACCGCGAGCTCAAGAACAAGAATGTGGAGGTGGAAGTTTTCAGCAACAGCAAGCGGAAGGTGGTTTACAGCGAGGGACTCACACAAAAGAACAACGGCGACGGCGCCACCTACGAAAGCGCGGGGCGCAACGCGCTGAAAAGATCTGCCAAAACAATTTGGGATGTGATAAAGCCCTTCGTGCTGGGCGAATAGGGGAGGAAAAGTTTGATGAAGCGATGATTCGTTAACAATAAAAGTGCAGTAGGGGGCTGCTTCGTCGTGCTTCCTTTTCGAAAAGAAAGGCTTCAAATGTGGAGGAAAGGGCAAAAAATGGCTGTCGTTGTAACATGATGAAGCCCTTGCTACCCGGGTGTTTGGTAAAGTGGATGCGTAAGCCCAGGAAAAGAATCGGACAGGTGTTTCCCGTATCAAAAAAAAGTGTATCTTTGCCGCCTCAATTTTACAAACTAAAAAATTAAAATTTATGGCAACAAGAATCAGATTACAAAGACGCGGTAAGAAGAACCAACCTTTCTACCACCTTGTAATTGCGGATGGTCGAGCACCCCGTGACGGACGATTCATCGAGGACCTGGGTACCTATAACCCGCTGACCAACCCCGCATCAGTCAACATCAACTTCGACAGAGCGCTCTATTGGTTAGAGGTGGGCGCCACCCCGTCCGATACCGCCCGTTCGATTCTCAAACGTGAAGGTGTCTACATGATGAAGCACCTCAAGGGTGGTGTCGCCAAGGGCGCGTTCAGCGAGAACGAAGCCCAGCGCAAGTTCGACGCCTGGAAGCAGGAGAAGACCTCCAAGCTGAAAGACGTGGAGAACGCCGAACGCGAAGCCAAGCGCAAAGTCGTGAAAGAGCGTCTCGCCGCCGAGACCAAGGTGAAGGAAGCCATCTCCGCCAAGGTGGCAGCCAAGGCAGCTGAGATAGCCGCCGCACAGGCAAAGGCCGCTCAGGAAGCCGCTGAAGCCGCCGCCGCCGAGGCCGCCGCTGAAGAGGCTGCAGAAGCTCCCGCCGCCGAGGCTGAACAAGCCGCTGAATAGTTTACGCCTGCGTCATGGCAGACCAGAACTACTACTATTTGGGCACACTGACTAAACCTTTCGGACTGAAAGGCCAGTTGTGTGCCTTTTTTGATGTCGACGACTGTGAGCGCTACTTCGGCCTCAATGCCGTCTTTCTGGAAACCGACGGCGAAATGTTGCCCTACATGATCGAGGATCTGCAATATCGGGGCAACAACCAGTTTGTGGTCAAATTGCAGGATGTCGATATCGACAACGTACGCGAATTTGTGCAAACCGACATGTACCTTCCCCTCAGTAGCCTGCCAAAGCTCAGTGGCAACCGTTTCTACTTCCACGAAGTGATCGGGTTCCGCGTGCTGGATGAGCGGCTCGGCGAAATCGGGACGTGCAAGGGCTTCATGGAATTGTCCAACAACCCTCTCATGCAGGTTGACCACGATGGGGCCGAAATCCTCATCCCTGCATCACAGCAGTTCGTCACAAAAGTGGACCGTGACAACAAGACCCTGCATGTCTCCACGCCAGAAGGTTTGGTGGAACTTTATCTGTAAATCCATTTGCTCCATACGTAAAAGGGTTCCTGCTTGAGGAACCCTTTTTTGTTGTTGCAATGGCTTGTCCGGGCGTTATGGGCGGGGATATTCCAACAGGAAGTCCTTGAGCTGGCGCATGGCGCGCCCGCGGTGGCTGATGCTGTTTTTGGTGGCCCCGTCCATCTCCGCGAAGGTCTGGTTATAGCCGTCAGGCAGAAACACAGGGTCGTAGCCGAAACCATCCACTCCCCGTTGTTCCGGAAGAATGATGCCGTCCACGCGGCCTTCAAAGAAATAACGTTGCCCATTGAGAATGAGGGCGATCACGGTCTTGAAACAGGCCTTGCGGTTTGCAATTCCCTCCATCTCTTTCAAGACTTTCAGCACATTGTCCTGGTAGGAGCAACCTTCGCCCGCGTATCGGGCAGAGTAAACTCCCGGGCGTCCGTCCAGAGCCTCTATTTCAAGCCCTGTGTCATCGGCAAAACAATTGCGGCCGTAGCGGTCTGCCACATACTGCGCTTTTTGCAATGCGTTGCCTTTCAAGGTGTCAGCGGTTTCGGGAATGTCGGGGCATCCCAATTCAGGAAGATTCTTGATGCGGTAGTCCGGCCCCAGGATGCTCCGGACCTCTTCAGTCTTGTGCAGGTTGTGAGTGGCAAAAATTATTTCCATAATGCTATAAACACAAAAAGATGACATAAAACCTCATGTCATCTGATTACATTTCCATTGGCCGGGCGCAAATGTTATTCTGCGGCGTTACCGATTTCTATGGCTTGTTTGCCTCTGTAGTAACCGCACTCAGGGCAGACGCGGTGTGTCAAGATCGGCGCACCGCAATGGCTGCAGGTGGTCAGCTGGGGAGCGGTGATGAAATCGTTGGCTCTTCTCTTATCTCTTCTGATAGCAGAATGTCTTCTTTTCGGATGTGGCATATCTTTAAATTTTTATTGTTATTAATCCAGTTTTATATTTTTCAGGGCATCCCAGCGCGGGTCTGTCCCTTGTTCTTTTTCAACGTTTTCGGCGTTCATCTCTACGAGTTTGCGCATCACTTCGGGGTCGCAGGTAGGGTGGCCGTCGGCATCGTCTTCGTGGACGATGCGGATAGGGAGCGCGAGTACGACAGATTCGTACACAAAATGAAAGAGATCGATTTCATAGGTGTTCTCGTCCATCATCCATATATCGTCTTCCTGTTCCTCCTCTGAATGGTAGTTTTCAGACACCAGCTTTACGATCAGTCTTTCGTCAAAGTTCATCGGCAAGGTCACGGGGGCAAGGCAGCGGTCGCATTCCGCCACCACTGCGCCTTCGAAATGGCAATGGAAATCGACCATTTTCTCAGATTTTTCCATTTCTATCCGCAATTTCAAACAGCCGTCCTCCAGTTGCCCTATGCCTGCCAAATCAAAGAACTCTTTATCACAATCTATTGAGAAACAATGCTTTCCGAGTTCAATTCCTGAAATCCTAACCTTGAATTGTTGTCGCAATTGTTTCTCTTCCATCGTCATAAATTTAGGGGTGCAAATATACTCTTTTTTCCATATCAATGGTGTTCTTTATTTTTTTATTTTTGCCGCATCAATGTTGAGACGTGATTAAGGACTTTTTAAAAAGATATTTCGAGCCCCAGTTCATACGGTTTGTGCTGGTCGCCGCATTGAATACGGCGTTCGGTCTGTTCATCAACTATGTCTTCCTGTTTATCTTCGAACATCTGCTTCTGCTCAACCGCGCCTATGTTGTCTCCAACTTCTTCGCGACGATTGTCAGCATCTTGTTCAACTTCAAGACTTATGGGATATTGGTCTTCAAAAACAGGAATAACAAACTGTTGTTCAGATTTCTGTTGGTAACCACATTTACCTATTTGATAAACATAGGGGGGATTGCGTTGCTGGAGCATTTTGGAAGTCAGAACAACTATCTCAACCTCACCGTCATGGCCATCCCTGTAGGATTGCTCAATTACGTGCTCAATGGGCTTTTCGTATATAAGAAGAGACCCAAATTCTTGAATGTCGGCAGAAAGAAAAAAAACAAGAGTCAATCGGAAAACAACCCGAAAACAGCGGATCCGCTTCCCGACATGGAGGCGTAAACAGCCCCATCCCGATATAATTCCCTCTTAATTTCCCATAATTCCGGATATTTGGCAAAGACTGGTTTTTCGAAGTCATTGGTGACCAGGCCTTCCCAATCTTTGGCATCCCTAAGCAAAACCTCCGGCAGGAATATGTCGCTTGCTTTTGGCGAGATACCCGCGTAGGCTTCTTTGGTGGAGACATGGATGTCCGGTTTAACAATTTTTAACCGATAAGAGGAGAGATTGAGGTCTATAGGTGTCAGCACCTCCCCGCGTCCGGTGGCATATACGGGCTGATTGTAGAGGAAGAAAGGCACATCGCTTCCCAACAGAAGAGCGTAACGAGCCATATTTTGTTCAGATACAGGAAGTTGGAATATGTCTTTCAGAACCTTTAATGTGAAAGCGGCATCAGCAGAGCCCCCTCCTAACCCCGCACCCGTAGGAATGCCTTTTTGAAGGGAAATCGCCACCCCGGAGATGCCAAAGTCGCGCTGTAGAAGCCGGAATGCCTTGACGCACAGATTGTCGCTGGAATCCCCGATGTCCTCGGCACTTGCCGCCTGAAAGGAAAAGTCCCCCTCGTATGGCGAGACGGTCAGCGTGTCCGTAAAGAAATCTGTCGGATAAAACACCGTCTGTAGGTCGTGGTATCCATCGGGACGCTTTCTGATGACCTGCAGTCCGATGTTTATTTTGGCATTCACGCTGACTGTGACGGGATTAAAGAGCGGTTTCATATCTTGATGTTGTCGAAATTCTTCCCGAAAACGCTTGCCGTCTTGGAAATGGTGATGAATGCGTCAGGATCCACGTTTTTAATTATCCGGGTAATATCGCTTTTGTCCGTTTTGTGAGCCACAATGAGCAGCACATCGCTCTCCTGCTGGTTGTAGGAGCCGTAGCCCCTGAGGAACGTTGCGCCCCGATGAAGCTTGGTGTTGATTTGGCGCGCTATTTCGTCATTTTTCTGGGAAAAGACCATGAACTGGTACGTCTGACGATAGCCGTCAATCACCAAGTCTGATATGATAATGGAGACGAGCAGGACTACATAGCTGTAAACAAGCTTCTGCACATCATGGAGGACGAAATAGGAACTTCCTACAATGAATATATTGGTTGTCAAGCTGATACGCCCATAAGAGATATTCCGGTACTTGCCGATCATCAATGCGATAATGTCCACGCCGCCAGTATTGCCGCCCCAATTGATGGACATCCCAACTCCGCATGCCGCGATAGCGGAGCCGATAATGACACTCATGAACATGTCATCGACGACGGGTTTGGTGAACAGGGGCTGGAACAAGGCGAAGAATCCGCTTAGCACAAAGGTGCAAATCAAGGAGTTGACGCAGAATTTGGTACCCAGGATGCGCCAGGCGATAGCGAGAAGTATGGCATTGAGCACAAAAGCGGTCACTCCTATGGGGATTCGGGTGGCGAAGAAGATGATGGACGCTGCGCCGGCTACGCCGCCACCCGCCACTTGGTAAGGGGTCAGGAATGCCGACCATCCGAAGGCCAGCAATGCAAGCCCGGTGAAGATGAAAATATAGTTTTTCACCTCCTGGAGAACGGTTTTGGCAGTTATTTTCACTCCCATGTTGAAAAATTCACTCCTGTTGTTTGGGCATTAGTTCGTTAAGCCACTCCTTGAACAGCGAAATGTATGCACTGTTGAAAATATGCTTGAACATATAGCGGTCCTCGTCGTAGTCTTGGCATACTTCGGTGGGATGAGCCAACGGCATTATGGGATAGGCGTTGCGTTTCAAGTGGCGGATCTTCCGCTCGGCTTGCTTTCGGAATCCCATGTTTGTCACCAGATTCAGGTACGGAGTGATGCAGAGTCCCTCGTGCGCCCAAATATGGAAGTTGTATTGGTATGCCCAGTAGTTGGCCTTGTATTTCTTGAGGATGTTGAAACGGTTGATCCAGTAGATTTTCTGTTTCTGTTTCTTCATGTATGGGTCAATCATCTTTTCAAAATCCTCTTTGGTGTATTGGTCAGGAGAAAGGGTGAAGTCGGTCCAGCGGTTCTTCCAGGTGGCAAACCCCCAGGTGGAGGCGTATGCGGAGAAGAAATAGGACGACTCGCCACGTTTCATCCTCTTTTTGTAGCGTTTGCGGCTCCGATGGCGCCAATAGAATCCACCGATGCTGTATATCCGCTTGTCATTCCGGTATTTTTCGAGCAGTTGTTCGCAGTAGGGGAAAAAGTCGTAGCCGGGCACCGTGTCGTCGAAAAGGATGATTCCTTCGTCCTCATGCTCGAAAAACCATTTTATGGCCGTGAAAATCATCTGGGTTTTGCCCAGATGATTTTCCTGCCAAAAAGTATGCAGCTGGCAGGGCCATTCAGGTTGGATGACCGCTCGGGCCTGGTAGGTGCGCATCGTGTCCAGCATGGCACCTTTCTTGGCCGCGTCCCCGGCTACATACAACTGAGTGGGCTGCACCGTGCGTAATACTTGAAATACGTCGTGTGTTTCCTCTACCCTATTATATAATATAAGTAATACAGGAACTTTGAACATGTTTAGGCTAATTCGTGAATCACAAGGCCGGAGCGCAACTTCGGCTCGAACCATGTGGTTTTGGGAGGCATGATGTTGCCGGTGTCGGCGATGTCAATGATTTGCTTCATGCTGACCGGGTAGAGGGCGAAGGCCACCTTCATCTCACCACTGTCGACACGACGCTTCAGCTCGCCCAAGCCGCGGATGCCGCCCACGAAGTCGATGCGCTTGTCGGTGCGGAGGTCTTTGATCCCCAAAATCTTGTCAAGAACCAGATTGCTGAGGATGGTGACATCCAAAACCCCGATGGGGTCGTTGTCGTTGTAAGTGCCGGGCTTTGCGGTAAGGCTGTACCAAACTCCCTCGAAATACATGGAGAAGTTGTGCAGTTTGGCGGGCTTGTAGGGCTCGCTGCATTCGCAATGGCACGGGAGCTCGCAGTCGCACTTGCCACCGTCCTTCGTGCAGTCGCACTTGCATTCAATGTCGAAGTTCTCCTGCAAAGCGGCGAAGAACTGCTTGCCGTCAAGACCGTTAAGGTCTTTCACCACGCGGTTGTAATCGATGACATTGAGCTGGTTGTCGGGGAATATGACCGTCATGAAGTAGTTGTATTCCTCCTTGCCGGTATGGTGCGGGTTGTGCTCTTTCTTCTCCTGTCCCACGAGGGCGGCGGCGGCACTGCGGTGATGGCCGTCGGCGATGTACATGGCAGGCACTTTCTTGTCGAAGAGGTCAACCAGCTCGTCAATGAGCTTGCGGTCGTCAATCACCCAGAAGCGGTGGCCGAAGCCGTCCTCTTTTGCGATGAAGTCATACACCGGGGCCTTGGCCGTCACGGATGCGACAATTTCGTCGATGCGCGGAACGGCGGGGTAGGCGAAGAAGACAGGCTCGACGTTGGCATTGGTGATGCGGACATGCTTCATGCGATCCTCTTCCTTGTCCTTGCGGGTGAGCTCGTGTTTCTTGATGATTTTGTTGACGTAGTCTTCACTATAGGCGCACGCCACGATGCCGTATTGCCATTTGGCATTGGTGTCGGTGGGGTTCATGCTCTGTGCATATACATACAACTTCTCCTCCTTGTCTTGCACGAGCCAGCCGTAGTCTTTGAAGCTGTTGTAGTTCTTCACAACCTGAAGGTAAACTTCGGGGGAATGCTCGTCGGTTCCTTCCGGCAGGTCGATTTCTGCCTTGGTGACATGCAAGAGGCTATACGGGTTGCCCTCGCACTCCTTGCGTGCCTCTTCTGAATTCAGCACGTCATAAGGGCGGGAAGCGAGTTTTTCAACGATTTCTTTCGGGGGGCGAAATCCTCTAAAGGGTTTAATTACTGACATATCTAATTGATTTACTGTTAAATGATTTTATATTATATAAAAATAGTCTTGTCAAAAACAACGGCAAAAATACAAAAAATGTGAATCGGTGAAGAAGAGATGCTGCAATTAAGCTCTCGGCTTTCACCGCTTGCGAATAAAGGAAGCCGATTCCGGTGTGTGCCGGCCCGGCAGGGCTGGAGGGCGCGCTATCGGATACGACACAGGGGAGTTTTTCGCAGGTGCTGTCAGGATTTCGGGCTAATCGTCCCGAACAAATCATATTCTGCCGCGTCTGTGATTTCCACATCATAGAATTCCCCGACGTTCAGCGGTTTGCCCTTGTCGATGAAGACATCGTTGTCGACATCGGGGGAGTCGAACTCGGTGCGGCCGATGTAGCAGTCCTGCTCTTCGCTGTCAATCAGTACTTTCATCGTGGTGCCGACACGGGTCTGGTTGATTTCGTGGGATATTTTCTCCTGTAGTTTCATGATTTCGTTCACCCGTTTGTTCTTTTCGGAGGCTTTGATGGGGTCGCCGAGGGCGTAGGCGGGCGTGTCGTCCTCGCGCGAGTAGGCGAAGACCCCGAGCCGTTCGAAACGGTTGTGCCGCACGAATTCCACCAACTCCCTGTGCTGTTCGCGGGTTTCGGTCGGGTAGCCGGAGATGAGCGTGGTGCGCAGCGCGATGCCGGGGATTGTCTCGCGGATACGCGCGATAAGGTCGTAGATGTAGGCCGAGCTG
>Ga0247610_10007966_pt1 | contig 10820 bp, 6 predicted proteins | sample 174DNAGHGhighgp2_FD_193483 | JGI IMG/M metagenome (GOLD analysis project Ga0247610, IMG submission 193483) | Sheep rumen microbial communities from Palmerston North, Manawatu-Wanganui, New Zealand - 1742 DNA GHGhigh gp2 | ecosystem: Host-associated > Mammals > Digestive system > Stomach > Rumen ... | reverse complement strand
GAGGCCATACAGTTCTGGCGTGAGGATGCCAGCTTCGCATGGCTCAAACTCCAGATTGCCTTCCTGATTAAGGCTGAGGACACCAATGTCGGTCAACTCGTAGCTGCCCTCGGTCTCAAGGTGCTGGCGCAGCTCCATCACCTCGGCCTCAATGCGCCGTAGTGCCTCTGGGTAGCTTATGTCGTAAGTCTCTATGTATGACTGCACTAAGAGCGAATCGTTCATCGTAAGATGTGGGGTGAAACCCAACGTGCGAAGGGGCGGGACAAACGTTCCGTCGGTCTCGTCGTAGCGGGCGGCAACATGATGGGCCATAAAACCACCAAGTCCTGGTACGATGACGCAATCATTGCTCAAAAGCAGTATCTCAATATGTCTTTCTATCTCAATCACGCTGCAAAGATACGGCTTTTTTCCGATATGTGCAAATTAAAAAAGCTAAAAAGTTTCTCTTATTACGAATATATTTCTTACTTTTGCACTAAAATAAAGTATCAAAAACGATTATGGATTTTAAGGAAACATCTATCAAAGGAGCATATCTCATTGACCCAAAAGTGTTTAACGACAACAGAGGCTATTTCTTCGAGGCGTGGAAGCAAGCCGAATTCAACGAAAAGATAGGACCTGTGGAGTTCATACAAGACAACGAGTCGAAATCATCGCGAGGTGTCTTGCGCGGGCTGCACTATCAGAAGGGTGAGTGGTCGCAGGCCAAGCTGGTGCGTGTCATCAAAGGTTGTGTTTTAGACGTGGCAGTAGACATACGGCGCTCCTCGCCCACCTTCGGACAGCACATCATGGTAGAGCTGAGCGAGGACAACAAACGTCAGTTCTTCATTCCCCGAGGCTTTGCCCACGGATTCTTCGTGCTCAGCGACGAGGCTGTCTTCACATATAAGGTGGACAATGTGTATGCCCCACAGGCAGAGGCCGGCATCAGGTGGGACGACCCTACACTTGGCATCTCATGGCCCACAGACGGAGTGGAAGTGCTCACCAGCGAGAAAGACATGAAGCTGCCACTGCTGAACGACGCATGGCTGTTTGAATGATACAAGAAAGAAAGTCCAACACTTAATAAAATAAGATGAACATTGCAATTGTAGGAACCGGTTATGTAGGTTTGGTCTCGGGCACATGTTTTGCCGAGACTGGTGTTAACGTGACTTGCGTCGATGTCGATGCAAAGAAGATAGAGCGTCTGCAACAGGGAGATATACCCATCTATGAGCCCGGACTTGACCAGATGGTACTCAAGAACGTGAAGGCAGGACGACTGAAGTTCACCACAGACCTGGCATCGGTGCTCAACGAGCAGGAGATAGTGTTCTCTGCCGTGGGCACACCACCCGACGAAGATGGCTCTGCCGACCTGAAATATGTGCTGCAGGTGGCGAAGACCATCGGAGAGAATCTGAACCGATACATCGTTGTGGTCACAAAGTCGACAGTACCCGTAGGCACAGCAAAGAAAGTGCGGCTCACCATAGAGCAGGAGCTGCAAAAACGAGGTGTGGACATTCCTTTTGACGTGGCGTCCAACCCGGAGTTCCTGAAAGAGGGCAACGCCATAAAGGACTTCATGAGCCCCGACAGAGTGGTGGTAGGAGTGGAGAGCGAGAAAGCCAAGAAGGTGCTGACGAAGCTCTACAAACCGTTTATGATGAACAATTTCCGCGTCATCTTCATGGACATTCCTTCTGCCGAGATGACCAAATATGCTGCCAACTCCATGCTGGCCACACGTATATCGTTCATGAACGACATTGCCAATCTGTGCGAACGCGTGGGCGCAGATGTAAATATGGTACGCGCAGGAATAGGCAGCGACACACGCATAGGACGAAAATTCCTCTATGCAGGCTGCGGCTACGGAGGATCATGCTTCCCCAAAGATGTCAAGGCACTCATCAAGACTGCCGACCAGAATGGCTACTCCATGGAGGTGCTGAAGGCTGTAGAGCGCGTGAACGAGCGACAAAAGAGCGTGCTCTTCGAAAAACTGCAGAAAGCCTACGAGAACGAACCACTCAAGGGCAAGACCATTGCACTGTGGGGACTGTCGTTCAAACCTGAGACCGACGACATGAGAGAGTCAACAGCCCTGGTCATGATAGACAAGCTGCTCGAGGCTGGCTGTACGATACGCGCCTATGACCCCATTGCCATGGAGGAATGTAAACGACGCATAGGCGACCGTATCATCTATTGCCGTGACATGTACGACGCTGTGCTCGATGCCGACGCCCTAATGCTGCTCACCGAGTGGAAGGAGTTCCGGCTGCCTACATGGGGCGTGATAAAGAAAGCCATGCGCAAGCCACTTGTCATAGACGGAAGAAACATCTTCGACATGGAGGAACTGCAAGAGAACGACTTCGAATATCACTGCATCGGTAAATAAGCCTTGGAAACACAGACTCGAAAAAACACATCGACAATGACCAACCGACGACCTGCCTGGATGATATTTTGTTTGCTGCTGGTGCTTGTTTCATGCAAGCGCCAGCAGGAATCGGCTTCCACTATGACGGTGGAAGAGAAAGAGAACAATGAGGCCAAAATCATGTTGCAGGGCATCTGGCTGGACGAAGACAACGAGGAAATAGTCTTCAGGGTGGAAGGCGACACCATCTTCTACCCAGACCCTACGAACCAGCCTGCGTACTTCCGTATAGTGGAAGACTCGCTTGAACTGAACCGCCACCGCTACCACATAGTGAAACAGACGGAGCACGTCTTTGTCTTCTACAACCAGAATGGCGACATCACCAAACTGGTGAAAAGCACTTCGGAAGACGACTCACTGTCGTTTGCACAGAAGCAGCCGGAGATTCTCACACTGACAGAAACGTTGAAGTCTGACTCTGTCGTGATGTACAACGGCGAGAGGTACCACTGGTACATTGCCATCAACCCTACGAGATACCGGGTGAAGAGAATATCGTACAACGACGAAGGGGTGGCAGTGGAAAATGTCTATTATGACAATATCATACACATCAGCCTCTACAACGGTGCAAAATGTGTCTACTCACGCGACTTCAAAAAACAGATGTTTGCCCAAGACGTACCACAGGAGTTTCTTGAGCAGGCCATCCTCGGAAACATGGAGTATGACCATACCGATGCGAAAGGTGTCCATTTCAATGCCACGCTTTGCATACCGGATGAGGCAAGCTGCTACTTGGTGGAGACACTGATAGACTTCAAGGGTCAGATGACAATGAAATTGTTGGACTATTGACGAGCTTTTTACCTGATTTACCCCTGCAAACAGTGCCAAAACAGAGAAAAAAGGGGAAAAATGAACTTTTCTGAAAAAAAACTCGGCAAAAATTTGGTGGTTACGCAAAAAGTTAGTACCTTTGCACCCGCAAAACAGAAAACGATGCACCCGTAGCTCAGTTGGTAGAGCACCTGACTCTTAATCAGGGTGTCCAGGGTTCGAACCCCTGCGGGTGTACACAGAAGGCAGACTAAAAGTCTGCCTTTCGTTTTTTCTATAAGTAAACCCACCTTCTGAGCCGTGGCTTCCGTCGATAAGCTATAGAGAGAACTTTCTCAAGTTGAGTTGTAAAAGGGAGGGGAAAGAAAGGACTTTCTCAAGTTGAGTTGTAAAAGGGAGGAGAAAGAAAGAACTTTCTCAAGTTGAGTAGTAAAAGTGAGGAGAAAGAAGTAAGAGGTGATTAGAAGTAGTTAAAAACGATAGACTTGACTTTGCGATGTTTCTTAGCAATAATACTATTGACTTCTAACTACCTCTAACAACCTCTAACAACCTCTAACAACCTCTATCTTCTTCTAATTACCGCCTTTTACTGTGCGGTGAACCCTTGGCTGCCCGACGTGGTGATAAGGTCTGTACCGCTGTCGCCCTTGTGCGACGAGCCGAGGTAGAGCCCGTGCCACTGCGTTGTTGCGTCGGTGGGTTCCTTTGTCGAGTAGCGCAGCAGGTAAGTCGAGCCTTTCACCATGCCCTTTGCTGTGAAGAGCGACAGCGAACTGCTGCACGATGCTGGGAAGCTATAGGTCACGAGGTTGTTGTACGACGCATCCGAAAGTGTGTAGTAACGCCCCGCCTGGTAGCTAATGGTGTTGGTGACAAATTTGTAGCCCTGCTTTGCGTTAGAGACAGTGCTGCTGCCGCCACCGCCACCCTGAGCGCCTCCTGCACTGATAGCGTAGCCAGTGCCAGTGATCTGTATGTAGGAATTGTTGTCGCAGTCTAAACCTTCCTCTGCCCCACCCCTGGTTGAGAAGGCAAAGACAGCTCCGTCGCCAATGGTGATGGCACCAGTGCGGCCATAGTTGGAGTCCACGGCATCGTTGCCATTGGAGTAGCACACTGTGGCGCCGCCGTTGAAGTAGATGGCTCCCGCCGAGTTTATGCAGTCGTCGTAGCACTTGAAGTAGTGCTTGCCTCCCCTGATATCGATGCTCACCTTCGACTCCAGTCCTTCAGCACCGTCGGTAGCTGTCGACACCTCTGTCGTTCCGCCGTAGACGACTATTGTTCCCATGACCTTGATGGCCTTTGCCGAGCCCGACGAGCTGCTGCCTCCCCAGCCGCCAGGGCCTCCCCAGCCGCCGCCACCGCCGCCGGTGTTGCCACCTGCCGAGCTGCCTGTTGTCGAGACGGTCAGTGCAGGACCGCTGCCGTCGCTGGTGCCTTGGGTGTACTTGCCGTTCACCTTTATGCCCTTGCCGCCATTGCCCGTCATGCTGATGCTGATGGTGCCGCCGTTCAGTGCCATGTCGCCATCGGCTTTGATGCCCTTGGCGGTGTAGTAGTCGCCGCTGCCAGAGTCTACGGGAGCGCCAGCGTTGGTGATGGTCAGTGTGCCGCCATTGGTGGTGGTCGAGGTAGTCGACACGCCCTTGCCTGCTGTGCCAGAGACATTGATGGTCACGGTGCCGTCGTTCTGCACGTAGTCGACAGCCTTGATGCCTGTGCTGTAGCTGGCGTCGCTGTTTATCACCTTCATGGCACCGCTTGGGGTCAGTGTGATGTTGCCGCCGTTGATGGTCAGCGTGGCCTTCGACTTAAGGCTCTTGCTCATCTCGCCTGAGTTTTTCACCGTGATGGTGCCAGCCCCGATGGTGAGATTGCCGTCGGCTTTGATGCCCATGGCGTTGTAGGCAGTGCCATCCTCGTCGATTATGTCGCTTGTGCCGCTGTAGGTCGAGGTGACGTTAGATATTGTGTAAGTGCGTGTGCTGCCACTGGTCTGGTAGCTGTTCGATATGCTGTAGTACATGTCGGTGCCGCTGGTGGGGCCTGTGAATGTGGTCGAGACTATGGTGTATGTGCTTCCCTGTCCGCCAGTGTAGTCGTCGCTCTTGAAGTAGTAGTTTCCGCTGTCGGCAGCTCCGAAGTCGTAGTAATAGAATGTGGTGTTGCTGTATCCGTTCGATTTCGACACTGTCGATGTGAGCTTCTGTACGAGTGTCCCGTCTTCCTTGTAGAGATAGAGGCTGGTCCATGCGCTTCTGCGGCCTCCGCCACCGCCATTGCCGCTGGTGGGCAGGCTCACGTAGACAACATAGCTGCTGGGTGTTTCCTCCTCTTCTGAAGTGCCAGCCAGCTCTGCCGTGCCACCCTTGCCGTTGGCGGTGACGTCGATGGTGACTGCCGCTGCCGACTCGTCGATGCTGATGTCGCCGTCGGCACTCATGCCCTTGCCGCCGTCGGCAGTGTTGTTGATGGTTATGTTGCCTCCGCTGATGACTATGCTGCCGTCGGTCTTTATACTCGTGGGGTAGCTCAGGTCGGTGTCGGCAACTATGCTTCCCGTCTGTGTCACTGTGAGCTGGCCCCCGCTCATCTTCATGTCGCCGGCAGCCTTCATGCCTTTTGCACCATCGGCCGTGACGCTGATGGTCACCTTTCCGTCTTCTATATATATGCTGCCCGTGTCCTCGTCTTCGTGGCCTGCCGTCTCGCCAGTGCTGTTGTCACCGTCCAGGTCCACCTGTATGCCGTCGTCGCCTACCCCTCTGATGGTCAGCGTGCCACTCTCCATGAGGAAGAACTCGTTGGCCGACAGACCGTCCTTCACTGCGCCAAGGACGTTGACGGTACAGTTTTTCATCGACATGTAGTCGCCGCTCTTTATGGCGTGTGCTGTGTTGCCGTAGACATTGAGCGTGCCCTTGCCTTTCAGTTCCAGATGGCCTTTGCAGTAGAGTGCTGCCTTCTGCTTGCCATTGGTGCTGTCTGTGAGGGTGTTCTCTGTGTCTTTCTTCACACTAAGTGCTATGCGCTTGCCGTTGCTTATGTTTATCGGTGCTCCGCTGGGGTTGGTCAGTGTGAGTCCGCGCAGTTCAACGGTGGCCTTGTAGTTGCCGCCCAGTGCAAACTCGCCATCGTCGGAAATGCCGCTAAGGGCGTAGGTAACCTCGTAGTCCATATCGTCGCTTGGAGCCACTGAGACATGTGCCCCTTCTACGCTGACTGTCAGGTGTTTGGCTATTCTGCCGTCGACCACAACTTTAGCCTCGCCGCCACTGTATTCCACATTGACAGTGGTGTCGCTGACCTCGGCGTCATTGATATATATCTGGGCTATCTCGCTCAGGGTGTACACCTTGTCTACGATGGTCAGCGTCTCGCCGTTGCTGTAAACCATCTCGCCGGCGTCGGCAGCAGGTATCTGGTATGTCACCTGCCCCACCTCTACGTTGAGCGTCTGTGCCGTCATGGTCATCCCGACCATGGCGGCGGCTATGAATGATGCTATTCTCTTCATGGTCATTTCACTATTATCTTGCTACTCTTATTGTTCTGCTTCACTACGTAGACACCGCTGCGGAGCTGTGACTGCAGGGCCGACATCGAGTGGAACGTCCCTACGAACATGCCAGACAGCGTGTAGGCCTCCACCGGCTGGCCGTCGGCCGTCGTGCTGCTGTCTATGGCAGTGGTGCTCGCTGTCTCTGCAAACTGCATACTGGCCAGACTGGTCAGCGTGAAACTCTTGTTGTCTGTACTACTGGCAGCAGTCATCTGCCCGTCGGCAAACGACAGCTTCAGGCCGTCGGAACCCAACGCCGTCTGTGTGCCGTCGGCGCTCGTCACCACAAGATATTTGTAGACGACGTCGGCAGCCTGGATCTGTATGGCGATAACGGCCATAATGCTTAAAATCCATTTCTTCATAATCTGTCCTGTTTCGTTAATAATAGTTTGTTTTTATAGTGCAAAGGTATGATTATTTGTCCATCTGTGCAAATTTTTTCAGTCAATAGGCATGTTTTTTCAGTGAAACAGAGGGTCGTAGTACAGTAAACCGCGTAAAAAAATAGGCTGGCAATGCTGCTCTTCCAAAAAAAATGTGTATCTTTGCGCCCGTTATCTGATTAGACTTATGAACAACAATGTTATTATAGTCAGCGCCCTGGAGCGGCAGCTGAGCCATGCCATCGGCGAGTGCAATGCCGACCGTATATTCATCCTCACCGACAGCAACACCGAGCGTCTGTGCCTTCCCGTGGTACGCCACTTCGACTGCCTGCGCCAGGCACACACCATCACCATAGCCGCCGGCGACACCAACAAGAGCCTCGAAGCGGTGACACACGTCTGGGCAGAGCTGCAACGCCTGGGTGCCACACGCCACTCGCTGCTCGTGAACCTGGGCGGAGGCATGGTCACCGACCTGGGCGGCTTTGCGGCCTCGACATTCAAGCGTGGCATAGACTACATAAACCTGCCCACAACCCTGCTGTCGATGGTCGACGCATCTGTGGGAGGAAAGACGGGCTTCAACTTCGGAGGCCTGAAAAATGAGATTGGCGTGTTCAGCATACCAAGCAGCGTGCTCCTCGACACTGACTTCCTTAAGACTCTCGACCACGAGAACATTCTCTCGGGCTATGCAGAGATGGTGAAGCACGGTCTGATAAGCGACGAGCCGACCTGGGCGGAGCTGGTCACATTCGCAGACTTTGACTCCCCCGGCTCCACTCAGCTGGCAGCTATGCTTGAGAAGAGCGTGGCGGTGAAGGAGCGCATAGTGGAGGCCGACCCCACGGAGCAGGGCATACGCAAAGCCCTGAACCTGGGCCACACCGTGGGCCATGCCATGGAGTCGCTGGCCATGAGCGGCACCACGGGCGGCCGGCTGACACCGCTGCTCCACGGTTATGCCGTGGCCTACGGGCTGGTGTGCGAGCTGTACCTCAGTGTTGTAAAGACAGGGTTTCCCACCGACCGCATGCGCCAGACGGTGCACTTCATACACGAGCACTACGGACGCATGCCCATCACCTGCGACGACTACCCCACCCTGCTGCAGCTCATGACACACGACAAGAAGAACACAGCCGGCGAGATAAACTTCACCCTGCTGGGCGGCATTGGCGACATACGCATAAACCAGACTGCCAGCACCAAGGACATAGAAGAGGCGCTCGACTTCTACCGCGAAGGGTAAAGGCGGGCGCCCACTCTGCTGTTTTTTCTCCTTGTCATCCACGCCGTCAACAGGTGTCACAGCTCAACTATTATCTTTCCGTTTATCTGTCGGCCGGTGAGATAGTTGGGCACTGCCCACTGGCGGTTGGTGACGTCGGTCACCCAGTAGTAGCTGTTCACGTTTGATATGCCGAAGAGGTTCAGGCAGTCTATGCCAAGCCACACGTTTCTGACTCCCACCCTTGAGCTTGGCACGCCCTTGTATGCCAGCCAGCTCATGCCAATGTCGGCGCGCTTGTATGCCGGTGCGCGGAAGTTCTGTGCGTCTATGCCACGGTGCGGCGCCCCGAAGGGTAGTCCGTCGGCATAGGCCAGCTTCAGCGTCATCTTCCACCGGTCGGTGCCGGGGAAGTAGTCGGTGAAGTGCAGGTTCAGGGCATAGCGCTGGTCGGTAGGCATGGGCAGCCACTGTCCGTCCATCTTCTGCTGGGTGCGCATGAGCGAGAAGGTGAGCCACGAGTCGGTGCCGGGCACAAACTCGCCATAGAGCTTCAGGTCCAGGCCGGCAGCATAGCCCGAGCAGAGGTTCTGGCCGTAGTAGGTTATCTTCACGTTCTGCACGTTGTAGGGTATCAGGTTCGACATGGCCTTGTAGTATGCCTCGGCCGTGAACTTAAAGGGTCGTTGCATCATGCGGAAGCGGTAGTCCATGGCAGCTATGACCTGCCACGACATGGGGCTCTTGATGTTGCTGTTGAGCGTTGCCACGGTGATGCCTGCCACGGTGGTGGTGTCGCGCAGCTCCTTGAAGAACGGTGCCTGGTAGTACAGTCCTGTGGCCACGCGGTAGGTCATGTCATGGTTGTTGCCGGGCACTATGGCCAGCGACACGCGTGGCGAGAGCGTGGTCTCTTTGTTGAACGACCAGTTGGAGAAGCGCACGCCGTAGTTCAGGGTGAAGAACGTGGGCTGCGTCTCGTCGCTGCCCTCGCCCTCTGACGAAGCATCCGTCGCACCCCCCGACGCCCACTTGTATGTGTCTTGCAGATAGCCCTCGAGCCGTGTCGACTTCAAGTCCTGGCGCGACGACAGTGTGTAGATCAGGTCCAGGCGGTTGGCGGTGTGTGGCACGCTGTAGCCGCTGCTGTCGCGCATCTCGTACTCGCGGCTCTGCTCCTTTATGTGCTCCCACTTGTACGTCAGTGCGCCCTCTATGTCGTGGCGGCGCAGCCGGCGGTTCACCATCAGCTTGAGGCTCTGCACGCGAGCCTCCAGGTAGTTGCGGCCGTGCTCGGCGTAGGTGCCCACACCCAGCTGCTCGGCGCTCTGCGTGTCGTCGAGCCAGTATTGGCCCTGCACGTCGTAGCGTTCCTGCTCCTTGGTGCTGAAGGCCGACCAGAGCAGCTTCACGTGGGCCGAGTCGGTGATGTGGCGGGTGACGGAGGCGGCACCGAAGAGCGTGCGGAAGATGTCTTTCTCCTGGCCGTCGAAATATACCCTGAACGACTTCACGTCCTCCATCGTGCCAAACGACGTCTCGCGGTCCTTGGGTTTGAAGTTGTAGTGGTTCTCGGAGATGTTTCCCAGCAGGTCGAAGGTCCACCGGCGGTTGGGCTCGTAGGTGATGTAAGTCTGGTAGTCCAGCTGGTTGGGGCGGTACTCGCCCGTTGTCTCCAGCGATCCGAGCAGATAGCGGTTTGTCTTGTACCTCAGCCCGTGGCTCATGGAGAACTTCCTGCCCGACGTGCCCACATAGGCGCTGGCGCCGAGTAGCGACGCCATGGCCGTGGCCTCAAACCTCTTCGGCCGTTTGTACTTTATGTCGAGTGCGCTCGACATCTTGTCGCCATAGCGTGCGGGGAAGCCGCCGCTGGAGAAGCCCACGCTCTCCACCATGTCGGGGTTGATGACCGAGAGGCCCTCCTGCTGTCCGCTGCGTATGAGCAGCGGGCGGAACACCTCCACACTGTTTATGTACACCGAGTTCTCGTCGAACGAGCCGCCCCTCACATTGTACTGGCTCGACAGCTCGTTGTGCGTGCTCACTCCGGCCTGCTGCTGTATCAGCTCCTCCACGGCGTTGCCCGTAGCCGAGGGCATGCCCTTGAGGTCGGCTATGTCTATCTGCTCCACCTGGTCCGTCTGCCGTTTCTTCTCTGTCACCACCACTTCGCCCAGCTCCTGGTTGGCGCGCAGCAGTATGCGCAGCGTCTGCGTGCCCTGTGGCTTGTACAGTGTGCGTGTCCTGGGGCGGTAGCCTATCATGGAGAACCGCACCACCACTGAGTCGGCGCTCTGCAGCGTCATGCGGTATTCGCCCTGAAGGCTGGTCATGGTCACCTTGCCCTGGTCCAGACAGCTCACCGTGGCCAGTTCCAGTGGCGTGCCCTCGTCGTCG